>Ga0194133_10000138_pt1 | contig 149961 bp, 143 predicted proteins | sample TA2KigOf40mmetaG_FD_155448 | JGI IMG/M metagenome (GOLD analysis project Ga0194133, IMG submission 155448) | Freshwater microbial communities from Lake Tanganyika, Tanzania - TA2015055 Kigoma Offshore 40m | ecosystem: Environmental > Aquatic > Freshwater > Lake | place: Tanzania: Lake... | reverse complement strand
TGCCAGCACCGCGCCGATAACACCATTGACGTGCAGGCCCGCGGCGATGCTCTCGGCGATGACCTCGCTCGTCTCGACTCCGGAGGGCAGAGGCGCGGCGTACTGGCTCATGAGATCCACTGACGTCGACGACGACTGGATCTCCCCCATGAGGCTCGCGGCGTCCGCCTGAGACAGCCCATTGGCCGCCAGGTCGGCGGACATATAGAGCCGCGCCAGGCCAAAGACCGCGGTGTTCATCACCACAACCGCCAGGACGCCACCGAGGGCAACCCCGGAGCCGCGGTACGCCGCGAGCTGATCCGCGGGCACGTCGGGATCCGATGCGAGCACGCTGCTCGTCACCGTAATCGATGCCGCGACGGTGAGGACGTTGTAGACGGTGATGTAGGCGATGGGAACCCACAGTGGCGAGTCCACCTGCACGAAGAAGGATCCGAGCATCGCTACGGCGAGGATCGCGAAGAAGGTCGCCGCGGTCGCCGTCACACCGATGCGCTGCATGAGTGGCCCTGCGATGAAGCGCGTGCCGAGCACGGCGGCCGCCTGGGCGGGAATCATCACGATCGCCGTCTGCAGGACCGTGAGGCCGTAGAGGTACTGGAAGGCCATCGTCATGAGGAAGACGGTGTTGATGAGGGGGATGATCACCACGACGCTCAGCAGCGCACGCGTGCGCCCCAGCCCGAGTGGCTGCAGCGAGAACGCCGGCGCCGGCAACCGGCGCATGAGGATGCCGCACGTGATCGCGAGGGCAGCGGTGAGGGCGAAGGCGCCGAGCGTGCCAGCCGATAGCCCTTCGGCATTGAGCTGGTCGAGGGAGAGGACCGCTCCTGCGACTGTGGCTCCGGCCAGGATAGGCGTGACGATCTCCCCCGTGGGACGCACGTCAGCGGGGCGTGGGAGGAGGAACATCGCGGCGAGCATGATGACAAGGCCGCTGACCACCCACAGCACGGCTACCCAGCGCCAGGAGACCTCCCCGACCACGAACCCGGTGAGCACGGGGAAGCACATCCAGATGAAGGGCGACACCATGCCGAAGGTGCCGAAGGCGGCCGCGCGCACCTTCGGCTCACTGAAGCGCTCGGAGAGCATCCCGAAGACGACGATCTGAATCGCCGTCGAGGCAAGGCCCTGAAAGAGCAGCCCGATGACGACGAGCGTGAGGCCCTGCGCCATCGCGACGATCGCCGAACCGAGCATGAAGGACACGCTCATCCACATGATCACCGTGCGATGACCCCGCCGGTCGCCCAGCCTCCCCGCCAGGAAGACGACGAGGAGCGACGCGATGGAAGGAATGGAGAGCGCCACGCTGGCACCCTGCTCGTCGATGCCGAGGTCGGCCAGCATCGGCGTGAGCACGAAGTTGAGCGAGGCCAGGCCGACGAGGGCGCCGCCCATAGCCAGGCAGAGGCCGATGAGGACGCGACGCGAGTCATCAGGCAGCGCTGTCTCGGTGGAACTCACGCGCGACAGGCTAATGGCCGAAGCGACCGTGCCGGCTCAGGCCTAGATCCGTCGGGTCGAGAGGAACGACGGGAGCGCAGGGGGGAGTCGGTCACCGGGTCGCTAACCTCGGCGTAGGTCACGACACGGGCGAGGAGTCCCCATGAGCTTTGGCCAGGCCATCACGACCGTCTTCACGAACTACGTGAACTTCCGCGGCCGGGCGACCCGCTCGGAGTTCTGGTGGTTCTACCTCTTCATGGTCATCGTGTCCACAGTGCTCTACACCATCACGATGGTCGGCATCTCCACGAGCGCGGACCCCCAGCGGTGGGGTGCACTTGCCCAGGTCGGGATCATCGCCACCCTCGTGTGGTTCCTGGTGACCATCCTGCCGGTCAGCGCCGTATGGTTCAGGCGGCTGCACGACTCTGGCAAGTCCGGGTGGTGGTACCTGCTCACCATCGCCAGCGGCGTTCTCGGCTTCGTCCTCTTTGCCCTATCGGCGCTGCAGAACCAGGTCCTGTTCGCCGCGGGGGCCGTGCTCGGTTTGCTCTCCGGCATCGGGGGGATCGTCCTGCTGGTCTTCGCCCTGCTCCCCGGCACGCCCGGACCCAACCGCTTCGGGGACGAGCCGACTTCTCGACGCCCCGTAGCCTGAGCACCGCATCACATCGGTCGTTCACCCTGGAGGCACCGTGTCGCGCCTACGCACGTCGGTCTGGGGGGCCATCATCTGCGTCGCCCTCGTGGCCCTAGCCGGATGCACCAACGCACGCGCGGTCGACACCTTCTACTTCCAGATGACCGGCCTGGAGACTGCGCGCCAGGGTGGTGCGACCGTGGATGTCATCGTCGCGTTGCGCTACGCCGACGGCACCGCGATTGAGCAGATCCCTGACTATCGGCCCATCGCCGACCTGGCCGCGGACTACCTTGAGCCATCCGAGGCACTCCCCCCACAGATCTCATGGGAAGCCCTCCTGCGCACGATGGTGCCGGCCGTCATGAAGGCAGGTCCGATGTCGGGAGTGAGCGTCGCCCTGCGCATCCATCCGAAGTGCGATGGGAAGCCCGACACAGATCTGGTGCGCATGGCCGTCTACACCGAGGGCAGCATCGACCCGGTGCCCTACACGGAATCCACCTCCGTGGACTGCCAGACGGTGAAGGTCGACTAGGGCACGTCAGCAGGAGTCGGCGCGGCCTGCTCAGCGGGCTTGCCCCACACCAGCCATGCTGCGGCGGCCACGGACGGGACACATGCCAGGGGGGTGAGCACGGCCACGACGGGCAGCAAGATCAACGCGATCACCCAGGCCAGCACAGCAAACTTCACCGGCCCGCGCTGTTGGGTTCGCCCGAGCCCCAGGAGCGGCACACCGACGTACCAGGTTGGCGCTGCCAGGATCATCCAATAGAGGAGGATCCCGAAGAAGGCGATGCCATACGTCCTCTCCGCCGTGAGGGCACTGATCGTTGCGACACATGCCACGATCGTTCCGAGCACCGAGAGCCCGGTCAGGATTCCGCCGGCGATGACGAAGCCACGCCCTGGTCTCCGTGTCGTCTCAGACATGTGCCAGCCCTTCGCGTCATCCACGGCCCGTGCGTCCGTGAGGTGGCCAGCATGGCACGGCTCGGGACTACTTGTGACCAGCGCGGACACCTGGGCCTCTGCCGATCCCTGTGGGAGCAGGACTTCCTCTCATTGGGCCTCCACGACCTGACGGTTGAGGAGGCGCACCCGGGCCGGTACTAGGGCAGGAGCCGGGTGAGCCAGTCGCGTGCATAGTGCACGCAGCTCGCCGGCAGTGAGAAGTGATCGTCATGCGGATACTCATGCGACTCCACCGTGCCACCCAGCGACTGTGCGAGCTTGATGTAAGCGGTCTGCCACGTGTCGGGCACCACGGTGCCGCCGTCCAGGAGATCAATGCACACGAGCACGGGGCATACCGGCTTCTTCTGGCCTGCGGATCCCGCGTTCACAGCACTCGTCCACGCATCCCAGTTCTTGGGTGGGTAGTTGAGGATGGGGCCCTTGAGGCGATACATGCGGGCGTATACATCGCTCAAGTGATGGACCGGCAGGTGGTTCCAGGCCGTCTCGCCGATATGGATACCCAGGGGCGTCATCACGTCCGAGAGGGAGAGCGTGTCGGGGTTCGCTGCCTGAGTGCCCATGAGAATTTGAATCAAATGCCCATCCGGAGGGATTGACGGGTCCTTGAGCGCGGCGAAGAGCGCACCACCGATCTGCAGACCCACTTTGGAAACGCCGGGCGACATGCCCACGGTGCCGATGAGGTTGAGGTCGCCGTAATCCTCGTCGCTGAGTTCGGCGATGGCCGCGGCAGTCCCGCCCCCTTCGGACCAACCCATGCAGCCGACGGTTGTGCCAGCACCGACATTCATGGACCGCGCAGCGTGCACGATGTTGATGGCGTCGCGGGCCTGAGTGATCCCCACGGTGTACTGGTGGATTCCCGGCGTGCCCAAGCCCTGGTAGTCGGTCGCGCAGACGACCCAGCCCTCGTCGATGAAGGACTGGAGGCCGGGTACGCCGTAATCGATCTGCTGGGTCGACTCGGGTTCGAAGTAGGTGATGATCTCGCGCACTGGATCGGGCTGAGCCGACGGACAGGACGCATCGCCAATGCCAGTCGTGCCGTGCGCCCAGGTCATGACCGGGCGATCCCCGTCTACCTTCTCGGGCGCGATCACCAACCCGGTGACCTCATGGGGCCGACCATTGACGTCAGAGGAGTGGTAGCGCACCTTCCACGCCTTAGCCCCCGTGAGTTGCGTGCTGATTTCCTCGTGATGGATGAGGGTCCCCGGTGTGGTCATGAAGAAAGCGTAGCCAGGGATCATGGCCTCTACAAGGGAATCGAAGGGAAAGCCCAGCAGATCTGAACGCCGGAGGTGACGCCGCCTTAACGATCGGCAACGTGGCACATAGCTGGTGCACACTGAGTCGGTGGCAGACGACGCGCGCGAGGCACTCCTGGCCAAGCAACGCGAGATCAACGCACTGATTCACGACTTGACCGACCTGCTGGATACCGCAGGAGACTCGGCTAATCGGAGCCGCGGTGATCGATACGGACTATCGACCGAACGACACTCGCAGGCCGGCACCCTCCAGGAATTGCATCGGCAAGCTCATGCAATCACACGGGCCCTCGCAAAGATCGACGAGGGGACCTACGGCGGTTGCGACTCGTGCGGCTCGACAATCCCGCCGGACCGACTGGAGTTTCGCCCCTGGGCGGTGCTGTGCGTGCCCTGTGCTGCGGGAACGTGAGCCGATTCTCGGTCGCCCGCCAAAGGAGGGGTCGCACGGATGCGAAACCCTGGGTGGTGATCGGTGGGTCGTGTTCGGTGGGGCGGGTGGGGTTCGAACCCACGACCTGACTTCGGTGGGGCGGGTGGGGCTCGAACCCACGACCTGACGGATTATGAGAGCGTCAGACTTGGCCCACTGCGAAACCCAAGAATGCCCTAGTTTCCCTGGGAAATCCACCCATTCTCCCCAACGCTCCTCCGGGCTGAAGGCCAGGAGTACGCATTGAGTACGCACCAGATTGACTTCGGCCCGCTGCCATCTGGGGGCGAGGCCGAACTACCGCTCTCCTTGGCCATCTTGCTTCCATCTCCATTGGTAGGGCTCCGGACTCACACCTACCTCCCAAGGGAAGCGGACACCAACAGTGAACTTCAAGGTATCTGCAGCCAACCCAGCCGCCTCGAAGGCATCATTCTCATCGATCCAAAGGTTGTTCCGTCGCCAAGCATCCAGCCTCTTGTGCCGGAATGCCGCATAGGCCTCTAGAGCGCCTGCTGACCCTCCCGGCAGATACGCGCGTACTCACGGGCCACGGCGACGAGACCACGATCGGCAGCGAATCCTCGGCATACGATGACTGGGTTGCCCGCGGGCACTAGCGATGGAGCACCATGCGCACCTCCGCCCGATCATTGTCGCAGCGCGTGGGGAGACCTCGCCTCGTGCTCGCAGCAGCCGCTCTCATCTCGGCGGCGCTCGTCGCCTCCGTCAGCGGCGCCGCATCGGCCGCCCCGGTCAGCGAGTTCACGACCTTCCGCCTCGGGGTGGGCGGATACGGCGGCAAGGCCCTCGCCTCGGGACCGGAGTGTCGCGCTCGCGGTCAGTGAGCCGCGACCAGAACCGCTGCTAGACCTGGTCCAAGATCACCGGCGCCGCCTCGGCGAGGAGGTCGAGTCCCTCCGGCGTGATCTCGACGCTGACGTTGGTGGGCGACCGGCTCGTGGAGTTCGGCCATGCCCGCGTGGCCGGAGTTTCGCCGTCCTGCGGCAGGTCTGGCCGACGGGCGGGCGCTGACCTACCACGACCGTCCGGGGGCGCCTGAGCGCACGCGGGTCGATCAGCGACCGCTCGATCCGGTCGCTGCGACCTCCGAGTTGCGACGCGACGACTCACCGGCGAGTGGGTCATCGTCGCCGGGCACCGCCAGGACCGCACCTTCCTCCCGACGCAGGCCACGGGCTGCCCGCTCTGCGCGTGCAGGCCTGGCAATCCGACGGAGGTCCCCGAGGACGACTACGAGGTCGCCGTCTTCGACAACCGCTTTCCGTCGCTGACACCGGACGCCGTCGGCGATCTATCCTCTGATCGACGCCCGGGATTCGGTCGATGTGAGGTCGTCTGCTTCACGAGCCAGCACGACTTGCGTCTCGCCGATCTCGACTCCGATCGCGTGCTCCTGATCGTGCGGGCGTTGATCGACGTCGTCCAGCGCGTGCGGTCAGGTCCCCGGGGCCAGCGTTCGCGAGGTCGCACCGGCCGCGGGAGCGCGGCGCGACGGCTAGGCCGATAAGCCCTCCCCCGGCACGGGATCGGTGGTGCAATACGGCGATGGAGTTGCTGCCCTCCACCGAGCCCTTCCCCGCCTTCCCGGCCGACTTCACCTGGGGCACCGCCACCGCGGCCTACCAGATCGAGGGGGCGTGGGACGAGGATGGCAAGGGGCCCTCGACCTGGGACACGTTCACGCACCAGCCCGGGCGCGTGACCGGCGGCCAGACCGGCGACGTGGCGTGCGACTTCTACCACCGCTGGGAGTCCGACCTCGATCTCATGGCGCATCTCGGCGTCAACGCGCACCGCTTCTCGGTGGCCTGGTCACGTGTGCTGCCCACGGGCCTCGGCCCGGTGAACCCTGCCGGCATCGACTTCTACGATCGCCTGGTCGATGGCCTGCTCGCGCGCGGCATCGCACCCTACGTGACCCTGCACCACTGGGACCTGCCCCAGGCGCTCGAGGACGAGGGCGGCTGGACCAACCGCGCCACGGCGGAGGCCTTCGCCGAGTACGCCGCGCTGATGGGCGAGCGGCTCGGCGATCGCGTCATCGGCTGGATCACGCTCAACGAGCCCTTCGTGCTGACGTCCTTCGGGCACTCCTTCGGCGTGCACGCCCCAGGCCGCACGATGTTCCTGGGCGTGTGGGCTGTCGTGCACCACCTGCTGCTTGCCCACGGGCTGGCCGTGCGGGCACTGCGTGATGCCGGGGTCCGCGGCACCGTCGGTATCACGCAGAACCTCTCCCCTGTGTGGCCGCTGACCGATTCAGCCGCCGATCGCGCGGCGGCCGAGAAGCTCGACTCGATCTACAACCGCCAGTGGCTCGATCCCATCCTGCTCGGGCGCCAGCCGGTAGACCCGGAGGCGACGTACCCCGGCTCGGACTTCAGCGTCGTGCGCCCCGGAGACGCCGAGATCATCGCGACACCCATCGACATCCTCGGGGTGAACTTCTACAACCCGCAGCAGGTCAAGGCGCCTGGAGCCGACAACCCCATGGGCTTCGAGTTGGTGCCCATCGAGGGCGTGCCCCGCACCGGCTTCGACTGGCCCGTCGTACCCCAGGCACTCACTGACCTTCTGGTCGGACTGAAGGAGCGCTACGGCGACGTGCTCCCGCCGATCTACATCACCGAGAACGGCACGTCGATACCCGACACCATCGATGCCGACGGCCGCATCCGCGACATCTTCCGCATCGCCTACGTCGACCGGCACCTGCGCGGGCTCCATGACGCCATGCAGGCCGGGGTCGACGTCCGCGGCTACTTCTGCTGGACCTTCACCGACAACTTCGAATGGGCCGAGGGCTTCGACCAGCGCTTCGGCCTGGTCTACGTCGACCCGGACACTCAGGTGCGCACCCCCAAGGACTCCTTCGAGTGGTTCCGCCAGATCGCCACCGGCTCCGCGGCCGGCCGACAAGCCGAGGTGATGCCATGACCGCCCCTCCCGTGCCCACTGCTGCCCTGACCGAGCCCACGGTGCGGGTGCGCGCGACGTTCCTGGCCACGCTCGCACTGGCCAACCTCGGCATCTGGCTCGCCTTCTTCACCCCGATCCAAAACCTCCTGCCGCGGTTCTCGGAGGACATCGCGGGGGCCGACGGCAAGGAGGCGGCGCTGGCCGTGGTGACGGGTGTCGGCGCCTTCGTCGCGATCATCGCCAACCCGCTCGCCGGTGCGCTATCCGATCGCACGACATCGCGCTTCGGACGACGCCGCCCGTGGCTGCTCCTCGGTGCCTTCTTCGGCGCCATCGCCATCGCACTGCTGTCGACGCAGAGCAGCGTCGTCGGCCTCGCCGTTTTCTGGGGCCTCGGACAGTCGGCGATCAACGCGTCGTACGCCGGACTCACCGCGACGATCCCCGACCAGGTGCCGGTGGCGCAGCGTGGTGTCGCCTCAGGCTGGGTGGGCCTCAGCCAGACCCTCGGCATCGTGGTTGGCGTCGCACTCGTCACCTTCGTCGTCCTCGGACTCGTGCCCGGCACCTACCTGACGGCCGTGCTCGCCTTCGTGCTGGTCATCCCCTTCGTGCTGGTGCTCAAGGATCCGCCGCTTCCGCGCGCCGACCGGCCGCCGTTCCACCTCGGCGAGTTCCTGCGCGGCTTCTGGGTATCCCCGCGCAGGCACCCGGACTTCGCCTGGGCCTGGCTAGCCCGCTTCCTCGTGTCGCTCGGCTCGGCGATGGCCACCCTCTACCTGCTGTTCTTCCTGCAGGACCGCGTGGGACTCGAGGAAACCGCCGCTGGCCAGGGCCAGACGCTGCTCGTGGGCCTTTACGCGCTCGGCACGGTCCTCACCGCCGTGGTCGGCGGACTGCTGTCGGATCGCAGCGGGCGCCGCAAGATCTTCGTTATCGTCGCGACGCTCATCATGGCGATCGCCGCCCTGCTGCTCATCGGCACGACCACTCTCCAGATGGCCATGGTGGCCGCTCTCATCCTCGGCCTCGGCTACGGCGTCTACCTCGCCGTCGACCAGGCACTCATCACCCAGGTCCTGCCTAACGCGGAGGACCGCGCTCGCGACCTGGGCGTCATCAACATCGCCAACAGCGCGCCGCAGGTGCTGGCCCCGGTCATCGCCGCGCCGCTGGTCACCGCGCTCGGCGGGTATCCCGTGCTCTACGGCGTGACCGCGGCCATCGTCGTCCTGGGTGCGCTCGCGATCATTCCCATCAAATCCGTGCGGTAGGCGTGCTCGCTGCCCGCCGGTGTCCCTGGGGCGAGTCCCCGGAGGACATGCGCCACTACCACGACGAGGAGTGGGGACGCCCGCTGCGCGGCGACCGGGCGATCTTCGAGCGCCTGAGCCTCGAGAGCTTCCAGTCCGGCCTGTCGTGGCTGACGATCCTGCGCAAGCGCGAGGCCTTCCGAGCGGCGTTCGACCGCTTCGACGTCGAGGCGATTGCCGCGTACGAGGGTTCCGACGTGCAGCGACTCCTCGCGGACGCGGGGATCGTGCGCCATCGCGGCAAGATCGAGGCGGTCATCGCCAACGCTCGCGTGCTGAGCGACTGGCAGGGTGCCGACGGCGACGACGTACTCGATGCCCGTGTTTGGGCGTGCGCGACCACGACGGTCGGAGTACCCAGGACCCAGGAGGACATCCCGACGACGTCAGCGGAGGCCATCGCACTCGCCCAGGACCTCAAGCGGCGTGGCTGGCGCTTCCTCGGGCCAACAACAGCCTATGCCGCACTCCAGGCGATCGGGGTGGTCAACGACCACATCGAGGGATGCGAGTTCCGGGAGGTCGGTCCGTGATCGTTTCATCCGATAAAGCGTCCGTATTTGGACCGCCCCGAATCACGTCGTCAACTCCTGAAACAGCGTCGTGAAGACCTGCTCTGTCGCGCCATCATGATCCACCCCGGGCAGCACCCGCACACGAACTCGGCCCGATGCCGCCGTGGGCATTCCGATGAGGCCAGGAGGCATCGCGGGATTGGTCTCGAGCAAGGGCCCGACAGCATACAGGGATGCGTATGGTCGGAAGACTGCGTCATTTTCGCCGAGAACAATCGCAATCCGTGACGTCATCGGCGGCGGGATTGCGCCCTCTCCCGTCGGCCAGGACCGCCCGGGTCCAACCTGTGACAGGTCTTGCCAGGTCCACGGATGCACGGCCGTTCGCACGAGACCGATTGCCCGAAGGGCGGAGTCCGGGTGGAGGTGCGCCCAAGCGAGTGCAAGGAAGCCGGCCATGACCCCGCCCTGGGACTCTCCTACGAGAATCACGGAATCGGATCCACGCTCGGCCACGACGTCCTGCAGGAGGGACACCAGTCCCCCCTGGGCGTAGAGCATGTCGTGCACGTCCGTGGCGTGGGGATCATCAGGACGCTGCGGGACGGTCGCTGTGAGGTCGGTGGAATACCGAAACCAACTCGGTTGCCCCGTTGGGTTGAACGGATCGACGCGCTCCGGTCCCGACGGTGCGACGGGCGAGATGACCGTCACCTGCACTCCCGCCCTTATGGCGGCATGCTCAAGCTCACGATCACTCGGCGCGCCCGGTGTGCAGTAGCCGTGCAGAAAGACGACGGTGTTCGGGAGGGCATTGACTTCCGACACAACAAAATCCATAATCAACTGACTCGTCAGATAGACTACCTGGGGTTCCATGCGGATGTATCGACTGGTGCTTGTGGTCTTCCTAACTCTCGGCCTTGCGGCGGTCGCGTCACCAGCGTCCGCCGAAGACGCGGAGGAGGCGGTCTTCACTCTCGGCATGCTCGGTGACATCGACTCAGCGAATCCATTTGTCGGTTACAGCGGGAGCGCCTATGAGATCTTCCAGATGGAATACCTCACCCTGACGCAGTACTCAGCCGACGACCTCTCCATCGTACCGGGCCTAGCGGAATCGTGGGAGGAATCGGCCGATCAGCTCTCGTGGACCTACACCATCCGACCGGGCATGCTGTGGTCAGACGGTGTCCCCATCACGGCAAGAGATGTCAAGTTCACCTTTGATCGCATTCTCAATGGCAAGCAAGAGGCAGTCAACTACTACGCATACACAGAAAGCATCGAGTCAGTCGAGGTCATCGATGACTTGACTGTGCGCATACTGGTCGACAAGCCGTCGCCCATCATGCAGAGCCTCTACGTCTACATCCTTCCAGAGCACATCTGGCAGTCCGTCGACCGCAAAGAAGTCAAGACCTTCGCAAATGAGGGCACACCCGGGGATCCGATTGTCGGGTCGGGCCCATTCCTCATGGTTGAGCGGCGCCCAGGGCAGTTCATCAGATTCACCGCGAATCGGAACTACTTCCGAGGCGAACCCGCCGTACGCGAAGTCATCTGGCGCATCTACAACAACGCGGACGCTCTGGGTCTTGCCTTGCAGAGCGGGGAGATCGACGCTGCCACCGACCTCACTGCGCCCGTCTGGGAGAGCCTCAAGGATCTGCCTGGCATCACAACCGTGGCCTCCACCAACACCTACTTCAACCATGTAGCTTTCAATACCGGAGCCGCGCTCGTCGATGGGACCCCTATCGGCGACGGCAATGAACTCCTCATCGACTCTCGCATTCGCCAAGCATTGAGCCTGTCCATTGACCGGCAGGCCATGGTCGATCGAATCCTCCAGGGCCTGGGTGAGCCGGGCAGCACCATCATTCCGCCGATCTACTCTAGGCTTCACCTTCCGGGGGCCGACTTGGTGGACTACGACCCCGATCGCGCTCGGCAGATTCTCGACGAGGCGGGCTACACGCTAGGACCCGACGGAATTCGGGTGGACCAGAAGGGCAACCGCCTGAGTTTCCGGATGTTTGGTCGCGCGGACTCAGACGCGGATTCGACATCCATACTGGAATTCCTCAAGCAGTACTTTGCCGAAGTCGGAGTGGAACTGAACACGAGCATGGTGAGCACAGACGCGATCATCTCTAAGTACGGGGAGGGCAACTACGACCTGTACGAGTGGGGGTGGGGCGTCGAACCAGACCCCAATTACATGCTGTCAGCTATGACGTGCGCTAACCGGTCCTACAAGGACGGTGACGCGATCTACTCGACGCTTTCAGATTCGTTTTACTGCAACCCCGCGTATGACGAGCTGTGGCTCGAGCAATCAGCAGAGACCGACCCCGAACGACGCGCCCAAGTTGTCCAGCAGATGCAGCAGATCCTCATCGACGACATGCCCTACCTCGTTCTGTTTTATCCTAATCAACTGACGGCATACCGCTCCGACCGCTTCGGGGGTTTCGTTCCTCAACCTGCGGACAACGGCGCGCTGCTCTTCCAATACGGCACGTGGACATGGGATGGCCTGACCCCCGCATCTGCAGAGGCCGCGGCCGCAGAGATCGAAGGTTCGACCCAGGCCGCGGGTCCTCCCGCGGACGCACCCAAGACCGGGGGCTCCTCGGTCCCAACGGCGCTGGCAGCCGCCTTCGGCCTTGGCGTGATCGTCATCGTCGCCCTTGTCGTTCTGCTCGTTCGCCAGCGGCGCCACATTTCTGCCGACTCGCGCGAGTAGCCATCCCGCGGCATCGCGGCCCAGGATCATCGGGAGGCGGTCGACCGCCAGCCCTACACCGCGCAGACTCCGCAGATCATGGTGGTTCAAGCTCGCCGCCTTGACGCGCACACGCACCCAGCCATCGCGCTCCTCGGGCCCGGAAAGTCCCCGACAGTGAGGCCATCCAGTGGCGAATCGGGGTGGAACGAGGTGGCAGCACGTAGGGCGTGAATCCCCCTGGTCTTGTGTCAATGCAAGGGTGGCACGAAACGAGCAATGATGTCCCTGAGCCCCTTCCGAATTCCGGGGTAGCGGCTAGAGGGGATCAGCTGAGTGAGGAAGACAGCGACGCACTGACGCACCGGATCGACGAGGAATGCGGTGCTCGCGTAACCGCCCCAGGCGTACTCACCCAACACCGAAGGCCATTCGGTCACCGTCGGGTCAATCACGACAGAGCCACCCAGGCCGAAGCCAACCCCCCGTGTGGCCGTTTCCGAAAACGTCGGCTCGCCGCACGAGGCAATGTCACCGGCAAGTTGATTGCGCTTCATGGCCTCGACCGATGAAGTGGACAGGACTCTCTGACCGTCGATTTCACCGCCGCGACGCAGCATCTCCGCAAACCTGGCGTAGTCCTCTGCGGTTGACAGCAGTCCCGCGCCCCCGGACAAGGTCGTCGTGGGCCCCTCTCCGGGATAGCCCGCGTCCGGAGAGACCGCAGCAAACCCCGTGGTGGTGCATTCATAAAGTCCGGCCAGACGCGGCAGGTGCCGCTCCTCGACTCGGAAGACCGTGTCGGCCATCCCGACGGGATCGGTGACTCGGCGCGTCAGGACCCTGTCGAGGGGCTCATCGTCAACAACCTCGAGTACGCGCCCGAGGACATCCATCGACACTGAGTAATGCCATCGTTCGCCCGGATCGAAGAGCAGGGGAATCGCGGCCAGGCGATCGACGACCTGGGCGAGCGGTCCATCGTCTGCCCCGAAATTCGTCGCCTTTTCGTCATAGAGGCCCGGGACAACTCCGGGCTCGCCGCCGTATGTGAGTCCGGACGTGTGGGTGAGCAGATGCCTGATCGTCATGGGACGCCGGGCAGGACGTGGCTCGAGCCGCGCGGGGTCTGCACTTGAGTTGACGGTCAAGTCCACGAAGGACGGGATGTAGTCGCTCACGAGGTCATCAAGACTCACGAGCCCCTCATCGACCATCGACATGGCAGCCGCTGCCGTGACAGGCTTGGTCATCGAGAAGATCCGGAAGACCGTCTCCCTCCTGCACGCAATGCCGCGATCGACATCTGCCGTGCCCGCGGTTCGCAGTGCGAGGACTTCCCCCTCTTGCATAATGAGGGTGAGCGCACACGGGAGCAGGCCCCCCTCGACATACTTGGCATGCCAGGCGTCAATGGCCGTCTTGAGGGCGACTGACATCAACCAGATTCCGGGTCGAGTGGGAGGCCCCGGGCCAGGCGTTTCTCTGGATCCACGAATGGTGGTTCGACCACCACAAAACTGCCACGGGTGTCACTCGCCTCGACCGCTTCACCGACCCATGCGCCCGGGTGGTGGAACAAGGCGTAGCCGATGCCCGTGTGGGTGGACGGCGACCAGGCACCTGCCTTCACCACTCCGATTGCCTCGGTGCCGCTGAGCACCGTCGCGCCCGGCACAGGTGTCACGTCGCCACTGATGCCGAAGAGGCGCCTGCGCCGGTCAGCCTTGACTAGCGCCGAGCGGCCGATGAAGTCCGGCTTGTCCAGGTCGACGAAGGCCCCCAGCCCGACGGCGTAGGGAGTTGCGGCGCAATCCATGTCGGTGCCGTTGTCGAGGATGCCCGCCTCAATGCGTCGGATGCCCATGCACTCCAGGCTGGACACGCGCATTTGGCTTGGCGCACCTGCCACGATGAGGGCATCCCACAGGGCATCGCGGTCAATATCCGGGCCGGCGTACACCTCGAATCCGAGTTCGCCGGTCCAGCCCGTGCGCGTAACGGCCACCTGCTGTCCGCCGATGTGCGTCGTTGCCGCAGCAAAATAGGGAAACGGCTCGGGTTCCATAGGTCCTGCCGCCGCTCGGAGCACATCAAGGGAACGCGGGCCCTGGATCTGGAGTACCCAGACATCAGGATCACGCACCTCCACGTCAAGCCCGCGAGCGTGGGCACGCATCCACCCAAGGAAGTCGCCATCAGCCATGACGTACCAGAAGCGGTCCGCAGACCAGCGGATGAGCACGCCGTCCATGAGGATTCCGCCGAGATCATCGCAGGCAAGGGCGTAGCGCGCCCGGCCCGCGGGGACCTTGGTAACGTCGCGCGCCAGAAGGAGGTCCAACAAGCGCACGGCATCGGGCCCGCTGACCTCTACGGGGTGCTCCGGGACGTCGAAGCACGTGACGTGCCGTCGAAGGTGCCAGTAGTCCTCGATCGGATCATCGCCCAGAGACAGGGGGTAGAGGCGCCCGCTGTAGATGCCGAGGACGGTGCGGTCGGTTCGGTATTTGCCGAACCAGGGAGATGCAGAAAATCGCTTGGTGCTGACCGGTATGACGTCATGGGAGTCCGCGTAGTTGCGCACCATGGACGGGGGGAAGCTAGTCAACGTGTGAACTCCTCACCTGCGACTAGCGCGTACCTGCCTCTAGGGACCGACCGATAACCATGCGCTGGACCTCGGCGGTGCCGTCCACCACTGTCATCATCTTGGCAACGGCAATGATGCGCGCGATCGGATGGTCGAGTAGCCATCCATAGGCACCGAGCACCTCGCTGCACACGATGGATCCACGCAAGGCCGCGTCCGGAGCGAAGCGCTTCGCGTGAGCAATCGAGACCGGGCCCGCGTCGGAGCCGATGTCCTGTGCGGCCTTACGCACCAGGGCGCGGGAGGCCGCCAAGTCGGTTGCCACGTCGGCGAGCATCCACGTGAGCCCTTGGTGGTGGAGCAACGGTTTACCAAACGTCTCCCGCTTGGCCGCGTATGCGACCGCGGTGTCCAGGGCGTCGGCCAGCATGCCGCAACTGATGGCCGCGATGTCGAATCGAGCCACGTCAATGGCCGCCAGGGCGGCGCGCATGCCGACACCCGGAGGCACAAGCATATGAGCTGGAGCATCATCGAGAATCATGTCGGTGATCGGCAGGAAGTCAGAGGCCGCCTTGCGATAGGGCTCGGTAAAGGACACCCCGGGCGCCGAGCCGTCGACGACGAACATCGCGACGTCCTTGTGGCCAGGAGCGTCACCGGTCTTGGCCACTACGGCGTAGACGTCGGCCACTCCCCCGAGGGTGACCCACGCCTTGCGCCCGGAAAGTCGCCAGGAATCACCATCCGGCGTGCCGCGGGTGAACATGGTCGTGGCGTCGGTTCCGGACTGGGGCTCGGTGAGACTGAAGCACCCCAGAGCATTGCCACTTGCGAGAGGGGGCCCCCAGCGTTCGAGCACTTCGCCGGTACCCGCCCCATTGACCGCCGCGGCAACGGCGTTGTGCATAGACATAGAGAAGGCCAGCGATCCGTCGCCTCGCCCGAGTTCCTCGAAGACCTCAACAGCCTCTGCGTAGGAAAGGCCTAGGCCGCCGCGCTCGGGGGCGACAAAGAGCCCGGTAAGTCCTGACGCCGCAACCGCCTCACGCGGGTATCGGGGTTCGGCGTCCCACTTTTCCAGGGAGGTCTGGACGACTGTCTCGACGAATTCGCGGGCATGCGCAGCGGGTGACATGTCACCACGGTAGTGGAAAACTGACGGACGGGTCAATAACTCCACGGGGAGGTGCGGCTTCGAAGGGGTGGCTGCTACCGTCGCGCCACATGGCAGGGAACGCGGCACCATGAGCCCGCGTCCGAGCGTGCAGGCCCAACGTCGCGAAGAGGTGCTCGCGGCCACCTGCGAGATGATCGCCGAGGTTGGATTCCGCAATGTGCGCGTCTCCGACGTGGCCAGGCGAGCAGGTATCAGCACCGGTGTCGTTCACTACTACTTCGGCACCAAAGAACAGATGCTGGACGATGCTTTCCGCTACGCCGTCCAGCAGGCACGACAACGCAGCCTCGCGTCGATCCAAGACGTCCCGAGCGCTCGCGACCGGCTCGATGCGGTCCTTGATGTGCAGTTGCCGACACAGGACAGTGACCTCGAATGGCCCCTGTGGTTGCATCTTTGGGCAGAGGCACTCATGCGACCGCCCCTACAGGAACTCAACCGCGCCTCCTACGAGAACTGGATCGCACTTATCGAGGGCATCATCCTCGCCGGCCAGGCATCCGGCGAGTTCCGCAAGGTGTCCGCGCATGATGTGACGCTGCAGCTCCTCACTATGATCGATGGCCTTGTCATCCAGTCCACCCTGGGGGCAAAGGATCTCGATGCCCGGCGAGTGCGTGAGCTGGTTTACGCCTTTGTGGAGTCTGCCCTCGGGACCGCAATGGCCGATGACTTCGCCAGCACCTAGGCGACTACTCGAGGTGGAAGATCTCGGCGTTGCCGTCGACAGCAAATACCTGACCACTCACCATGGCTGCTGAGGCCGAAGCAAGGAACGCAACGACACAAGCCACCTCACTCCGGTCGACGATACGCGAGATCGACTGCTTCGCCACGTAGCTGGCTAGGATCTCGCTCGGGTCGAGCCCAGGTGTGGCCGCTTCAGCATGCACGACGCGCTAGATGCGGGGCCCCGCGACGGTGCCAGGACAGACCACCTTCGCCCGCACTCCCCACGAGCCGCCCTCAATCGCGAGAGACTCGATCAAACCGATGAGCCCCCACTTGGTCACGGCGTAAGGGGTGCGCTGCCCGTATCCGAACAGCCCCGCCGTTGACCCTATGGCGACAATGCAACCGGCTCGCTGAGATTTCATGATGTGCATGACTCGGCAGCATGTGATGCAGTGTCTTTCGAGTCCTGCGCTCAGGCAACTTCGCCAGTCATCACCAGACAGATCCTCAACTCAGCCGACTGGACCCGGCGTGCCCTCGTTGTTGATCAGGACGTCGAATCCCGCCCATCTGGCCGCGACGTCTCCCACCCAGGCATCCACCGAGAGGGGGTAGCCTATGTCCAAGGTCAGCGCGGGGTGGAGCAGCTCGGTAGCTCGCTGGGCTCATAACCGGCAGGTCGCAGGTTCAAATCCTGCCCCCGCTACCACTTGAAAGTGCCCAATGTCGGACCCTGGGCACTTTCCCTTTGAAGCCGCAGGTTACGGCCCGGCAAGGAGCTCATGACGCCACAGTCAGCGCCGTCACGCCCACGACGAGCACGCTGACGCCGAGTATCTGCAGCCGGCCGAGCTTCTCCTTGAACAGAAAGTACGCCGCTACCGCCGCGATGGGCGCGAACTGCGACGCCAGGACCGAGGTGATGGCCACCTGATATTGCGCACCGATGGAGTAGCAAACGAATCCGAGTACCTCAGTGAAGCCCATGGCGACGACCAGGGGCACGGTGGAGCGCGTGAGCCTGAGCCTGCGCGTGACGAGCAGCGGCAAGAGGACGAAGAGCACCCCCGTGAGCCGTGCCGGCAGAAGCACCCACGGAATCGGCAGGTCATCGCTGAGATTGCCGGCCGCATAGAGCGAGAAGCCAAAGCACGCCGCCGCAATGGTCGACAGCACCACCGCATAGACGGGCCGCTCCTGCGCCAGCGGCGCCGGGTCGGGTGCGATCGCGGAGATCACGATGCCGCCGACGATGACCAGGAGCAGGAAGCCGACCAGTGGGGCGATGCTCTCGCCCAGGAGCGCCGCGATGACGGCGGCGATCGCGCCCTCGGTCGCGAGGATGGGCGCCACGACACCCACCTTGCCGACGCGCAGGGCGAACCCGGCGACCAGGATCCCGACGACGTTGCCCAGACCCAGGACCACCATCCACGGCAGGCTCGGCCCCAAATTGGGCGGGACGCCCGAGATCACGACGAACGGCGCCGTGATGACCAGGCCGACCAGCATCAACCACGCGAGGGCAGACGCCGAGCCGATGATCTTTACGGCGCGCGACGACATCAGGCTGCTGCTGGCGAAGAAGCATGCGGTCAAGAGCCCGAAGACGATGCTGACCACCCCTCGACCCTACTGAACGGGCTCGCAGGGTCTGTCGCGAAACACGGGCGCAACATGACCCGGATACGGTCCTCCCGTGAGCGCGCCAGCCCCGGACTTCGATGCCAGCCTGCGAGACGATATCCGCGCCCTGGGCATGCTCCTGGATCAGTCGCTCTCCCAGCACGGCGGTGTGAGACTCCTGGACACCGTGGTGAGGATCCGCGCGGCCGTGCGCGACGATCCCGCCGAGGCCAGCGCGATCATCGACCGCCTCGACCTGCACGAGGCCACGATGACCGCTCGGGCCTTCTCCATCTACTTCGACCTGGCCAACGTCGCCGAGCAGGTGCAGCGCGCCAGAGACGTGCGCGCTCGTCGCCGAGCGGACGGCAGCCTCATCACCCGCACCGCCACCCGGGCCCTCGCGCAGGGCGCCACCGCCGATCAGGCCCGTTGGCTGGCCCGCGCCATGGCGGTGAGGCCGGTCTTCACCGCGCATCCCACGGAGGCCGCGCGGCGCTCGGTCCTGACGAAGGAGCGTCGCATCGCAGATCTCCTGCTCGACACGCTTATCGACGAGGAGCGGCGCTGGGCACGGATCGGCGAACTCGTCGACCTGCTCTGGCAGACCGACGAGCTCCGCCTCGAGCAGCCGCAGGTCGTCGATGAGGCACGCAATGCGCTCTACTACCTCGACGACCTCGCACGCGGACCCCTTGCCGAAGTCCTCGACGACCTGGCAACGGCGTTCCGCATCCTGGGCGCCGAGTTAGCGCCCGACAGCACGCCGCTCACCTTCGGCTCCTGGATCGGCGGCGACCGAGACGGCAACCCGTTCGTCACGCCGGAAGTGACCCGGGCGGTCATCGACTTCCAGCGAGATCACGCCATCGGCGACATCCTGCCCATCATCGATCGACTTCTCGAGGACCTGTCGGTGAGCGAACGCCTCTCCGGCGTCAATCAAGCGCTGCGCGCATCGGTCGACGCTGATCTGGAGTCCCTGCCGGAGTTCGACAGGCGATTCCTGCGCCTCAACGCCGAAGAGCCTGTGCGCTTGAAACTGTCGGTAATCCATAGCCGACTGCAGCTCACCCGGGAGCGCATCGCCTCGCGAGGACCGCATGTGGCCGGTCGCGACTACCGGTCCACTGACGCACTCCTCGACGACCTGATGCAGGTGCGCGCCTCGCTTGCCACCGACGGATCCATCGCCGCGATCGGCGTCATCGATCGCGCCCTGCGCGTCATCGCGGCCATCGGCCTGCCCCTGGCCACCCTCGACATCCGCGAGCACGCCGGCAAGTACCGCGACGCCGTTCGACAGCTCGTCGATCGACTGCCCGGTGCGCCGGACTTCGCCGCTCTCGACGCTCGGGAGGGACGCTCACTGCTGTCCGAGGAGTTGCTGTCGCGCCGTCCACTGGCACCCACGCCACCGCCTCTCGATGCACCAGGCATGGCGACCTACGGCGCCTTCGTCGCCGCGCGCGACGCCATCGAGCGCTACGGGCAGCGCACCGTAGAGACCTGCATCGTGTCGATGACCAGGGGAGCGGACGACGTCCTGGCCGCGGTGGTGCTCGCTCGCGAGGCGGGCCTGGTCGACGCCGTGGCCGGTACCTCGATGGTGGGTTTCGTCCCGCTCCTGGAGACCGTCGACGAGCTGCGCTCGGCCCACGAGATCGTCGGGGACCTCCTCGCCGACCCCACCTACCGCCGCCTCGTGGCGTCGCGCGGAGACGTCCAGGAGGTGATGCTCGGCTACTCGGACTCCAACAAAGACGCCGGCATCACGACATCGCAGTGGGAGATCCACCTGGCACAGCGACGCCTGCGCGACGTCGCCGCCGCCTCCGGGATTCGACTGCAGCTCTTCCATGGCCGCGGCGGCACCGTGGGCCGAGGCGGCGGTCCCACCTACGAGGCAATCATGGCGCAGCCCTGGGGGGTGCTCGAAGGACGCATCAAGCTCACTGAGCAGGGCGAGGTCATCTCCGACAAGTACCTCCTGCCGACCCTAGCCCGCGACAACCTCGAGCAGATCCTGGCGGCCGTCATGGATGCGGCATTGCTTCACAGCAGCCCGCGCAATTCAGCGGCCGTACTCGCCCTGTGGGACGAGGTCATGGAAACAACCTCGCGCGCCGCGCAGCTCCGCTACCGATCACTCGTCGATGGGCCCGACCTCCCCGCCTACTTCGCTACATCCACTCCCGTGGAGGAGTTTGGCGGCATGCACATGGGCTCGCGCCCCGCCCGCCGCCCCGACACGGCCGCGGGCATCGACGGACTGCGGGCCATCCCCTGGGTCTTCGGCTGGACGCAGTCACGGCAGATCGTGCCCGGCTGGTACGGCGTGGGCGGTGGCCTGGCCGAAGCGCGGCAGGCCGGTCACGGCGATGCGCTGGCGGCCATGCATCGCGAATGGCACTTCTTCCGCAACTTCATCTCCAATGTCGAGATGACCCTGGCGAAGACGGACCTGGCGATTGCGAGGAGATACGTCGATGGCCTCGTGCCTGACGACCTGCGTCATATCTTCTCCGATATTGAGGACGAGTATGCGCGGACGGTGGAGGAGGTCCTTCGGATCACGGGGTCACCGCGTCTGCTCGCCGCCAACCCCACCCTTCACCGCACCTTTGCCGTGCGCGACACCTACCTCCTGCCACTCCACGAGATGCAGGTGCGCCTGTTGGAGCGCATCCGGGCATCGGAGGATCCGAGCCTGGAACTTCGTCGCGCGCTGTCGGTGACGATCAACGGGATCGCCACGGGACTGCGCAACACTGGCTAGGTCAAAAGATCGACGGCGAGGGTTCGATCTCCCTCACGACCGGGGCCCTGCTGCCGTGCTCACCGGGTGCCCTCAATCAGGTATCGGGCCCGCCGAGGACCTGGTTTGCGCGCACGTTGCACGCCAACGCCCATGCCCGATGGGCGCTTAGTCGGTGCCCTCTTCCAGAGCGGCATGGTCGAGTGCCTGCTCGCCGGCGACCGGCGTCGCAGCCTTGGCGATGGTGTCGGCACTTCCGGCGTTAAGGTGACCTACGAGGTCCACATGACCGGCGCGCAGTTGGCCCTGGTCGACGTAAAGTTCGAGCTTGGCGCGCGTATCGGCAATGTCGAGGTTGCGCATCGTGAGCTGTCCGATGCGATCCACGGGACCGAAGGCAGCCTCCTCGACCCTTTCCATGGACAGACGATCCGGGTGATAGCTGAACGCCGGCCCCCGCGTGTCGATGATTGAGTAGTCGTCGCCGCGCCGCAATCGAAGAGTGACATCGCCGGTCACCGCCGACGCCACCCACTTCTGTAAGGACTCGCGCAGCATCAGCGACTGGGGATCGAGCCAGCGTCCCTCGTAAAGCAGGCGACCAAGTCGGCGCCCCTCGGCGTGGTAGTTGGCAATGGTGTCCTCGTTGTGGATCGCGCTCAGGAGCCGCTCGTAGGCGATGAAGAGCAGGGCCATGCCCGGTGCCTCGTAGATGCCCCGGCTCTTGGCCTCGATGATGCGGTTTTCGATCTGATCGGCCATGCCCAGGCCGTGGCGTCCCCCGATGGCGTTGGCCTCGCGGACGAGATCCACTGCGCTGGCGAACTCGCGACCGTTGATGGCCACCGGGCGCCCCTGCCGGAAGGCGACGGTCACGTCTTCGGTCGCGATGTCGACCGCAGGGTTCCAGAACGCCACACCCATGATGGGCTCGACGATCTCTATGGACACATTGAGTTGCTCCAGTTGCTTGGCCTCGTGAGTAGCCCCCCAGATGTTGGCGTCGGTGGAGTAGGCCTTCTCGACTGGATCACGGTAGGGCAGACCATGCGCCTGAAGCCACTCCGACATCTCCTTGCGACCGCCGAGCTCACAGACGAACTGTGCGTCCAGCCACGGCTTGTAGATGCGCAGGCGGGGATTTGCCAGCAGACCGTAGCGGTAGAAGCGCTCGATGTCGTTGCCCTTGTAGGTCGATCCGTCCCCCCAGATCGCCACGTCGTCCGCGATCATGGCCCGAACGAGCAGCGTGCCCGTGACGGCCCGGCCGAGCGGGGTCGTATTGAAGTACTGGCGGATGCCGGACCTGATGTGGAAGGCGCCGCAGGCCAGGGCCGCCAGGCCCTCCTCCACCAGCAGGTCCTTGCAGTCCACCAGTCGGGCCACGTCAGCTCCGAACTGCAGGGCGCGGCCCGGGACCGCGTCGATGTCCGGCTCGTCGTACTGGCCAAGGTCGGCGGTGTAGGTGCAGGGCACAGCGCCCCTGTCGCGCATCCAAGCGACGGCGACCGACGTGTCAAGGCCGCCGGAGAAGGCGACGCCGACACGCTCGCCGACGGGCAGCGACGACAGCACCTTGGACATGCGGGGAGCCTAGCGGCCGCTCGACCTACGCGGGTTGGGCGTCCTCGCCGAGCAATCGAGCCTCCGCCTCGGCCGCACGGCGAAGCGCGTCCTCCAGTTCGGCCTGGGCTTCGCCGTAGGCGGCGAAGTCACCACGCGCCAGTGCTTCACGACCACGATCGTAGGCCGCCTGCGCGTCGGCAAGCGCTGTCTGCAGGTCGGTGAGCGGATCGCCACTGGGCTCGGGACCGGGCGTCGGCGTGGGAGTCGGCTGCGGGTCGGGGCTCGGGCCCGGTGTCGGCTCGGGGGTGGGATTGGGGTCGGTCGACAGGACCTTGGCGAGTGCCTCGTCGAGGGTGTCCTCGAGCGCCACATTGCCCCCGTAGGCCGCGAGCACCTTGCGGAAGAGCGGATAGCCGTCCTGCGTCGCGCGCAGGTACACCGGCTCGACGTAGAGCAAGCCTCCGTTGAACGGCAGCGACAGCAGATTGCCCAGGTCGACCTCCGAGCCACCTCGTCGCAGGAGGGACAGCTCCGAGCTGATCTCCGGATCGGACTCGAAGTTGTTCTGCACCTGGGTGGGTCCGGGAATCGTCGTGTTGCTCGGCAGCTGGAGCACCCTGATGGTGCCGTAGCCATCGCCCGGCGCCGAGTCGACCGCCATGAAGGCGGCGAGGGTGGGACGTCGCTGCGGAGCGAAAGTCGTGGTCAGCGAGAACGTCGGGCTCTCCTGGCCTGGCATCTGCAGCGTCAGGTAGTAGGGCGGCTGGAACTGCTGGATCGTCTGGGTGGGATCGAAGGGCACGATCCAAAAGTCTGTGCCGTTGTAGAAGGTTGCGGGGTCGGTGACGTGGTAGCGCGACATGACCACCCGCTGGACCTTGAACAGATCCTGCGGGTAGCGCACGTGCGCCTCCATCTCAGCAGGCATCTGCGCCTTGGGCTGGATCACGCCGGGGAACGCCTTCATCCAGGTCTGGAGGATGGGATCTGACTCGTCCCAGGCATAGAGCGTGACGGTGCCCTCGTAGGCATCGACGATGGCCTTCACTGAGTTGCGCGCGTAATTGAGCTGGTCGATCGGCGCTATTGCCGATGATCCTGAGCGCACGGTGATGGAGTCGGATGTCGCGTCCCCGAGTGAGATCCGAGACGAGTAGGGGTAGGCGTTGGTCGTGGTGTACCCGTCGACGAACCACACGATCCGCCCATTGACCACGGCCGGATAGGGATTCTGATCAAGGGTGAGCCAGGGCGCGATCTTCTCCACGCGGGTCAGCGGGGGGCGATCCCACAGGATCCGAGATTCCTCGTTGATGAGGTCGGTCAGCAGGATGTTGCTGTCCTGGAACTTCGTGGCGAAGAGAAGGCGGTGTAAGAGCGAACCGACCCGGACGCCCCCCGTGCCGGTGTAGGTGTTGTTGACCTGCCCGGTCGGGCTCGCATCGTCGGGGTAGTCCAGTTCGATCGGCGGCAAACCCTCGGGGCCGCCGACGATGGAGAACACCGGCGAGAGTTCGCCGAAGTAGATACGCGGCTGCTCGATATCGAGCAAGCCCTCCGGTGGGATGTCGCTCTCGAAGAAGTCGGGCTGCCCATTGGTCAGCGCCGTGTTGTCATAGGCCGAGACGAAGCCGTATCCGTGGGTATAGACGGCGTGATCATTGGCCCAGTTGCGCTGGTTTTCGGGGATCCCGGCGATGTTGATCTCGCGAGCCGCCACGACCGCACCACGCCGGCCGCCCTCCATCATGTAGCGGTCGACATCGAGGGTGTCGTTGAAGGAGTAGTAGGCGCGGATCTGCTGGAGCTGGTTGTAAGTGGGCGAGGCCAGCGCTGGGTCGAGCAACCGGATGTTGTCGAGCGTGCCGGAGTTGGCAGCGATGACCTCAGGGCTCGGCGGATCTACCGTGCCCGCGTAGTCCTGCACGTCGGCACGGGCAATGCCGTAGGCCGATCGCGTGGCGGTGATGTTGCGCTCGATGAAGGGCTGCTCGCGCACGAGTTCGCTCGGCCGCACCTGGAACTGCTGGACGATTGCCGGGTAGACCCCGCCGATCAGGGTGGATGAGCCGACCAGGAGGCCGAGCCCGATCGTGGGGATGACCCAGTTGCGCACGAGGACGTTGACCAGGAAGAGCACTGCCACCAGCAGGGCCACGAAGGTCAGGATCGTCAGGGCGGGTAGGACGGCGTTGGCATCGGTGTACTTCATGCCCGTGAACCCCTGCACCAGCGCCTCGCTCTTGACCATGAGGCCGTAGCGATCGAGCCAGTAGGCGGCTGCCTTCAGGAGCAGGAAGATGGCGATCAGCAGTGACAGGTGCACCTGCGCGCCGACGCTGGCGCGATCGCCCTTGGGCTGCAGCCGAAGGCCGCCGTAGAGATAGTGAATGGCAATGGCCAGCAGGATGGCCAGGATCACAGCGGTGAATGCGAAGCCGAGGACGAAGCGCAGGAAGGGATACGTGAAGACGTAGAAGCCCAGATCGAGGCCGAACTGCGGGTCGGTGATGCCGAAGTCGGTGGCATTTCGCCACTGCAGGAAGTTCGACCACTCGGAGGACGCCGAGATGGCGGCCAGCAGCGACACGAGGAAGGTCACGACGAAGGTGATGAGGACGCGGAAGGGCGCGAGGCTGGCGCGATAGCGCTCCAGGCCGGCCTGCTCCTGAGTGAGCGGGGTGACGACAGGTCGAATCCGGTAGGCCAGCCACATGGTGCCGCCGATGACCACCGCCATCGTTAGGCCGAAGGTGCCAAACATCACCGCGCGCGTGGTCAGCTGGGTCGTGTAGACGCTGGTATTGCCCACGGAGTCGAACCACAGCCAGTCGGTGTAGAAGCTCGTGAAGAGCACGAAACCGATGACCAGGGCGCCCAGGATGATGATGGTCGGGAGGAGGACCCGTCCGCGACGGGGAGCCTGCCCGATCACCGTGGGCGCTGGGGATGCCACCATGACAACTTACGTCAGGCGGGCCGATCTCACTAGGCGGGGCAGGCGGGCAGGGGCCCGCCCGATCTCCACGCGGCCAGCGCATCCAGTGCCTCGTCCAGCGTAGAGACCGGCACGACGGTGAGGCCGTCGGGAATATGGCCCTGTGCTTCCTCGCAGTGGACATCCGGCATCAGGAAGAGCGTCGCGCCTGCGCCACGCGCGCCCGCAAGCTTTTGGCGGATGCCGCCAATCGCTCCGACCCGGCCCGCGGGATCGATGGTGCCGGTGCCCGCCACGTGCCCCCCCGCCGCCAGATTCTCAGGCGTTAGCTTATCGACGATGGCCAGCGCGAACATCAGGCCCGCGCTCGGACCCCCAATATCCTCGAGCGTGAAGGTGATCGGGAACTCAGCGCGGTAGTTGATGCCGACAGTGATGCCTACGTAGGGGACGTCAGGCTCGTCGGGCTTGGGAGCGGAATCAAGCTGCACGTCGGCCTCAGTGCCATCGCGCTCCACCGTGAAGTCGAGCGTCGAACCCACGGGCTTCGCGCGCACGGCCGTCACCACGTCCTCCGGTCGCGTGACCTGGCGACCATCGACGCGAAGGATGAGCTCCCCCGCGTCGAGCACCCCGAAGGCCGGGGTACCCTCCACGACCGCCGTGATCACGACATCCCCGATCACGGGCTTGTCGAGCGCTCTCATCGCCGCAGCGACAGCGTTGGACTGCGACGTGGAGAAGAGCACGGCATTGCGCTGCTCGACCTCCTCCCCGGTCTCCTCCTCGCCGTAGAGCAGCTCGCGCGGGAGCACGGCGCGGTCGGGGTCGACCCAGGCAACGAGGGCGCCGTAGACGGTCAGGGGACTGCGCGGCTCGCCCTCTTCGCGGATGGTCGTCATGTCGAGGTTGCCCGTAACGGGGTAGGTCGTCGTCTCGCTGATCTCCACCAACGGCACTCCATTGACATCGCCGATGGTGTTGAACGTCGGACCGGGTGACAGGACGACGTAGGGGACCGGAAGGAGTCCTGCCAGGACTAACAGGGCAAGGAGCCCTCCCCCGCTGATGAAGGCGGTAATGGCGCGAGCACCGGGTCGGCGCCGCGACGGTCCTTCAAATGTCACTCGGAGGGGCCGTCGCCGCCATGCCCGCGGCGTGCACGAGCTGCGCTCGCCGATGGGCGGGAGGGTCGCGGTGAGCGGGGCAGACCTGGGCGCCGTGTCCGGGCGGACCGCCGTTCGGGCATGGAACGTCGCATGGCGGCCCGAAACCGGGCCATGTCGCTCAACGATGAATGGGTGTCGAGCGGACGCCGAGGACGATTGCGCAGCGCTGCCCAGGCGAGGGCGAGCAGGGTGGCACCCGCGGGGATGAGCCACCACAGCAGGGCAGACACGCGTCACTCCTCGGGTCGGGTCGAATCGATTCGGGGCCGCCGGGCCCGGGCTCCAGGGTACGCCCCCTGCCTGAACCTACCCCTTCCCTTACCGTGTTCGCATGAGCGGCAACCTGCCCTTCGGCTTCGGAGCCCCCGATGGGGGGCAGCCGCCGTTCGACATGTCGCAGCTTGGCGCCATGCTCCAGCAGCTCGGTCGCCTCATGCAGCAGGGCGGCACCGAGGGCGGCATCAGCTGGGATCTCGCGCGCGACGGCGCGCGTCAAGCCATCTCCGGCCAAGGCGATTCGTCGGTGTCCCAAGCGCAGCGTCAGGCAGTGGTCGAGGCGATCAGCCTCGCTCAGATCTGGCTCGATCCCGCAACGTCGTTTCCCGCGTCGTCAGCCGATGGCATGGCATGGAGCCGCTCCGAGTGGCTCGAGGGCACCTTCCCCGCTTGGCAGCGAATCGTCGGTCCGATCGCCGAGCACGTGCAGACGGTGATGGCGGCCGGCGAAGGCGAAGCGACGCCTCCCGAGATCGCAGCGATCCTCCCCGAGGGACTCCCCCCGGAGGCGGCGGCCATGATCGCCCCGCTGATGGCGATGGCGCGGCAGATGGGTGCGGCGATGTTCGGCATGCAGGTCGGCCAGGCCCTGGCCGCACTGTCCACCGAGGTCGTGGGCGCGGCCGACGTCGGCGTGCCCCTGACGACCGACGCCCGCCCGGTGCTGGTGCCCCGCAACGTCGAGCAGTTCGGAGACGGCCTCGGCATCCCCGTCGACGAGGTGCGGCTCTACCTCGCGCTCCGCGAATGCGCGCACCAGCGTCTCTTTGCCCACGTCCCGTGGCTGCCCGCACGACTCGAAGGCGCTATCGATGGCTACGCACGCGGCATTCGCGTGGATCCCGATCGGCTCGGTGAAGCGATGCGGAGCATCGATCCCGCGTCGCTGCAGGATCCGGCGCGCCTGCCGGAAGCACTGGGCTCAGACATGTTCGCACTTGCCGAGTCACCCGAGCAGCAGGCCGCGCTCGCTCGCCTCGAGACTGTCTTGGCGCTTGTCGAGGGCTGGGTCAGCGACGTGGTCTCTCAGGCGAGTTCAGCGACACTTCCCTCGTCCGAGCGGATGGAAGAGGCCGTACGCCGTCGCCGTGCAGCGGGCGGTCCGGCCGAGCGGACATTCGCCTCTCTGGTGGGACTCGAACTTCGCCCGCGCGCCCTGCGTGAGGCCGAGCAGCTCTGGCGACTGCTGCGCCAATCGCGCGGGATCAACGGTCGCGACGCGCTGTGGGGCCACCCCGACCTTCTGCCCGACGCCGAAGACCTGCGCGATCCACAGGGGTTCCTCGACCGCACCTCCGGCGAGCCGCTGACCGGCCCCGAGCCTGACGCTCCGTGAGCCCCTCCGGCCTCCAGGCCGACGCCTATCGGACGTTGAGCGCCTGGCGGTCGAGTGACGCCGGCCAGCGAGAACTCCGCGGGCAATACCTCGCACACCTCGATGCCCACGACAACGCGATGCTGCGCGAGTGCCGATTCGGTCACGTCACCGCGAGCTCCCTCATCGTCGATGTCACGCGCGAGTCAGTCCTGCTGACGCTGCATCCCATGGTCGGCCGGTGGCTGCAGACAGGCGGCCACTGCGAAAGCGACGACACAACGTTGATAGGCGCTGCTCACCGAGAGGCCACCGAGGAGAGCGGCGTCGACGACCTGCGTATCGACGCCATGCCGCTGCGCCTCGACCGGCATGCGGTGCGATGCCGGCCCACTACAGGTGATCCCACCGTGCTCGATCACCTCGATGTGCAGTTCCTCGCGCTGGCACCGGCGTACGCGCAGGAGACGCGCACACGAGAGTCCCTCGACCTTCGGTGGTGGCACTGGGCTCGGCTGCCCGACGGCATTGACGCGTCCGTCCGCAACCTCGTCGCGGCCGCCCGCGAGCGCTGCACTTCCTGACTTTCTGCGCTCCACAGCCCGTGCACGGCGTTGATGCACGTCAGGTGCAGTTTGCGGGGAAAAGAAAATGCGGCGTCCCCAGGTCATCCACCTGTCATCCCCCGATATCCCTGCGCTGTCCCCACCCTGTCCCCAGCCGCGTCCACAGGGTGCGTTGACGCCCAACATCGGTCGCCCTAGCGTCGCGGCCAGCCCCCGGGATAACGGGCGGGCGTGCGCTAGGGGAAGGCGCGCGCCCCGCTCTGCGACCCGGGGGCGCTCCTTTCCCCCGGGAACGACCCGCGTGCCCCGTGGCGCACCTACGGCCTCCCGCCGGCGCGATAATCGGGTGATTTTGCCTATATCGCCCACGACACGCTGGCCGGGCGCTCACCGGTCCCCCGAGGCCCCCATGGCTGCCCTAGGGTGGCGACGGGCCGTGAGGAGCCCCTGCGTGAGGCGACGCCTCACCAGCTCCACAGCGAGACGAGGAGGACGGCCATGGCCGAGTCGTATACGGGTACGGCGTACTGCGTGAAGTGCAAGGAGAAGCGCGACTTCACCGGCAATGTCGAGGAGACCAATGGGCGGCGCTTCGCCAAGGGCATCTGCCCCGTCTGCGGCACCAAGGTGACCCGCATCCTGGGCAAGGCCTGACGCACCACCCCCACGCGGCGCATATCGCTCCGCGTGGCTTGACAGAAGTCATCGACGGCGTCGACGGCCCTGGGCTCGTCGGCGCCGTCGAGCGTCTTGTGGCCATGCCTTCCATGGGCGCAACGGCCGCCGAGATCGACATCCAAGACTTCCTGGCCGACGCCTGGCGGGCCGATGGTCTCGACGTCCAGACATGGGACATCGATATCGCCGAGCTCTCGGCGCGACCGGACTTCCCTGGCATGGAAGTAGACCGCAACTGCGCACGGGGCGTGCTCGCCCGCTGGCCAGGAACCGGCGATGGTCCCACCCTCCTCTTCCTCGGACACACCGATGTGGTGCCGCCCGGCGATCTCGCCGCGTGGTCGGGCGACCCCTTCGCTCCCCGCATCGCCGGCGATCGGCTGCTCGGCCGGGGCAGCTGCGATATGAAGGCCGGTACCGCCGCCATGTGGTTCGCGCTGCGCGCCCTGCGCGATGCGGGGGTCCGCCTTCGCGGCGACGTCCTGCTGGCTCCGGTGTGCGGCGAAGAGGACGGCGGACTCGGCACCTACGCGCTGCTGCAGCGTGGACTGCGTGCAGATGCCTGCGTCATCCCCGAGCCGACCAACCTCGATCTCATCCCGGCCAACGGCGGCGCCCTGACCTTCCGGGTCCGCGTTCGCGGGCTCGCCACGCACGCGTCACGGCGCACCGAGGGCGTGAGCGCCATTGCCAAGTTCGTCCCTGTGCTCGAGGAGCTCGTGCGCCTTGAGGCCCGACGCAACGACAACGTCGACCCGCTGATGCAGCGCTGGCCCATTGCCTACCCCCTGTCGGTCGGTACCGTCCACGCCGGCGACTGGTCGTCGACCGTGCCCGATCTGCTGATCGCCGAGGGCCGACTCGGGGTTGCCCTGGGCGAGACTCCCGCGCAGGCACGCGCCGACCTCGAGGATGCCCTCGCCGGCCTCTGCGCCACCGATCCATGGCTAGCCGAGCATCCGGTCGAGATCGAATGGTGGGGCGGCCAGTTCGCGTCCGGACGCACCGACCCGGGCCATTCGCTCGTCCGAGATCTCAGCGACACCATCCGCGAGGTGCTCGACCGCACACCACAGGTCTACGGCGGCCCCTTCGGCTCGGATCTGCGGCTGCTCGTCGGCGCCGGGATCCCTACGGTGCACTTCGGGCCTGGCGAAAGCGCCGCCGCACACGCTCCCGACGAGTGGGTCTCAACGACCGACACGGTCGCGTGTGCACGAGCGCTGGCGGCCTTCGCCATGGTTTTCAGCGGGGTCGCCTGACCGACGGTCAGCCTGCATGCGCCTCGGCCCGGGGTGCAGCGTGCGGTGATGACCGCGCACGATCGCTTCACGGCACACTGGCGCACAGTGATGTTCTACCACCGTGGTTTGCGTCCACTGCTTTCGAGGAGGCATAAGGATACACAACAACACGTCCAACACCGCGGCCAATCTCGCTGCGATGGGCGCTCGCGTAGGCGTCATCGACACCGACATCCAAAGCCCCGGCATCCATGTGCTCCTCGGCTTCGACGAAACCCTCGACAACACGCTGAACGACTTCCTGTGGGGCACGATCCCGATCCAGCAGGCAGGACACGACGCGACCAATCGCGTTCGAGAGTCAGTCACCGTCGCCGAGGGAGGTGCCCTGCATCTCGTGCCCTCCAGCATGAAGGCCGGAGATATCGCGCGAGTGCTGCGCGAGGGCTACGACGTGGGCACGCTCAACGATGGCTTCCGCGACCTGCGGCGCCGAGGTGGCCGAACGCGAACGTGCCCTGCGTGAGCAGGTCGCCATGCTGTGCGTGGAGATCGACCAGTCGCGAGTCGACGAGCAGGTCAGCGAGATCACCGAGACGGAGTACTTCCAGCGATTGCGTGATCAAGCAGACAGACTCAGGACAGGCGACTCCCCTGACCCGCGCCCCCTCCTTCCCTGTGGATGGCGCCAGCGAGCATCCGGGATTGCCTGGCACAGTGCCGCCATGACGCCTTCACTGCTTCCTCGCCGACCGTGGCTCCGCGATGACAGCCCCATCATTTGGCGCGATGACACCACCATTCAGGTGGGAGACGACGATCGTCGGGCCGTCATCGGCGATGTCGATCACGCGGTCATCGCGTGGGCGGCATCCCTACAGGGCGAGCGAACGCTCGAGCAGGCGCTCACCGCAGCCGAGGAGTCCGGCGTACGCCGCTCCGCTGCCGTGCACCTGCTACGCACACTCAGTTGCACCGGAGCTCTTGACGACGCAGCCGTGCTCCCTGACCGGCTCCGCGAGGCCACCCCGCAGTTGCGCACGCGGCTCGCCCCCGGGCTTGCTGCCGCACGGCTCGTGCTGGGCTCACCCGCACTCGCCGCCCGTGCCGTGGATCGACGCCTGAGTGCCAGCGTGGCGATCCACGGCGTCGGTGAGCTAGCCGATGCCGTGGCGGCCGCCCTGACGCAGGCGGGCGTCGGTGACATCGTTCGCGAGACCAGACTGAGTTCGTCCTCGCGGCGCGCACGACGCTCGAGCGCCTCGCGCACATGTCACGTGCTGTGCGATGTCCCGCATCCCGATGCGCCATCCGACCCTGATGATGTCGCGCTCGACGTTCCGCACCTGCCCGTGTCGGTACGCGGGGCCAAGGCCGTCATCGGTCCCTTCGTGCTCCCCGGATTGACCGGGTGCCTGCGCTGCCGTGACCTGCACCGCGGTGACGACGATGCCGCCTGGCCTCGTATCGCCGTGCAATTGCAGCACCGTCGACCCGCGGTGCAGCCCGTGGACTCGGCACTGGCCGCTGCGGCCGCGGCCTTGACCGCGCTGCAGGCACTCGCGTGGATTGACGCCTGGGAGGGCACCGGCGCGCTTCGATGGCCCGCGGGGTGGCCCGATGCAGCGCCGCCCAGCGTCCGGGCGCGGTTGGTCATCGCGCTCCCCGGTGGCACGGTCACGCGCGAGACCGCTCCGTCGCACCCGCTGTGCGGATGCCGGTGGCCGACGACCGGCTCCTAGCCACCTCGATGCTGCTCGAGGAGGTCGAGGATCTGCTCGCCGTAGCGACCGGCCTTGTCGGGACCGATGCCGGTGATCGCCAGGAGGCCGTCGGCATCGCTGGGCATGGCCTCGGCCAGGGCATCGAGGGTCGCATCGGTGAAGACGACGTAGGCTGGCACGTTGCGTTCACGGGCACGCTGCAGGCGCCACGCCTTGAGCTCCTCGACGAGAGCCTCCTGCGCGGTTGACGGACACGTGCGACAGCGCATGCGCGCGCGCTCCGGACCGGTGACGAGCGACCGGCCGCACACGCGGCAGGACGCCGGACCGCGCCGCTCCGCTCGACGTGCTCGCGCGGCTCCCCGCGACACGCTCGCGGCACCGAGCGGACCGGCGGATATCGCCTCGGCCTCATCGACAAAGCGGCTGCGCTGCCGCTGCCCTCGTCCACCGGGCTGGCGCGAACGCGCCCACGTCAGAGTCAGGTGGCGCCGTGCCCTTGTGATGGCGACGTAGAACAGACGGCGCTCCTCGGCAAGGCCGTCGTCGGCGAGGGACTGCGCGTGCGGGAGCGAGCCCTCGGCCAGTCCGGCGACGAAGACGGCCTCCCATTCCAGCCCCTTGGCAGCGTGAATGGTGGCCAGGACAACCCCATCTGCTACCGGTGCATGCTGCGCTTCGGCACGTCGATCCACCTCGATGACGAAACCGGCGAGGTCGACATCCGGACCAAGGGACTCGGCCAGGCCAACGAGCGCCGACAGCGACTCCCAGCGCTCCCGAACGGCACCGGTGCTGCGCGGTGGGTCTGGTGTGTGGCCCATCGCGCTGAGTATGCCGAGCATCCCGGCGGCAGCGGGCTCGGTGCCGTCGGCCCGCGCGGCACCACGCAGGCGAGTCAGCGCCTCGCGCACCTCGCCGCGATCGAAGAATCGCTCACCTCCGCGCAGGACAACGGGGATGCCCCTCTCGGCTAGTGCCTCTTCGAAGGCGGGCATCTGACCGTTGATGCGAACCAGGATGCAGATGCCACGCGCTGCCATGCCCTCGGCTATCAGTCGCTGGATGCGATCGGCCACGGCCTGGGCCTCGGCGACCTCATCGTCGAATGCCTCCACCACCGGGTCGGGGCCCGGACCGACCTGGGAGGTCAGGCCTTGGTCGCCTGCGCCCGCGGTAAGGATCCGGTTTGACATCGCCACGATCTGCTCCGTGCTGCGATATGTGCGGAAGAGCCGCACCGCAGTGGCCCCGGGGAAGCGCGCGGGGAACTCGCGGAGGAAGCGATCGTTGGCCCCGGCGAAGGAGTAAATGGTCTGCGCGCCGTCTCCCACGACGCACACGTCGTCGCGATCACCCAGCCACAGGTCGAGCAGCCGACTCTGCACCGGACTGACGTCTTGGAATTCGTCGACGGTGAACCAGCGATAGGCCGTGCGGACCTCCTCGGCGACGTCGGGGCGCTCGGCGAGGGCCCCGACAGTCAGAAGGAGCACGTCGTCGAAGTCGATCAGTCCGCGCTCGGACTTGATCTCGTCGTAGGCGGCATAGGCCCGCGCCATGTCGGCGAGCGATACGGGAGGGGTGCGCTGCAGGGCGGCCTCGGGGTAACCCTCGGGAGCGGTCTGGACCTGCTTGGCCCACGCGATCTCTGCCGCCAGGTCGCGAATGACCGCGGGATCGGTGGGCAGATGGCATCGAGCTGCTGCCTCGGCCACGAGTGGCGCGGCACGCCCGACCAGCTCGGGGGGTGCGCCGCCGACGACCCGCGGCCAGAAGTGGCGGAGCTGGCGCAACGCCGCGGAATGGAACGTGCGCACCTGCACGCCGTCGACTCCCAGGGAGCGCAGGCGCTCGCGCATCTCGCCGGCGGCGCGCGTGGTGAAGGTGACGGCCAGGCTGCGGCGAGGATCGTGCGCTCCCACCTGCACGGCGTGGGCGATGCGATGCGTGACCGCACGCGTCTTGCCGGTGCCGGCCCCGGCCCACACCACGACGGGCCCCTCGAGAGCCAAGGCAACGGCCCGCTGCTCGGGATCAAGGGCCTCCAGGGGGTCGTCCACGCGGGAATCGTCGCATCAGGGTCCAACGTTGACCCTGCTGGACCCGGTCGGCCGAGCGATACGAGAGGATGACAATGTGACCACCCCAGCCCTGACGATGTACACCACCCGGTGGTGTGGCTTCTGCATGCGCCTGAAGGCCCAACTTGCCCGCGAGGGGATCGAGGTGGCCGAGGTCGATATCGAGATCGATCCCGAGGCGGCCGCGTTTGTCGAGAGCGTCAACGGCGGCAACCAGACCGTCCCGACCGTCGTCTTCCCCGACGGCACCGCGATGACCAACCCGTCACTGGGCAAGGTCAAGGAGAAGCTCGGGGTCTAGGGCCTGATCCAGTCGCCTGGCAGCGACTCGCCATACCAGCGCTCGATGAGGCGTCGCGCGATCGACACTGCAGGCGGCAACGCCACCTCGCCGGCCCGACAGGCGTCGGCGAGTTCGCTTCGACTGAACCATCGCGCTTCGACGATCTCCTCGCCGTCGACCTGCACGTCGGTCGAGGTGGCCCATGCGTGGTAGCCCAGCATGAGCGAGCACGGGAACGGCCACGGCTGGCTGCCGAGATAGGCGAGTTCGGCCACCTGGACCCCCGACTCCTCGAGCACCTCTCGTCGTACCGCCGCCTCGGCCGACTCGCCGGGCTCGACGAAACCCGCGAGCGTGGAGAACCACGATGGCTGCCAGCGTCCCTGACGCCCGAGGAGCGCGCGATCGTCGTCATCGACCACGAGGACTATTACGGCAGGGTCGGTGCGCGGGTAGTGCTCGCTTCCATCGACGACGCACACTCGCACCCAGCCTGCCGTCGCCATGCGCGTGGGTGCGCCACACCGTGCGCAGCACGGGTGTGCGGCATGCCAGTTGTCGAGGGCGACCGCCGCCACCATGAGCCCGACATCGCGATCATCCAGTGTCGCGCCGATCTCGCGAAGATCGGACCACTCTCCTGGCACTGCCGAGTCGTCGGCGACCCTTGCGCAGAAATACGCCGTACCTGAGTCGTCGACCCCCAGCAACACGACCTCGTCGCTATCGACGTCGGCTGGCGCCACCAGCCGCAGTCGCGGGGCGCCAGAGGTGATGACCGGCGCTGTGCCGGCATTGACGAGTAGCACCCGCGATGCGGGATCGGCCCAGCGCGTGGCGATCCAGTCAGCGTCGCCGCGTCGCTCGGCGACGCGCCCGAGGGTGCTCCGAGCGAGCGAGAGGTCGGCCAGCAGCGAGCGGTCAGCCCTCCAGACGCCCATGGCGGGAGCCTAGTGAGGCCCCACGCGTGCAACGATGTGGGAGATCGGCGGAAGGGAGCGACAAACAGCGTGGCTGTGTTCATTCGCCAGCTCACGGGCATTCGCTTCGTGGCCGCCCTCTGGGTGCTCCTCTATCACCTGCAGGGGCCCCTCAACACCATGGGCGTCATGGCCATTCCCGTGCTCAATGACGTGATTCGGGTAGGCCGCCTCGGCGTCGACCTGTTCTTCGCCCTCTCGGGGTTCATCCTCACCCACACCTACATCAACAAGATGGGGGGCCGACTGGCCGCGGGTGCCACCTTGGAGTTCTGGTGGCTGCGACTGGCCCGCATCTACCCGGTGCACTTCGTCATGCTCAACATTGCTGGTCTCGCGATCGTCGCGCAGGCTCTCATCACGGGCGTCGACCGAGAGCGCCCATGGCTCAACCCCGTTGACTACGTCCGCAACCTGCTGCTCGTCCAGGAGTGGGGGCCGCATCCGTCGCGAGGCTGGAACATCGTCGCCTGGTCACTGTCGATGGAATGGCTCGCTTATCTTATCTTCCCGCTGCTGATCCTGGTGCTCCTCGCCCTGCACAAGCGCGTGGCAATGCCCGTGCTCATCGTGGCGTGGTTCGTGGCGCTCCTGCCGCTGCTCATCCGCGGCAGTTACACCGTCGATCCCTACTACACCGATCTGTGGGGCTCGGTCGTTCGCGTCCTCACCGAATTCACCGCCGGGGCGATCACCTACCTGATCGTGCTGCGGTTCATCCCCGAGGGAGCCAGCGATCCGCACCAGCGCGTGGAGCGCCTTGCCACCACCGTGTCGGTCGTCATGCCGATTCTCGTCGTGGCCGGAGCGGTGTTCCTCGGCCGCTGGAGTGGCGCCCAGTCACCGATCACGCTCAACGACCCCGAGGCGGAGCCGCTTCCGCCCTTCTTCCACCTCTGGCTCGTACCGCTGCTCATCGTCTGGATCGGCGCCCTCGCGCTGTCACGACGCGGCCAGGCGCGCTGGCTGGCCACCGACACGCTCATCCTTGGCGGAGTGGTGTCGTATTCGCTCTACATGACGCACCTGGTGTGGTTCGGCGTCTGGCGAGCCGGAATGAACGCACTAGGCATCGAAGCGGGCATCCTCTTCGCCATCGCATGGATCGTCGGCATCGCCGGGGCGTTCATCGTCGCCTGGCTGATGTGGCGCATCGTGGAGGAACCCTGCCGGCGAGTCATGCGCAGGGCCGTGGGAGTAAAGCCCGTCGCGCCAGAGGAGACGACCGCCGATCCCGATGCGAAGAAGGACAACGCGGTCACGGACCGCTGAGCATGCGATCTAACTCCGCTCGGTCGGGTAGGCGCGCTGGAGAGACGACCTCGCCGGTGCCCACCAGGACGAAGGACGCCTCGATGCGGTCGAGCGGTGTGCCAACGGCCTCGGACCATGCCACTCGATAGATCGCGAGCTGAAGGTCGCGGAGCCCGCCCGGGCCCCCGGACTTCCAGTCGACGATCTCCACTCGGCCGTGCGGGCCCGCGAAGACAGCATCGATGCGTCCGCGGACGAGTCGACCTCCCAGCACGATCGCGAACGGCGCCTCCACCGCCAGAGGGGCACGCAGCGCATATGGCGTGCTGAGGAAGGCCCGGCGAAGTCGCTCGAGCTCGGCGTCGGTCGCCAGGGCATCGGCGCTGTCGAGGTCGTCGAGATCGAACAGGGTCTGCACGGCGTACTGGCCCTCGATCCAGGAGTGGAGTGCTGTGCCGCGGCGTGCCGCCGCGGACGGCTGGCGCGGCATGGGTCGCGCCAGGTCGAGGGCGAACGCATCAGGATCGTCGTGAAGGCGAACGACGTCGCTGACCGAGAGGGCGAAGGGCAGCTCGATCTCACGGGCGCGCCGAGCGATGCGCTCCTCTTCGAGGAGGCGGTGCGTTGTGTTGTCCCAGTCGGCCACCGTCGCGGCTTCGGCGGGTGTCAGCGGCAGTGACGCAAGACCATCGTCGCGCGCCCGCGCTACCAGATCGGCGGCATGCTGGCGCGAGGCCTGGACGTGCGGGTCGGGCTCGCGTGGCCAGGCTGCCGCCCGCTCGGCCACGAGCGGATTGAGGTCGCCGTCGACGGGCGGAGGCGCCCAGACGGCGACGTCTCCAGCTCCCTCGAGGCACCACTGGTGAACCTCGCCGAGAAACTCACCCGGACCTCGCGGGGTGGTCTGCGATGGCCCCCACCAGTGGCCGCTGACGGCGAGGGTGCGCTCGGCGCGCGTGAAGGCGACGTAGGCCAGGCGCCGCTCCTCCGCTCGCTCCAGGTCGCCGCTCGCCCGCAGGAATTCACGGTGGCTTGTCGAGGTCGGCCCGCCGACGGGATCGGGGAAGGCCGTCAGCGCAGCCGGGGCGCCATCGCGTAGCGGCCAGGGGACCACCTGGGCGTTGGTCGGCCACCGATCGCGCCCCGTGCCGGGGAAGATGCCATCGCAACTCCCCGGAACGATCACGTGCGCGAACTCAAGTCCCTTGGCCTTGTGGATGGTCATGAGCACGACGGCGTCGCCTCGGGGCAGGTCGTCAAGGGTGGGACAGGCATCGAATTGCTCCGCCTCGCGAAGGCGTGCCAGGAAGGCTCCCAGCGTCGAGCGTGCGCCGCCGACACAGACGGGGAATCGCGCAGCGAGCTCGCGGAAGGCCGACATGGCGCGCGCGCGTTCGGCGGCCTCGTCGGCGGGACCGATGGCCATCTCGACGCCAAGACCGGTGATGCGCAGCACACGAGAGATGAGTTCGGCCGCAGGGTCATCGCGATGTCGTCGGAGCAGCGAGAGCTCGGCCGATAGGCGCACCAGACGATCGCGTGCCTGGGGCGAGATATCGGCACCCGCCCCGGCCGCTGCGCGGTCGATCGCTTCGGGCAGGCTCGCGAGGTCCGTGGGGTCGGTGCCCAGGATGGCAGCGCGAAGCCGGCTATCGACCCCTTGACCCGCGTCGAGCGACTCGCGATCGGGCGACGCCAACCGGCCTAGTGCGGCCAGATCGCGGACGCCGAGCCTCCAGCGTGGACCTTCGAGGAGTCGCAGACAGGCGGCATTGGCAGTGGGATCGTCCAGCACCTCGAGGATCGCGCGCACTTCGGCAACGACGGGCACGTCGAGGAGCCCTGCCACTCCGACGAGGTGAGTGGGCACTGTGCGCAGACGCAGCTCTCGGTCGATGTCGACCAGGGTCTCCGCGCGGCGGGAGAGGATGGCGATCCCTCGCCACGCACCGTGCGCGGCATAAAGTCGCTGGACCTCGTCGGCCACCCACGACGTTTCGTCGACCACCGTCGGCAGGAGTGCGCACCTGACATCCCCTCGGCCCCGACCAGACGACGCCGCCGTCAAGGGCTCGACGCCAGCGTGAATCGCGCGCAACGGCGCGGCCACGTGGTTGGCCAGGTCGAGGATGAGCGGGCCCGAGCGTCGATTGTCGGCAAGGGAATAGCGCAGTGCCCGGGACGGCACGCCGTCGACGACACGGGGGAAGTGGGCCGGGAATCGATCGAGGTTGTCGACGGTGGCGCCACGCCACTCGTAGATGGCCTGGCAGGGATCGCCCACGGCCGTGACCGGATGGCCGTCGCCGAATGCCGTCTGCAGAAGCAGCCGCTGGGCGACGGAGGTGTCTTGGTATTCGTCGAGCAGGACGCATGGATAGCGCCCCCGAAGCTGGGTGCGCACATCACTCGACTGCCGGACGATCGCCAGGGCCCACCGCACCTGATCTGCGAAGTCGAGGACCTGCCGCGATCGCTTGGCGGCACGGAACTCATCGACGAGACCGCACAGGGCCGCACGCATGCGGGCAGCCTCGAGCATTTGGTCGCCGATCCTTTGCCGCTTCGGCAACGCCTCGAGGCCGCAGATGAGCGCGCACGCATCCTCGAGCACCTCTGCCGGGGTGAGATCGAGCTCGGTCAGCGCATCGTCGAAGCGCAGTGTCGACGAGATCACCGACGCCATCGCGCGACCTCGATCGGCAAGGGGAAGCGTAGTCGCACGAACGACCTGAGCGGCCAGGGCCTCGCGCGCCCCGTGGGCAAGCACCTCGGCACCGGGCTCGAGCCCGACCAGCACGCCGTGGTCGATCAGAAGGCGGGCCGCGAAGGAGTGGTAGGTGGACACGGCAGGCTCGAGCACGGCCTCGGCATCGATCCACCCGTGGTCTTGAGCGGCCAGGAGGAATCGTCGACTGCGCGAGAGCAATTCAGCCGCTGCCTTGTTGGTGAAGGTCAGCCCGAGCACGCCATCGGGCGGCGCGTAGCCCTCGATCACGAGCCATGCCACGCGCGCGGCCATGACCGTCGTCTTGCCCGAGCCCGCACCCGCGACGATGGCGGCCGGCTCGAGGGGCGCGCTTACGGCCATCCACTGCTCGTCGCTGAGGGGATGACCAAGGAGAGTCTGGATGCGTACGCGTGCATCGCTCATGGCAGCACCTCCTGCGCCATGGGCTGGGCCGGGCACGTGGCCGAGAACCTGCAACGTCGGCACTCACCGGACGGGACAGCCTCGAAGGACTCCGACCGCACCTGGATGACCGCCGAGCGAAGGGCCTCGACGATCGGGGCCTCGGCTGGGTCATCACACGGCAGCGCGGCCTGCTCCTGGACCTTGGCCACACCCGGCGAACGCGATGACTCGATGCGCAGCTGCACCAGGCTGGCCCCGCCGGGCTCGGCATCGGGGCCCAGTACATCCTCGAGTCCGCCGCCAAGGATCGCAGCCTGGTAGAGGGCCAGTTGCGCATGCTGGGCAAGGGTTGCCTTGGAGGGCGCTGCCTTACCCGTCTTGAGGTCGACAGCATAGGCACGGCCATCGTCGTCGACCTCCACGCGGTCGATCGCCCCGCGCACGACGACGGACGCGTCGACATCGAGGAGCTCGCCGTCGATCGAAGCGAGTGGAAGCGACACCTCGAAGCGTTGCTCGGATGCAGCCACAGTGCGTTGGGACGTGCGGTGGTAGTCGCAGAATCGACGCATCACCTGGAGCAGCGCCAGGCGTTCGGCATCGCTGCGCCATGGCGCCTCAAAGGCAAGGTGCGGCCACACGAGCTCGGCGCGGGCCACCAGCACCTCGGGGTCGGCTGGCAGCTCTCCTCGCGCCACCGCCTCGGCGAGTGCGTGGACGATCGATCCGAAGGACAGCGCGTCAGATCGCGGTGAGTCGGCATGCACCTCGCGTTGGAGGAACCACCGTCGTGGACACGCCTGCAGGCCCTCGAGCGTGGATGCCGACAGGGCGACAGGCAGATCAGCCGGGCGCACGGGAGCGACACCCGTTGTGCGATCGAGCAGCCCCCACCACGCGGCGGGATCGGCGAGCGGTGCGAGGCGCTCCCCCTGATCTGGTGGCGGCGGCTCTGCCGCGTCCGACAGGCCGGCCAGTCGCCGGGCGGCTTCGATGCGCAGGGCCTCACTCGACGCCGGGTCCTGCGCCACCGTGCGGAGTTCGGCCACGAGCCCCTCGAGAGTCAGAGGTCGCGGTGGACGACCCGCCGCATGCTCGACGGCCACGCCCAGGTCGTCGACGAAGCGACTGGGCTGATCTCCCGTCAGTTGCTCGGCGGCAACCACGGCGACGCACACGCTGCGACTGGCACGGGACAGGGCGAGCGCGAAGAGCCGGCGCTCTTCGGCAACCTGCTGTGCGGCCTCGTGTCGGGCGAGTGCGTGCGAGTCGAACGCCGTGCCACTGACGATCGCATCGAGCTGCTCGATGTGCAGCACGCTCGAACGACCGCGCAGCGATGGCCAGGCGCCCTCCTGTGCTCCCACGATGGTGACGTGGTCCCACGATCGCCCAACGGTGAGATGCGCCGTGGCGATCACGACCGCGTGCGAGTCGGCTTCGCGCGCGGACACCGCCTCGGCCGGAACGCGCTGGCTGGTCAGCGATGCCAGGAACGCCGGGGCTCCCACGACGCCGGCGTAGCGCTCGCTGAATCGCTCGGCAGCGTCGAAGAGCGCGCCGACAGCGTCGAGGTCGTGGCTCGACGGCCGGTGACCACTCAGGGCAGCGCGTCGAAGTCGCTCGGGCCAGGAGCGCTCATCGCCGGATCCCTGCCACAGGATCCACAGGATGTCACCCGGCAAGGCACCGTCGAGGGCCTGGCGCCTAGCTGCGCCCAGGAGTTCGCCGACTCGCCGCACGCGTTGGAGGACGGGGACCGCCTCGTCGTTGACGGAGGTCGCCGACTCGCCCTGGATCGCCCGGCGGAACTCCGCGACCAGCAGGAGGGTGCCGGCCGGCGCCTGCGAAGCGGGATGCGCTTGGCGAAAGGAACGCCGCAGCGCACGCATGAGCACCCGAAGGTCGACCGGATCGATCGAACCGAGCGGGCCGCAGATGACCTCGACCGCGACCTCGGGTGCCAGGGAGCCAGGATCGAGCGCGGCCTCGAGGGCCGTCAGCAGGACGGCGACGGCGGGTTCGGCGCGCAGGGGCACGTCGTCGGACAGGACACGTGCGGGTACGCCGGCCATGCCGAGCGAGCGGCGCATGAGATCGACGTCGCCCTTGCCGCGCACGAGAACCGCCATCTGGCGCCACGACATGCCAGCAAGATGGCGTTGACGCAGGGCGTGCCCGACGTGGGCGGCGAGATCGCCCGCGGAGTCGTAAGAGATCACCGAAACGGCATCGTCGGTGTCGCCCGCGGCCGGCGAGCGGTAGCGGCGCAGGGTGTCGGCCGGGAGGGCAGCCAGCGCGGTGCCGCGCTGGACCGCCGCTATCGCGGCCCGCAGTCGGGGCCCGCCGCGATGGCATTGGTCGAGGACGACGACCTGCGCGTCGCTGAGGCGGAAGATCGCCTCGCGATCGGCTCCCCGGAAGCGGTAGACGCTGGTGTCAGGATCGGTGAAGGCCACCACGCACGGCGTGGCCAGCGCCTGGATGAGTCGCACCTGCAGCGGGTCGGCCTCGTGGGCGTCGTCGACGTAGACGCACTGCAGGGATGAGCGAAGCGGCGCCGCCTCGGGGCTGGCGGCAATCTGGCCGGCGAGGGAGATGAGCCGGCTGTAGTCGATCACGCCCTCGAGTGCCATGACCTCGTCTTCCATCTCGGCGAATCGTGCGAGTGCGGGCCAGACCGGATGCCCGAGGGCATGGCCAGCCTCGACGAGCTCGGCCGGATCGATCGCGAGTTCGCGGACGCGGGCGAGGAAGGCACGCACGTCGTTGGCGAATCCGAGGGTAGGAAGTGCAACCGTGAGCTCCTCCGGCCAGTCGATCTCACCGTCGGCCACTGCGCCAAGGAGCAGCTCCCGGATGCGCACGTCTTCTTCGGCACCGGAGAGCAGGCGCGGGAGCAGGGCATCGGGATGCTGGGCCATGGCGCGCGTGACCATCGAGAAGGCGAAGGCGTGGAATGTCGTGACGGTGGGCATTGCCCCACCGCCCCCGCGAGCGGCGATGCGATCTCGCAGATCGCGGGCGGACGTGCGATCGAAGGCCAGCACGAGGATCGCCTCGGCGGGCACGCCCTCGGCCAGTCGGGCGGCCACTGACTCGACCAAGGTGAGCGACCTGCCGGTGCCCGGCGCTCCCAAGGCGATCAGGGAGCCGCTGCGGTGCTCGACCACGCGCTGCTGGGCCGGGTCGAGGACCGGATGGGCGGCAGGCGGGGGCGGCGTGCGCAGGATCACCGGGGCCACCACGCCCTCATCCCACCAGGAGGGTGTGACGGTCTACCCGCCATGGCTGGTCCGGGGGCCGTCGTCTGGGACCATCGAGGGGTGACGCAGGAGGCCGCCCCCCGGGGCACGGAGCCGGCGACGCCGGCCCGGAGTCGCCATGGCGCCGCCGAGCCTGGCGCCGGGGAGTCCCAGCCCACGGTGGCGCTGCCCCGCCCCGAGGCGCCCCCCGCCACCGCACCCTCTACGACCGTGGTCATCGAGGACGGCGTCATCCCCCGTCGCCTGCGCCGACCCCTCGACCTTGCCCGCTTCCTCGTCGCCGCCGCCGCCGTCGCCGCGACGGTGCTCATCGCCTACTTCGCGACCGGCACCACGGAGGGCCTCGAGGAGGACCTCACCGGCGGCGCCCAACTCCTCCCGTCGATCGTGATCCTGGCCCTCAATGTCATCGGTGGCATCGGCCTGCTCGGCCTGCCCATCGCGACGGCCATCAGCCTCGTCATTCGCCGTCGCATGCGTCAGCTCTTTGATGCGCTCATCGCCCTGCTCGTCACCGTCATCGCGCTCACCCTCGCGTCATACCTGGTCGAGCAATACGGCAGCGACCGCCTGGTCGCCGCGCTGACCGGCAACATCGGCAGCCAGACGTCGGCGACCGCACCCATCATCGGCGGCCTCGTTGCCTTCATCACGGTCACCCGCCTCATGGGACGCCGCCCCTGGAACGTCCTATCCGGCATCGTCATCGCCTCCCTCCTCATCGTGGCGCTCCTGAGCGGCACCGCCAATGTCGCCGGGCTGCTCATCTCGGTCTTCGCGGGCTGGGGACTGGGGCTGCTCGCCCGCTACATCCTGGGCACTCCGACGACCCGTCCTTCCGGCACCGAGGTCGCCGAGGCACTCGGGCGCGGTGGCTATCCCCTCACCATGCTGCGTGCTTCCCGGCAGACCAGCGTGGGCCGTCGCTACGTCGCGACAACGCGCAGCGGCGACTCACTCGAGGTCGTCGTCCTCGACCGAGACCTGGAGGGCGCGGGCCTAGCCAACGCCGCGTGGAAGTCGCTGCGGCTGCGCGAGGAGCCCAGCCGAGGCGCCTTCAACATGCGCCGCGAACTCGACCACGCAGCGCTCATGGCCTACGCCGCGCAGACGGCGGGCACGCCCATGCCCCGACTGCTCCTGACCAGCGAGGTCGGTCCCGACTCATCGCTCCTCGCCTACGAATACACGGTCGGCACCCGACTGAGCGATCTGGAGGGTGATCAGATCACCGAGGCCGATCTCGAGGGGGCCTGGCGCGCGATGCGTCTCATGCACGAGCACCAAATGGCCCATCGCAGCCTCACCGCCGAGCACCTCCTGCGCGACCGCTCCGGTGACATCTGGCTGCTGGGCGAGTCGTCCGGCTCTGTCGCCGCCAGCGACGTGGCGATGCGCATCGACGTCGCCGAGCTGCTGTGCACCCTGGCGATGCTGGTCGGGCCCGACCGGGCCGTGCGCTCGGGCCGACGCGTGCTCGGCGTGCACAGCCTGGCCCGTGCCCTGCCGGTGCTGCAGCCGGTCGCCTTCAATCCTGTGACGCGCAAGGCCATGCGCAAACGGCGCGACCTCACGGTCCATCTGCGCGATGCCCTGGTGGAGATCAGGCCCGACGGCGCCATCGAGCAGATCGACGTCGAACGCATCAAGCCGCGCACCCTGATCATGATCGTCGTCGGCACGATCGCCGCCTACGTCCTACTGTCGCAACTCGCCCAGGTCGACCTCGGCGAGCTCCTGGCCACGGCATCGCTGGAGTGGCTTGCCGTCGCCTTCATCGCCTCGCTCGTCACCTACGTCGGTGCAGCCTGGTCGCTTGTTGGTTTCGTGCCCGAGCGCATCCCGCTGCATCGCACGATGATGGCGCAGGTAGCCGGCGACTTCGCCACTCTTGTCTCTCCCCCGACCCTGGGCGCTGTCGCGATCAATTTGCGCTTCCTTACCAAGGCGGGGCTGCACCCGGCTCTCGCGGGAGCGAGCGTGGGCGTGTCGCAGGTCGCGGCGTTCGTCATGCACCTGCTACTCCTCCTCGGGTTCGGCATCGCCGCGGGCACGCAGGCAGACTTCACCTTCGACCCGCCGGCCTGGGCGGTGATCGCGGTCATCGCCGTGGCGATCCTCTTCCTGTCGGCCTTCGCGGTCCCGCGCCTGCGCCGCTATGTCTTCGGGCGCGTGCGCCCGCTCCTGCGGGAGGTCGTGCCACGACTGATCACGGTCGCGCAGCGGCCCGCCAAGCTGGTCGAGGGCATCGGTGGCATCCTGCTGCTCAACGCCGCCTACATCGCCTGCCTCGTCGCGTGTGTGCGTGCCTTCGGCGGCGATACCAACATCGCGGCCATCGCCGTGGTCTACCTCGCCGGTGCAACCATCGGCCAGGTGGCGCCCACGCCCGGCGGACTCGGCGCGGTCGAGGCCGCGCTCGCCGCGGGCCTCACCGCGGCCGGCCTTCCCGGTGGCCTTGCCGTGTCGTCCGTGCTGCTGTTCCGCCTGGTGACCTTCTGGATCCCGACCGTGCCGGGCTACCTATCGTTCAATTGGCTCACCAAGAAGGGCTACCTGTAGGTTCGCCGCATGAGTGAAGTGAGCATCACGCCCCTAGTCGATGGGCCCCTCGAGGTCTCCGGCGCCTGCCGCGTCAACGCCTCCGATGGCACCGAGATCCGCAGCGCCGACAAGGTCTATCTCTGCCGCTGCGGCGCCTCCGAGAAGAAGCCCTTCTGCGACGGATCGCACAAGAAGATCGGCTTCGTGTCCAACATCGAGGCCTAGTCACCCGGTGGACCCCGCCAGCCGCGCACTCCTCGAGGGCTGGATCGCCGGCGTGCTGACACGCCCCGAGCATCACTGCGGTGTGTTCACGGGCACCGACGGTGACCCATTCGATCATCGCGCGCGCCCTTGGGACTACCCCGACATCTTGATGTCCGGCCGTGTTGACGATGAGTCGCTCCTACTCGTACTCAGCGACGGCGTGTTTCGGGTGGACGACGTACGCGCGGTCGCACGCGGTGAGCATGCCTGGGGTCCGGGGTTGCTGGTGTCCGGCACGATCAGCGGCGCGCCCGCGGGGGTGTGGCTCGTCTAGGTCGTCCAGGCCGCGACGGCGAGGGTGAGAAGCGGCGCGATCACCAGGGCGGGCAAGAGGTCCGCCACCGCGATTCGACTGACCTTCAGCAGGCGCAGGGACAGCCCGAGCAGGATCACTCCGCCAGTCGCCGTGATGGCAGCGATGGCCGATGTCGCGAGCACCTGTCCCACGATGACGCCCAGCAGGGTGAAGACACCCTGCACGATGCCCACCGACACGGCTGACAGCGCCACGCCCCAGCCGAGGGATGCAGCGAAGGCAATGGAGGCGAATCCGTCGATGACCGACTTGAGCGCGAGCTGGTCGATACCCCTGCCGAGTCCGTCGGAGACCGATCCGAGGATCGCGAGCGGCCCGATGCAGAAGAGGAGCGAGGCATCGACGAAGCCCTCGATGAAGCGTGCGCGTGCCGTAGCGTCGGCCCCGCGACTGACCTTGCGCTGGACCCAGCCCCCGAAGGCCTCGGCCCGCTGCTCGAGGCGAAGCAGCGACGACTAGGGTGATCAGCCCCAGGGCCTGCATGATCAACTCGCGGGTGTGGTCGGGCAATCGGTTGCCGATCCCGACGCCCAGGCCCGCGCCGACGACGATCGCCGCCATGTTGAGGAGGGTCCCGAGCCCGATCACCCGCGCAGCCTAGGGGGCCTCGTCTGGGCGGCGGGCCGGCCCTGAGGTTTGCATAAATACATCATTTCGATATATAGTCTTGGCATGGTGAGACGCCGAGGGGATGTGCTGGAGTTCGCGATCCTCGGGCTCCTTCTGGAGTCCCCGCTGCACGGCTACGAGCTCCGCAAGCGCCTCACCGGCGTCCTTGGCCCCTTCCGCGCCATCTCCTACGGCTCCCTGTATCCCGCGCTGAGGGACCTGCAAGCCCGGGGCCTCATCGCTGAGACCAGCCCCAAGCCGATGCCGACCGTCACGACCAAGCGGGCCCGCATCGTCTACGAGGTGACACCAGCGGGCACCGAGCGCTTCACGTCCTTCGTCGCGAATCCCGGGCCGGAGGCCTGGGAGGACGAGAGGTTCGCGGCACATCTGGCCTTCTTCGCGAGTACGCCGACCGAGATGCGCGTGCGCATCCTCGAGGGACGTCGGGCACGCCTCCAGGAGCGCATGGCGATGCTGCGGGAGTCATTCCGGCACACCTCCGAGCGGCTTGATCCCTACGCAACCCAGCTGCAGGAGCACGGCATCGATCGCGTCGAGAGCGAAGTCCGGTGGCTTGAGGAGCTCATCGCGGCCGAGCGCAGCCACTGAGCCTCGGCATTACCCCTCCACGGAAGGAACATCATGGGATCCATTCGCGTCGCCATCGTCGGCGTGGGCAACTGTGCCTCGTCCCTTGTCCAGGGCGTCCACTACTACCGAGATGCATCCTTGGATCAGACCGTCCCGGGACTGATGCACGTCCAGTTCGGCGACTACCACGTGCGCGACGTGGAGTTCGTCGCCGCCTTTGACGTCGATGCCAAGAAGGTCGGCCAAGACCTCGCCGAGGCCATCGCCGCAAGCGAGAACAACACCGTCAGGATCTGCGACGTGCCTCCGACCGGGGTCGTCGTCCAGCGTGGCCACACGCTCGACGGCCTGGGCAAGTACTACCGCGAGACCATCGCGGAGTCCGACGCCCATCCGGTCGACGTCGTGTCCGTCTTGCGCGAAGCGGTGGTGGATGTCGTGGTCTGCTATCTCCCGGTGGGATCTGAGCAGGCTGCGAAGTTCTATGCCCAGTGCGCGATCGACGCCGGGTGCGCCTTCGTCAATGCCCTCCCGGTCTTCATCGCCGGGACTCCTGAGTGGGCGCAGAAGTTCTCCGATGCCGGCCTTCCCGTCGTGGGAGATGACATCAAGTCCCAGGTGGGCGCCACGATCACGCACCGCGTGCTCACCAAGCTCTTCGAGGACCGCGGAGTCGAGGTGCAGCGCACCTACCAGCTCAATGTCGGCGGCAACATGGACTTCATGAACATGCTCGAGCGCGATCGTCTGGAGTCGAAGAAGATCTCCAAGACACAGGCGGTGACGTCACAGATCGACCGGCCGATGGAGAGCCGCAACGTGCACATCGGCCCCAGCGACTACGTCGCGTGGCTTGACGATCGCAAGTGGGCCTTCGTGCGTATCGAGGGCAAGGCCTTCGGTGACGTGCCGCTCAACCTCGAGTACAAGCTCGAGGTATGGGACTCCCCCAACTCGGCGGGCGTCATCATCGACGCTGTCCGCGCCGCCAAGATCGGACTCGACCGGGGGATCGGCGGCCCGCTGCTCTCGGCCTCGTCGTACTTCATGAAGTCACCCCCCGAGCAGTACAGCGACGACGTGTGCCGACAGCGAGTGGAGGACTTCATCGCCGGACGCATCGACCGCTGACCATCCGCATCGATCAGGCGATCAGTCGATCAGTAGTACGGCGTGTCGGGGTCAACCTGCAGCGACCAGGCGTTGATGCCGCCGCCGACATGGATCGCGTCGGCGAAGCCCGCGCCGTGCAGCACGGCAAGCACCTCCGCCGACCGGCCGCCCACCTTGCAGTGCAGCACGATCTGCCTGTCCTGCGGGAGCTTCTCCAGCACGGACCCGTCGAGGAACTCACCCTTGGGGATGAACTCCGCTCCCTCGATCGTCGCGATCTCCCACTCGATGGGCTCGCGCACGTCGATGAGGACGAAGTCGCGCTCCCCGCGCTCGCGGGCGTCGAGCATCTCCTTGAGCTCGTGCACGCTGATGGTGCTGTCGCGCGCCGCCTCAGCCGCGGCGTCAGAGATGACCCCGCAGAAGGCGTCGTAGTCGATGAGCTCGGTGACAGTGGCGCTCGGCCCGCAGACGGCGCAGTTGGGATCCTTGCGGATCCGCACCTCGCGGAAGGTCATCTCGAGGGCGTCGTAGACGAGCAGTCGACCCAGCAGCGGATCACCGACGTTGGTGAGTAGCTTGATGGCCTCGGTCACCTGGATGGAGCCGATACTCGCGCACAGCACGCCGAGCACGCCGCCCTCGGCACACGACGGAACCATGCCGGGCGGCGGCGGCTCGGGGTAGAGGCAGCGGTAGCACGGGCCGTGCTCGGCCCAGAAGACGCTGGCCTGTCCGTCGAATCGGTAGATTGATCCCCAGACATAGGGCTTGCCCAGCAGCACGCAGGCGTCGTTGACGAGGTAGCGCGTGGCGAAGTTGTCGGTGCCATCGACGATCAGGTCGTATTGCGCGAACAGCCGCATGACGTTGCTGGAGTCGAGGCGCTCCTCATGGAGGATGACCTCGACGTAGGGATTGATCTCCTTGACGGAGTCCCGGGCGCTCTCGGCCTTGGAGCGGCCGATGTCGCTTTGGCCGTGAATGATCTGGCGCTGCAGGTTGGACTCGTCAACGACGTCGAACTCGACGATGCCGAGGGTGCCCACGCCGGCCGCGGCGAGATACATCAGGGTCGGGCTGCCCAGGCCTCCCGCGCCCACGCACAGCACGCGCGCGTTGTTCAGCCGCTTCTGCCCGGTCATCCCGACGTCGGGGATGATCAGGTGACGGCTGTAGCGGCGAACCTCGTCGGCCGACAGGGCATCGGCGGGCTCGACGAGCGCGGGCAGTGACATCAGGACTCCTCGGGAACGGCCTACCCGACCATGATGACCCCCGCGGGTTCGGCCCCCTCCTCTGGGTCCATGGTGAAGACTGCTGTCATGGCCCGCCCCGTCATCGGCGTCTCCACATACGTCGAGCCTGCGCGCTGGGGGGCCTGGGAGGTGCCGGCCGCACTGCTGCACGAGTGGTACGTCGATGCTGTGCGCGAGGCCGGCGGCCGCGCCGTGCTCCTGCCCCCTGATATCGACGACGCTGACGTCCTGGATCGCGTCGACGGGCTCATCCTGATCGGCGGAGCCGACATCGGCCCCGCCACCTACGGCGCCGAGCCCCACCCCACGACCGACCAGCCACGCCTGCAGCGCGACGTCAGCGAGATCCTGCTGTGCCGCGGTGCCCGCGACCGCGACCTACCCCTGCTCGGGATCTGCCGAGGATTGCAGGTCATGGCGGTGGCCCACGGCGGCACGCTGATCCAAGACCTGCCCGATGCCGGCTACGGCCTCGCGCATCGCGAGCAGCCCGGCACCTTCACCCAGCACGACGTTGCCTTCGCCGACGGCTCGCGCATCGCCGCGATCTACGGCACCACGACGCTAGGCACCAACTCCTCGCACCACCAGGGCATCGCGGACCCGGGCTCGCTGGTGCCGACAGGCTGGTCGCACGACGGCCTCGTCGAGGTGTGCGAGGCTCCCGACGCGCGCTTCGCCATCGGCGTGCAGTGGCACCCCGAGCATCCCGACCGTCGCGCTACCGAACTACCCCTCTTCCGCGCCCTGATGGACGCGGCCGCCACCAACCCCCAGAAGGAGTCGTTATGCTCGTAGATGTCCGCCACGGCCCATCCTTCGCCGTTGCCCGCTGCACCCTCGCCAACACCGAACACGTCAAAGTCGAGTCCGGCGCCATGGCCGCCATGAGCGACGGCGTCACCCTTGACGCCAAGATGGAGGGCGGCTTCCTGAAGTCCCTGGGCCGCAGTGCCCTCGGCGGAAACTCCTTCTTCGTCACGTCGTACACCGCGTCCAAGGACGGGGCCTGGGTCGATGTCACGGCCGTGCTCCCCGGCGACATTGCCGTCCTGGAGTCCACCCCCGAGCGACCACTGGCGGTCACACGTGGATCGTGGCTGGCCAATGAGCAAAGCCTCGTAATGGACACCAAGTGGGGTGGCGCCAACAACCTCTTCGGTGGCGAGGGCGGATTCGTCTCGCGGTTCGACGGTGCGGGCAAGGTCGTGATCGCGTCCTACGGCGCGCTCGACCAGCACGCACTGCACGAGGGCGAGCGCATGGTGATCGACTCGGGCCACCTCGTGGCCTACGACGCCTACATCGCGATGCAGGCCCAGACCACCGGCGGGATCATGAAGTCGCTGAAGTCAGGTGAGGGGATCGTGCTCGAGATCACCGGCCCGGGCCTGGTGTGGACTCAGTCGCGCAACCCCAACGGCCTGATCACCTGGCTGACTAACGTCCTGCCGTTCAGCCGTAGCTAGCCGACGCGATCCGTGCGCCTTCTTCGGGCTGAATGTGCACCTCATCTGCATATTCAGCCCCGCGTACCGCGGTGAGGCCGAGCGAGCGGCGGTGGCGCGGAGCGGCTGCTCCTACAGCGGGGTGACGTAGGCGCCGGAGATCCCGCCGTCGACGAGGAAGTTCGACGCCGTGATGAACGACGAGTCGTCGGAGGCGAGGAACGCCACGGCGGCCGCGATCTCCTCTGGCTCGCCGAAGCGACCAAAGGGGATGTGGACGTAGCGCCGCGCTGCGCGCTCGGGATCCTTGGCGAAGAGATCCATGAGCAGCGGCGTCTTCACCGGCCCTGGCGACAGCGCATTGACGCGCACTCCCTGCCGAGCGAACTGCACGCCGAGCTCGCGCGACATGGCCAGCACGCCTCCCTTCGACGCGGTGTAGGAGATCTGCGACGTAGCCGCGCCCATGGTGGCGACGAACGACGCGACATTCACGATCGAGCCACGTCCCTGCTCGAGCATGTAGGGCAGTACGGCCTTGCACCCGAGGTAGACGGACGTCAGGTTGACGTCCTGCACGCGCTTCCACGCCTCGAGACCCGTGTCGAGGATCGAGTCGTCGTCGGGCGGCGAGATGCCGGCGTTGTGGAAGGCCACGTCGATCGAGCCGTAGGTCTCGACCGCCACCTTGTACATCCGGTCGTTGTCCTCCGGCGAGGTGACGTTGGCCCTAACGAACGTGCCGCCCACCTCCGCGGCCGCAGCCTCGCCGGCTTTGTCGTCCATGTCGGCGATGACGACGTTGGCTCCCTCGCTGGCCAGGCGCTTGGCCGACGCGAAGCCGATGCCGCTGGCTCCCCCGGTGATGAGCGCGGTGCGGCCGACCAGGCGCCGGCAGACGACGTCGGACATGTGCTTCCTCTCAGTCGGTGGAAATGAAGACGTTCTTGGTCTCGGTGAAGGCATCGGGCGCGTCCGGGCCGAGTTCACGACCCAGGCCCGATCGCTTGAAGCCACCGAACGGCGTCCAGTAGCGCACGGACGAGTGCGAGTTGACCGACAGGTTGCCCGACTCCACGCCTCGCGCCACGCGGAGCGCGCGGCCGACATCGCGGGTCCAGATCGAGCCGGAGAGCCCGTAGTCGGAGTCATTGGCCATGCGGATCGCATCGGCCTCGTCGTCGAACGGCACCACCACGACGACCGGGCCGAAGATCTCCTCGCGGTATGCGCGGTCCGACTCCGAGACGGGCGCCAGCACCGTGGGCGGGAACCACCAGCCCGGCCCATCAGGGCAGGTGCCGCGGAAGGCAACGGGCGCGCTGTCTAGCACGAAGGAGGCCACGGTCTCGCGATGCGCCGAGGTGATCAGCGGTCCCATCTCGGCGGTGTCGAGCGACGGATCCTCAACGCGCACCCCCATGACGGCCGGCTCGAGCAGCTGCATGAAGCGGTCGAACACCGAGCGCTGGACGAGGAAGCGCGAGCGTGCGCAGCAATCCTGCCCGGCATTGTCGAAGACCGAGTAAGGCGCGGTTGCCGCAGCCCTTTCGAGGTCGCAGTCGGCGAAGACGACATTGGCGCTCTTGCCGCCGAGTTCGAGGGTGACGCGCTTGATCTGCGCAGCACAGCCGGCCATGATTCGCTCGCCTATCTCCGTGGAACCGGTGAAGACGACCTTGCGCACCAGCGGATGGGTGACGAAGCGATCGCCAACCACCGATCCCTTGCCGGGGATGACGGTGAAGACGCCCTCGGGAATCCCGGCCTCCAGTGCCAGCTCGCCGAGACGGATGGCTGTCAGCGGCGTGACCTCGGCGGGCTTGAGCACGACCGTGCAGCCCGCGGCGAGCGCCGGCGCGAAGCCCCAGCCCGCAATCGGCATGGGGAAGTTCCAGGGCACGATCACTCCGACGACGCCGATGGGCTCGTTGAAGGTCACGTCGACGCCGCCCGCGACCGGGATCTGCCGGCCGAAGAGCCGCTCGGGAGCCCCGGCGTAGTAGGCGAGGACGTCGCGGACGTTGCCAGCCTCCCAGCGCGCATTGCCGATGGTGTGCCCGGCGTTGGCGACCTCGAGGCGCGCGAGCTCCTCATTCCGCTCACCCACCAGGTCGGAGAAGCGTCGCAGCAGGCGTGCCCGATCACCGGGGGCCACCTTGCGCCAGGAGTCGAAGGCCGCGTGGGCGCGCTCGATGGCGTGATCGGTCTCCTCAAGACTCGTCGCAGGAATAACAGCGATGGACTCCCCGGTGACGGGGCTGATGACAGCGGTCACAGACGCTCAAACCCCCTATAGCGTTCCCAATCGGTGATGGCGCGGCCGAAGGCTTCGAGTTCCACGCGACCCATCCTGGTGTAGTGCGCCTGGACCTCTTCACCGAAGGTGTCGCGCACCCACGGCGACCCCTCCCACAGAGCCACGGCCTTGTCGAGCGAGTCCGGGACGCGCTTGGCGTCGGAGATATAGGCGTTGCCGGTGAACTCCGGCTCGAGAGTCAGGCCGCGCTCGATGCCGTCGAGGCCGGCGGCGATTATGCCGGCCACCGCGAGATAGGGGTTGACGTCTCCGCCGGGCACTCGGCTTTCCAGGCGCAGCGATGGGCCGTGCCCTACGAGGCGGAATGCACAGGTGCGGTTGTCGCGTCCCCACTTGATCGCGGTCGGCGCGAAAGAACCCTCGACGTAGCGCTTGTAGGAGTTGATTTGCGGAGCGAAGAGCAGCGTGAGCTCCTCCATGCGGGCGAGCTGGCCCGCGACAAACGCGCGGCCGAGGTCGCTCATGCCATCGGGCGAGTTGTGATCGGCCATCACTAACGAGCCATCCAGCCCCCGGAAGGACAGGTGGATGTGGCAGGAGTTGCCTTCGCGCTCGTTGTACTTGGCCATGAAGGTGAGCGATACCCCTTCTTGCGCGGCAATCTCCTTGGCACCGGTCTTGTAAATGGAATGCCGATCACAGGTGACGAGAGCATCGTTGTATTTGAATGCGATCTCATGCTGGCCGAGATTGCATTCGCCCTTGGCGCTCTCGACGTCAAGACCCGCCCCGGCCATGCCAAGGCGGATACGACGGAGCAATGGCTCGACACGCGCACCGCCTAGAATGGAATAGTCGATGTTGTAGAGGTTGGCCGGCGTGAGGTCGCGATATCCTGACTCCCACGCCTCCTCGTAGCTGTCGAGGAAGACGATGAACTCCAACTCGGTGCCCACCAGCGCCTGCATGCCCTTGCCGGCAAGGCGATCGATCTGCTTGCGCAGCACCTGACGGGGTGAGGCCACGACGTCGCGACCGTCCTCCCAGAGCACGTCGCACAGCAGGCCGATGGCACCCTCCTGCCAGGGGATTCGATGGAGGGTAGACAGGTCGGGCTTCATGACCATGTCGCCGTAGCCCGAATCCCACGACGACATCGCGTAGCCGGAGACGGTGTTCATGTCGACATCGACGGCTAGGAGGTAGTTGCATCCCTCAGTGCCCTGGGCGAGGACCTCGTTGACGAAGTGCTCACCGTGGATGCGCTTGCCCTGCAGCCGCCCCTGCATGTCGGTGATCGCGACGACCACCGTGTCGACGTCACCCGACTCGACCTCCCGAATGAGGGTGTCGACGTCGATCCGCGCAGCCATGGCGCCTCCCTGGGTTCGTGCCGAATGCCTCGGCCGCGAGCGAGTCTAGGGGGAGGTCACGGGGCGCGGAGCCCGGTCGAGAATCGCGCGGCGCCAGAGGTCGGCGACCAGCTCGGGGTGCTCCATTTGGGCCGCGTGACCGGTGCGCGAGAGGAGGACGACTTGGGCGTCGGGGAACTCACGCGCCGCACGACGGGCGCCAGAGGGATGCACGAGAACGTCGTCCTCCCCGTAGAGCGCGAGCACCGGTCGCGTGATGCGGCGGGCCAGGGCCCACGGTCGCTGCGGGGTCGGGTCGGCGAATCCGCGCAGAAGGCCCCGGAGCGACGACAGGAACGCATCGCCGACATAGGGATAGGCGTCGCGTGCGATCACCTCGGCGGTCAGCGCCTCGCGCAGGGCGGGGGATACCGACGACACGTCGACGAAGCATGCGTCGAGGGTCGCCGCCACGCGCGCCTCGGCGGAAACCTGCCGGTAGCGGCGAAGAAGTGACTCCCCGAGGCCTGGCACGGCGACCACGGGGAGGTGCGCATTGCCCCGGCGCGTACGACGCGTCGGAAGCGCTGGCGAGATCAGCGTGAGAGAGGCGACAAGCCCTGGCTCGCGGACTGCCAGTTGAAGCGCGACCGCTCCGCCCATCGAGTTGCCGAAGACGTGCACCGGCCGATCGTCTCCGCTCACGCTCTGCCAGTGCCGCACGGTGCGTGCCACCGCACGCGCGTGCCCGGCCGGGGAGTAGTCGCCATCGTGCGGAGGCGGTGATGCACCGAATCCCGGCAGGTCAAGCGCGAGGCACTCCACATCGGAGGCCAGCAGCGGCATGAGATCGACCCAGTTGAGCGATGAACCACCCAGCCCGTGGACGAAGACGGCGAAACCCCCGCTTGCGGAATGCCCGGGCACATGGCGGACGTAGACCTCGCCGGTGGGCAGGTCCCACCTCTCGGACAACGCGTGGCTCACGGCTCCATGAGATCATGCGGGCCACTAGCATGGTCCGGTGACCGCGGCCGATGACGTAGCTAGCCGGCCCGCGTCTCGGCTGTCCCGCCAGGAGCGGCGCGCCCAGGTCCTGGCAGCGGCACGAGAGGTCTTCGTCGCGCAGGGCTATCACACCGCGGGCATGGACGACATCGCCGTGTGCGCCGGGGTGAGCAAGCCGGTGCTCTACCAGCACTTCCCGGGCAAGCTCGACCTCTACCTCGCCCTTCTCGACGAGGGCATCGCCTCGCTGCTGGAGTCGCTTCGCAACGCCCTCGGATCGACCACCGACAACAAGCAGCGCGTGCGCGGCGCGATCTCGGCCTACTTCGCATTCGTCGACGACCCCGACGGTGCCTATCGACTCGTGTTTGAAAGCGATCTGCCCAATGAGCCGGCGGTCCGCGATCGCCTGGAGTCCGCCGACGCGGCGTGCGCGCACCTGATGGCCGGCGTGATCGCTGAGGACACCGGACTCTTCGACACTCAGGCCGAGCTGCTCGCAGCGGGACTGCTCGGCATGGCGCAGATCGCTGCGCGCCACTGGCTGCGAGAGCCCGGGGCTCTTCCGCGAGACGCCGCCGTCGAGTTGATCTCGTCGCTCGGGTGGCGCGGCATCGGCGGGTTCCCGCTGTCACACCCGCCGTCGGCCTGAGTCACCCGCCTGGGTTAGCCTACCGCTACCGAGTCAGACGAGGAGGCCGTGCCGTGGAGGTCAAGATCGGCGTGCAAAACGCCGCGCGCGAGATGGTGTTGGAGAGCGGCCAGACCCCCGATCAGGTCGCCGAGGCCGTGCAGGCAGCGATCACCGCCGGCGGGTTGCTCGCGCTCGAAGACGATAAGGGGCGCCGCGTCCTGGTCCCCGCCGACCGCCTCGCCTACGTCGAGATTGGCCCGTCGGCCTCGCGCCGCGTGGGCTTCGGCGCCGCCTAGGCCGACAGGCCAAGGGCCTGCATCCGTCGCGTGTGCTCGTCGGTCAGTCGCCTGAACATCTCGCCGATCGCCGTGAGGTCCATCGACGCACCACTGGCACCGCCCATGAGCATCGCGGTCAACGCATCGCGCTCCGCGGCCACGTGCTGCGCCTGAGACAGCGCCTCCCCAACCAGTCGCCGCGCCCACAGGGCCAAGCGGCCAGCCACGCGGGGGTCGGCCTCGATGGCCGCGCGCACGCGGTCGACGACGAAGGCGGACTGGCCGAGGTCGGCGCACACGTCGAGGACCAGCGCCTGGGTCTGCGGATCGAGGAAGATGGCAATCTCGCGGTAGAAGTCCGTGCCGATGCCATCGCCGACATAGGCCTTGACCAGTCCCTCCAGCCAGTCACTGGGCGCCGTCATGGCATGGAAACTCTCGAGCGGCTGCTTGAACGGCGCCATCGCCAGCGCGGGATCAGCGCCCAACTCGACCAGGCGATCGTGAATTCGCGCGAAGTGACGGTATTCGGCATTGGCCATCGCAGCCAACTCGGCCTCATCGGTGATCGTCGGCGCAAGCGCCGCGTCAGCAGCGAGTCGCTCGAAGGCCATGAGCTCGCCGTAGGCGAGTACGCCGAGCAGATCGATCACAGCGGCGCGGTATGCGGGGTCCGCGAGCGCAGCATCCTCGGTCATGCTCGGAGCGTAGTGGGAGGTACACTTTCTTCCACGAAGACCGTGCGTCGGCGCCCCCGCCTCAGGGTGCGGTGCCCGCGGTCCCTCCCACAGGAGCACAACTGAGCAGCACGGAGAGCCTCACGCAGGCCCCCACCTTTCGAGATCTCGGCGCCGACGACGACATCGCCCAGGCATTGGCGGATATCGGTATCGAGCGGGCATTCCCCATCCAGGAGATGACCCTCCCCCTCGCACTCGAGGGTCGCGACCTGATCGGACAGGCCAAGACCGGCACCGGCAAGACCCTCGGCTTCGGCATCCCGCTGCTGCAGCGTATCTCGCGCGATGACGCGCCGGGCGCGACTCCGCAGGCGCTGGTCGTCGTGCCCACGCGCGAACTGTGCATCCAGGTCGCCGAAGACCTCGAGCAGGCAAGTTCGCACCGCGGCCTGCGGGTGCTCAGCGTCTACGGTGGGCGCGCCTACGAGCCTCAGGTCGACGCGCTTACTCGGGGCGTGGAAGTCGTGGTCGGCACCCCTGGGCGCTTGATCGACCTAGCCAACCGCGGATCCCTCAACCTCGCGCGGGTCGCTGTGCTCGTGCTCGACGAAGCCGATGAGATGCTCGACATGGGCTTCCTGCCAGACGTCGAGCGGATCGTGTCGCAGATCCCCGCCCAGCGGCAGACGATGCTCTTCTCGGCGACGATGCCCGGCCAGATCGTCGCCCTGGCTCGCCGCTACATGACCCAGCCCACCCACATCCGCGCGGCGGACCCCGGCGACGACCGCGCCACGGTGGACGCGATCGAGCAGCACGTGTGGCGCGCTCATCCCCTCGACAAGCCCGAGCTCCTGGCCCGGATCCTGCAGGCCAACGGCCGCGGCCTCACGATGGTGTTCACCCGCACCAAGCGCAAGGCGCAGAAGATCATGGACGATCTCACCGAGCGCGGCTTTGCCGTGGGGACAGTCCATGGCGATCTCGGCCAAGGCGCGCGGGAGCAGGCGCTGCGTGCCTTCCGCAAGGGCAAGGTCGACGTCCTCGTGGCCACCGATGTCGCAGCCCGCGGCATCGATGTCGACGGCGTCACCCACGTCATCAACTACGAGTGCCCCGACGACGAGAAGACCTACCTGCACCGCATCGGCCGCACGGGACGCGCGGGTGCGAGCGGCGTGGCCGTTACCTTCGTCGACTGGGAAGATGTCGCGCGCTGGCAGATGATCGACAAGATCCTCGGGCTGCCCTTCAAGGATCCACTCGAGACCTACTCCACCTCAGATCACGTCTACACCGGTCTTGGCATCCCCCGCGATGCCAACGGTCGACTCACCGAGGGGGAGCGCACGCGCGCCGGGCTCGCCGCCGAGGAACTCGAAGACATCGGCGAGACGGGCAAGAAGCCCAAGCCCAAGGAGCGCTTGCGCTCAGATCGTCCGAAGTCGGATCGCCCGAAGTCCGGCCGGCCGAAGTCGGATCGCCCGAAGTCCGGCCGACCGAAGTCGGATCGGCCGAAGTCGAATAGACCGAAGGCGGAGGGCTCGAGCGACGACGCACCCAAGCGCCGTCGTCGCCGCACGCGCAGGACCGGTTCGTCGTCACCCGAGGCATGAGCACATCTCCTCACCGGCAGCAAGGAGGACTTCATCGCCCTCCTCGAGCCGCCCGCGACGCGCGCCCGGCGCATTTAGGGCGCCGGCGGAAGAGCCCCCCACGACTCGAGGGCATCGAGCAGTCCGGGCGATGTCGGCAGTGCGTGCAGTTCGGCCAATCCGACCCAGCGGGCATCATCGGCGTCATCGCCGGCCACCGGATCCCCTCCGTCGACGACCGTGGCGGCGAAGTCGCGGATGTCGTACGTCGACCCGTCCGGTGCCGTCCGCTCGACCGAGCCGATCATCCGCACGGGATGCACACGCAGGCCGGTCTCCTCAAGTGTCTCCCGCACGACCGCATCGCGGAAGGACTCCCCCGTGTGCACGCGCCCACCCGGCAGTGACCAACGCCCCCGGGCTGGCGCGCGGCCACGCTTGATGACGAGCAGTCGCCCCTCAGCGTCGTGCACGATCGCGCCGACGCAGGGGACGGACCAGTCGACGGGCACACCGCTCGGCGGCGTGCGCCCGATCGTCACCGTCACCCCGGGCGGCACGTCGTCGCACTCCGGCCAGGCCGTGACGCGCAGGTGGAAGACGTGCTGCTCGCCCGGTAGTTCCGACACGGGCTCCAGAGCCACGTGCACGAGCGGAGACCTCGCGGTCGCGGACGCCCCGAGCCGGGTCAGCTCGGCATCGATTGCCGCCCGATCCTCGGGCGGCAGGTACATCCACATCGCCGAATGCCACAGCACGAGGGCCTCGCCGTCGCGGAGGCGAAGGTCGCCCACGAAGGACACCGCGTCCTGCTCGACGACGACGGCCGGCACGCGCGCGGCGACTTGGAGTGCGCCCCGCAGTCGCTCGAAGCGCTCCACATGATCGGGCCACACGAAGGACGTCAGGAGGAGACGGCCATCGGTCGAGGCCGGGTCCACCGGATGGATGTCGCAGCCACGGCGCTCGACGATAGGCGGCATCGCTTCGCGTCCGGCAGTGGGCACGATCCCGGCAGCAACGAGCTCATCGACCCGTAGTGCGAGTCCGGCCGACGATCCGATCTCTACCAGGCGCGCGGGTACACCCCACTGGCGATGGACACGCCCGAGGATGTCGGCCAACGACGACGTACGGCCGACCTCATTGGTCTGGGGAAACCGCAGAAGGCCCTCCGCGATGTCGCTTGCATACTCATCGACCGCCTCGGCGAAGGCCTCCCGGCAGATCAACCGCGCGCGCTCGCTCATCGGGGGTGTTCCGCCGACGGACGCGTAGAACATCGCAAGGGCCGGCACCTTGCGTCCGAGCACCAGGCGATGTACCGAGGCGAAGAACCGCAGCGGCACCATGTCACCGATGCGGGCGTCGCCATAGGGCTCCAGCAGGGGAAACCGGGCCGGATCACGTGCCACCGAGCCCGCGAGATCGGCATAGGTGGGCGCGCCGAGGCGCTCGCAGTTGTCCGCCATGTCGGCGAAGAGCCCCGACAGGCCGGGCCTGTCGTCTCGGCGGATGCCCATCGCCCCACCGTAGGCTTCACGCTCGCGACATCCCCTCACGAGCCCGCCGAACGGCGTACCGTCTGGACACATGACCCCACCGGGAAGCGCGCCCTACTTGGCATCAACGCGGTCTTCGCCGCCCTCGGCGTTGGCCTGTCCTTCATCCTCAGCGTGCTCGGCACTTACTCTAGCCTCAACACCAATCCGACCTCACTGGGATATGCCGGTCAGGGAATGATCGGCCGCGTCCTGGACTTCTTCACCTACTTCACCATCTGGTCCAACATCCTCGTTGCCATCGTGATGGCCATGCTCTTCGTGCGCCCCGACCGCGACAGCTTCTGGTTCCGCGCCGTTCGGCTCAGTGCGCTGCTGATGATCGTGGTCACCGGCATCATCTATAACGCGATCCTGGCTGCGAGCGCCCAACTCCAGGGGCTCGAGGTCATCACCAACCTCTTCCAGCACATCCTAACGCCCATCGTGTCGCTGCTGGTGTGGCTCGTCGCCGGACCGCGCGGATGGTTCTCCTGGCGCATCATCCTCGCGAGCCTCATCATTCCGATCGTCTGGCTCGTCTTTGCCCTCATCCGCGGAGCCTTCATCGGCGCCTATCCCTACGGCTTCGTCGACGTGGCCACCTACGGCTACGCCACGGTGCTCACCAACGTGGCCGGCATCGTCGTGTTCGCCCTCGTCCTGTGCATGATCTTCTGGGGAATCGACTGGCTGATCCGGCGGGTCACGTCGGGGAAGCGAGCTACGGCCTCGGCCTAGCCGCGGGTCTTGTATTCCTCAAGCAGCCTGCGGGCGATGATCATCTTTTGGATGTCGGCGGTGCCCTCGCCGATCATGAGCATGGGGGCCTCGCGGTAGAGGCGCTCGATCTCGTATTCCTTGGAGTAGCCGTAGCCGCCGTGGATGCGGAAGGAATCCTCGACGACCTCCTTGCAGTACTCACTGGCCAGGAGCTTGGCCATGCCTGACTCGAGGTCGTTGCGCTCGCCGGAGTCCTTCTTGCGGGCCGCCATCACCATCATCTGATGGGCGGCCTCGACCTTGGTGCCCATGTCAGCGAGGCGGAAGGCCACGGCCTGGTGCTCGGCGATCGGCTTGCCGAAGGTGATGCGTTGCTGCGCGTACTCGACCCCGAGCTCGAAGGCACGCTGCGCGAGACCGCATGCACGCGCGGCAACATTGACACGGCCAACCTCGACCCCGTCCATCATCTGGTAGAAGCCGCGGCCCGGCTCACCGCCGAGGATGGTCGACGCGGGCAGCCGAAGGTCTTCCATCACGAGCTCGGTCGTGTCGACGCCCTTATATCCCATCTTCTCGATCTTGCCGGGGATCGTCAGGCCCGGTCGGACCTCGCCGAAACCGGACGGCTTGTCGACCAGGAACGTCGTCATGCGCTTGTAGACCGATGCGCCCTCGGGGGCTTCGGCATCGCTGCGCACCAGCACGGCCACGACTGTTGAGCTACCGCCGTTGGTGAGCCACATCTTCTGGCCGTTGAGCACGTAGTCGTCGCCATCGCGAATCGCGCGCGACTGAATGGCCGACACGTCGGAGCCGCAGCCGGGCTCGCTCATGCTGAACGCCCCGCGGATTTCGCCCGTCGCCATGCGGGGTAGGTAGTGCGCCTTCTGCTCCTCGGTGCCGTGCTGCATGATCATGTAGGCGACGATGAAGTGGGTGTTTATGACACCGGAGACGCTCATCCACCCGCGTGCGATCTCCTCCACTACGAGTGCGTAGGTCAGCAGTGACTCGCCGAGTCCGCCGTATTCCTCAGGGATCATCAGGCCGAACACGCCGAGGTCCTTCAGGCCTTCCACAATGTCGGCCGGGTATTCATCCTTGTGCTCGAGCATCGTCGCGTTGGGCAGGATCTCGTTGTCGACGAAGTCGCGCACGGCCTTGAGGATCTCCATCTGGAGATCGGTGAGTCCTTCGGTGTGCGCCAAACGTGGCATCGTTGCCTCCTCGAGCTGGTCACCTGATGCTAATGGACGTTAACTCAACGAGCAGGGCGAGCGGGACGCCATAACCCGGCTCCCGGGTTGACCAGCGAGATGCAGGCGACGAAAGGGACCGCCAGCAGGGGAAGGGCCTCAAAGGCCGGAATTCCGACGAGTGCGGCGAGGCCGCACTGCAGGGCCGTGATGGTGATCCACGCGACGCTCCGCACGACGATCACGTGCCCGTGGTCGGGTCCGTCTAGCAGGCGACGGCTGGTGACCACGCACGCGGCCGTTGCGACGACCGCCGCACCAGAGAGCCCCCAGGGCATGGGGAGGAACGAAGCGACCAGAACGGCGACGAGCGACACCGCGCACAGGCACGCGAGCTGGAGAGCCCCACGTGAGTCGGGTCTCACGAGGACGTCGCGCCAGGCGCGTCGAGGGACGGGTCGGTCGGATGCAACGTAAGGATCGCCAGCCAGCGGCTCCAACAGCACGGTGCGCGCCTGGCAGAGCCGGGCAAACTCCGACTCGCTCCCACCGCAGTCGGGATGGGCCTCTCGCGCCCACAGGCGCCAGGCCCGCTTGATCTCGTCGGGGGTTGGGCGGTCACCCAGCCCCAGGACCGCTGCCGCCTCGGCGCGATGCATGCCGGTCACGACTCCGGTGGCGTGAAGGTGCTGGTGCGCTGCATGCCGGCGGCGCGGCCCTTGGCTGAAACGACCAGTGCCATCTTGCGGGAAGCCTCATCGATCATCTCGTCCCCGAGCATGACCGCGCCCTTGGCACCGCCCTGGGCGGACGTGGCGTAGTCGTAGGCATCGAGGATGAGCTCGGCCTTGTCGTAGTCCTCCTGGCGCGGGCTGTAGATCTCGTTGGCCGCATGGATCTGGCCCGGGTGGAGGACCCACTTGCCATCGAAACCGAGCGCTGCGCTTCGACCAGCGACACGGCGATAGCCGTCGACGTCCTTGATCTGCAGGTAGGGGCCGTCGATCGCCTGCTTGTCGTAGGCGCGGGCTGCCATGAGAATACGCATCAGGATGTGGTGGTAAGCGTCACCAACATCGTATCCGGGGGGCTGCTCGCCAACCACCAGGGACTTCATATTGATGCTGGCCATGAAGTCGGCCGGACCGAAAATGATGGTCTCCACGCGCGGTGATGCTTCGGCGATTGCCTCGACCCTGGTCAGCCCCATCGCGTTCTCGATCTGCGCCTCGATGCCGATGCGTCCCACCTCGAAGCCGTTGGCCTTCTCGATCTGGGTGAGCAGGAGATCGAGGGCGACGACCTGCTCGGCGGTCTGGACCTTGGGCAGCATGATGCAGTCGAGGTTGGGGCCGGCACCCTCGACGACCTCGACGACGTCGGCGTAGGTCCACTGCGTCGTCCAGTCGTTGACGCGGACCGCGCGTACCTTGCCGTCGTAGCCGCCCTCATTGAGGGCTGCCACGATGTTTTTGCGCGCCTCCGGCTTCGCCAGGGGTGCGACGGCGTCTTCGATGTCCATGAACACCTGATCGGCCGGAAGGCTCCGGGCCTTGTCGAGCATCTTCGGGCTCGAGCCGGGCACGGCGAGGTTTGAGCGACGTGAGCGCATGGCACGCGCGGGGCTGGCAGTGCTCATGCGGCGACCCTACCCACCATCCCGAGGGGAGTACCCTTGGGCCACGTGACCACCCCTCCTCGAGTCTTCGTGGCGCGCCTTGCCCGGGCTGAGGTCTTCGACCCCAATGCCGAGCAGGTGGGCCGGGTGCGTGATGTGGTCACGCTGCTGCGTTCCGACGCGCAGCCTCCTCGCGTGGTCGGACTCGTTGTCGAGGTGGTCGGACGCCGCCGGATCTTCGTTCCGATGACCCGCGTATCGACGATCGACAGTGGCCAGGTGGTCGTCAACGGGGTCGTTAACCTGCGCCGGTTCGAGCAGCGCTCGGGCGAGACGCTCGTCATGGGCGAGCTCCTCGACCGTCGCGTCAACTGCATCGAACCCGGTCGCTCCGGGCACCCCGCGACAGTCACCATCATCGATGCCGCCATCGAGCAGCGGGCCAACCGCGACTGGTTTGTCACCCAGTTGTTCATCCGCGAGGGCCACGGCCTGCGACGCAAAGGGCAGGCCCGCATCGTGGAATGGAGCGCGGTCGAGGGCCTCACGGTCGCATCCGGCGAGCAGGGCGCGGCTCACCTGCTCGCATCGCTCGACGGACTGAGCGCACCCGACTTCGCGCACGCGATCCAGCAGATGCCACCGGCACGACGTCTCGACATCGTGCGCGAAATCGACGACGAGCGTCTTGCCGACGTGCTCGAGGAGCTGCCCGAGGACGAGCAGGTCGAGATCATGCAGTCGCTCGAGGCCGAGCGCGCGGCCGACGTCCTCGAGGAGATGGATCCCGACGACGCCGCCGACCTCATCTCTGAGCTGCCACCCGAGCAGGCCGCCGACCTGCTGGAGCGCATGGAGCCGGGCGAGGCCGACGACATCCGGCGCCTGCTCACCTACGGCGACTACACCGCCGGCGGCATGATGACGACGGAGCCCGTCGTGCTCCCTCCCGACGCCACCGTGGCCGAAGCCCTGGCGCGGGTGCGCAATCCCGAACTCGCTCCCTCGCTCGCCGCTCAGATCTATGTGGTGCGACCGCCGACCGACACCCCCACCGGCCGATTCCTCGGCACGTGCCACTTCCAGCGGCTGCTGCGCGAGCCGCCCGCGGCCCTGGTCTCAGGTGTCGTCGACACCAACCTGGAGCCGATCGGCCCCGAGACGGACGTCGCCACCGTCGCTCGCTACTTCGCGACCTACAACCTCGTCGCACTGCCCGTCGTCGACCAGGACAATCGACTCATCGGGGCCGTCACCGTCGATGACCTCATCGATCACATGCTTCCCGAGCACTGGCGCGACTACGAGACCCCCGGGGCAACGTCATGAAGCCGCCACGCCCCGGCCGTCGCGCCGAGCTCCGCATGGATCAGCCTCTGGAGCGCAGCCGCCTGCGTGGGCCCTCCTACGATCCGGAGCAGTGGGGTCGCCTGAGCGAGCGCATCGCGCGCTTCATCGGCAGCTGGCGCTTCATCGCGTGGATGACCGCCGTCATCATCGCCTGGCTCCTGTGGAACATCTTTGCTCCCGAGCAGCTCAAGCCTGATCCCTATCCCTTCATCTTCCTGACGCTCCTGCTTTCGCTCCAGGCCTCGTACGCCGCGCCTCTCATCCTGCTCGCGCAAAACCGGCAGGCCGACCGCGATCGCGTGCAATATCTCGAGGACCGTGCCAGCACCGATCGTTTGATCGCCGACACTGAGTACCTCACCCGGGAGATCGCGGCCCTGCGGATGGCCCTTGGCGAGGTTGCCACGCGCGACTACGTCCGAAGCGAGCTGCGCGACCTAGCCGACGAAATCTCGGAGGCGCTGGCCGAAAGGCACGAATCGCAGGGCGAGCAGCCGGGGCCTAGCATCAACGCATGACCTCCATCGATCGGTCCCTGGTTGACGCCGCCCTCGCGCGTGTCGAAGACCCCGAGATCCACCGCCCCATCACCGAGCTCGGCATGGTCAAGTCTGTCGAGATCGACGCAGACCGGGTCAGGGTCGCGATCTACCTCACGGTCTCCGGGTGTCCCATGCGCGACACCATCACCCAGCGCGTCTCGATCGCGGTGGGATCGGTCCCCGGGGTGCGCCATGTTGATGTCGAACTCGATGTCATGAACGACGAGCAGCGGGCAGCTCTGCGCAGCACCCTGCGCGGTGGCCGCGAGGAGAAGGAGATTCCCTTCGCTCAGCCGGGCTCGCGCACCCACGTCTACGCCATCACATCGGGCAAGGGCGGAGTGGGCAAGAGCTCCCTCACGGTCAATCTCGGCGTGGCCATGGCCGGGCAGGGGATGTCGGTGGGAATCGTCGACGCCGACATCTACGGCCACTCAGTGCCCGGGCTGCTCGGCATCACCGCCCCGCCGACCGTCGTCGAGGGCATGATCATGCCGCCCGAAGCCTTCGGCGTACGCGCGATCTCAATGCTTCCCTTCAAGCCGGGAGGCAGTGCGGAGCCCGTGGCCTTCCGGGGTCCGATGCTGCACCGCGCCCTCCAGCAGTTCCTCACCGACGTGTGGTGGGGCGACCTCGACGTGCTCCTGCTCGACCTACCGCCCGGCACCGGCGATATCGCGATCTCCACGGCGCAGCTCCTCCCCGGCTCGCAGGTCGTCGTCGTCACGACACCGCAGACGGCGGCCGCCGACGTTGCCGTGCGCGCGGGGATGCTGGCCGGGCAGACGCACCAGAAGATCGCTGGGGTCATCGAGAACATGAGCGGCTTCCCGTGCCCGCACTGCGGCGAGCCCATCGACCTCTTCGGCATCGGGGGGGGCCAGCGCGTCGCCGAGCAGTTGTCGGCCGGTCTGAGCGCCGACGTTCCCCTGCTCGGCCGCATTCCCTTCGACGTGCGGCTCCGCGAGGGCGGCGACGCCGGGCAGCCCCTGGTGCTGGCCGACCCATCGGCCCCGGCGGCTGCCACGCTCATCGAGCTCGCGAGCACGCTGGCTCGCCAGCCTCGCGGGCTCGCCGGGATGTCGTTGGGAATCTCCCCCGCGAGCCGCGGCTGAGTCGCGACCGGGTCGCGTCTACGTCGAGTCGGGGTCGAACTTCGCAGACGCAGCGCCGGGTTCGGTCGACTTCTTCGGGGCGGGGGCGTCATCGTCGTCGTCGTCGTCGAAGATCCCGGCGACCATGCGCCGCGGGTGCAGGTCCTGCAGGTCGCGCAGGGCATCCTTGGCATCACTCAGGTCGACACCGGCGGAGTCGGCCAGGTCGCGCCGGGCATTGCCCGCCATCGCGCGCACATTGCGGATCATCTTGGCCGCATCCGACGCAGCACGCGGCAGCCGCTCGGGGCCGAAGATGAGCAACCCGAGCACGGCAAGGATGAGGATCTCTCCCAATCCGATGTCGAACACGTGATTAGAGTACGCCGCCCCGCTACTCGTCGGGCCGGGAGCCGAGCGTCACCTGCAACTCCCGCACCACGCCACCGCGCTCCACGACGACGGTGATGATGTCTCCGGGACTGTTGTCACGAATGGCCACGACGAGCTCATCGGCGTTGGCGACGGGCCGGCCCTGGAGGGTCGTCACGACGTCACCCGGCTCCAGACCCGCTCGCTCAGCGGGTCCGCCTGACGTCACGGTGTCGATGAGCGCCCCGCGCCCCTCGAATCGCGTGTCGAGAGTGACGCCCATGATCGGGGTGGACGACGACCCCGTTTCGATGATCTCGCGCGCGATGCGCTGCACGGCATTGACCGGGATCGCGAAGCCGAGACCGATGCTGCCGCGCTCCTCGGCCAGAGCGGCGATCGCCGACGTCACCCCGATGACTCGACCAGCACCATCGAGCAGGGGGCCGCCGGAATTGCCGGGATTGATAGCCGCATCGGTCTGGATGGCGCTGATGAAGGAGGCATCCTCGTCTTCACCCGTCGTCACCGGTCGGTCGAGGGCACTGACGATGCCTACGGTCACCGTGCCGTCGAGCCCGAGTGGCGCGCCGATGGCGATCACGGTGTCGCCGACCGTGACCCGGTCGGAATCACCAACATCGAGCACGGGCAGCCCATCGGCCGCGACCGACAGCACGGCGATGTCGTACGACACGTTGCGTCCGATGATCGTGGCCGGCAGCCGTCGACCGTCGGCGAGAACCACGTCGACACTTCCGGCCCCGTCGGCAGCCCCGGCAACGACGTGGTTGTTGGTGACCACGTAGCCGTCTTCACGAAGCACGAACCCAGATCCGCTCCCTGACTGCGCCGCGGCATCGACAGCAATCGAGACCACGCCGGGCAGGGCCGACTCGGCGATGTCCGCCACCGAGCCGGGGGCGCGGGGTCCCACGCTGGCCGTCGGCGGCGCCGACCCGCGCCCGGTCAGATCATCGGGAGAGGTCCGCGAGAGCAGGAATCCCAGACTGCCTCCGACGACCCCCATGATGGCCCCGAGCGCGACGGCCGCGACCGCAACGAGGGACACAAAGGCCCATGTCGGGAGGCCGCGTCGCGGAGCCTGCATGCCCCCATGGTCCCATCCGGTCAGAACTCGAAAGCGTGCCCACTAGGCTCCCCCCGTGGATCATGCCGCGACCGACATCCCCCCGAGCCCGCTGACCTGGGCCTACGTCGATGGTTGGGTCGAGGAGGATCCGCAGATCGTGGCGGCGCGGCGCATCGCCGCGAGCATGGGCTCTCCCGCGCTCAGTCGTCCGGCCGGATCCGTTCTGCGGCTGATCGCCGCATCGCTGGGTGCGCAGGCCGTCGTCGAAGTCGGTTCGGGCACCGGCGTTTCCGGTGGGTGGATTCTCGGAGGCCTCGACGACTCAGGCACGTTGACCACCGTCGATCATGATGCGGAAATGGCTGCTGCGGCGCGGTCGACGTTCACGCGCATGCACATCCCCCACACCAGGGTCCGTGCCATCGCGGGCAATCCCTTCGACGTCCTGACCCGCCTGACCGACGGCGCCTACGACCTCCTGGTCATCGGACCGGGTGTCTCCCTGGGCGTAGGGGAGGAGAACGATCTGCTGCGACAGGCCGATCGCCTGCTGCGTCCGGGTGGTGCCATCGCCATCACCCATGCGCTGGCCGACGACGGTGCGGAGCCCAGCCACCGCGACCTGCTCCAGCATCTGCGCGACGATCCCCACTGGCTCGCGAGCCTGCTGACGGTCGGCGAGGGCATGGCTATCGCCGTACGCCGACCCCCCGAGGCCCCGGAGGCAGACTCCGAGTAGCCGGTCCCGGGCATGCAACGACCCGGGTGCCCTGGGGCAACCCGGGTCGGGTGCGAGATCAGCCGAAGACGGCGAGCAGCTTGTCGCCCAATTCCTTCGCCTCAGCGCCGTTCAGTTCGACCACGAGGCGTCCGCCCCCCTCGAGGGGCACGCGCATGACGTAGCCACGCCCCTCCTTGGTCACCTCCATGGGCCCATCGCCGGTACGCGGCTTCATGGCGGCCATCGTGACCCCCTTCGTGGGAACGCATCCGACCCCCGCCGCCCGGCGGTGTCACAGCATTATCCCCCATGGGGGGGCGGGAACTCCCCCCGGGCGGCACGCAGTCGGTCGATCTCGGCCTGCTGCTCGGCCAACTGCTCATCGCGCGCGGAGACCTCGGCTTCGAGGCGCTCCACGAGCGCGTCGACCTGGTCCATGCGGTAGCCACGCAAAGCCTGATCGATCCGCACGTCGGCAAGGTCGGCGGGCAGGTCGCCGGCGGGTGGCTCCGGCTCGGACAGCGAGCCTTGCACCCGGCCTGTGGCGAGCACGACCACGCCGCCGATCACGGCGACGCCGATCAGGAGGAAGAGCAGGCTCATGGCCAACTATCGTGGCACGGCTCTTACGTGACGCTTACCCGGGGCACACGGCTCTCGCACGTCATGGACGCAGGCTGACCATGCGCCCGGCGAACGCCGCGTCGCAGAAGGGAGTCCCATGAAGACCTCCAGGATCGTGGTGATCTCGGCCGCTGGCGTCCTCGGCGTCGCCGTACTCGCGGGGGGCGCAGCCGCAGCCGCGGCGACCATGGTCGCCCTCGGCCAGCACGGCCAGCCACCGGTTGGCTCACCGACCGACGACCGCCGGCCCGAGCGGCCCGGCATGGGTGACCCCGGCCCCGGCCGAGGATGCCACGGCCCCGGCCGAGGACGCCCCGGCCCCGGCCGAGGACGCCCCGGCCGACCGGGGGGCGACGTCCTGCACGGCGAACTCGTCGTCGAGCGCCCCGACGGGCCCGTCGTGACCCTGCGCCTGCAGGAGGGCCAGGCCACGGCGGTCTCCGCCACATCCATCACGGTGGCGAGCACCGACGGCTTCACCGCGACCTACGCCATCACCGCAGCGACCGAACAGGAGCGCGGCCGCGCCGAAGACACGCCAGCCCAGGTCGGCGACGAGGTCCACGTGCGGGCGACGGTGGAGGGCACCGCGGTCACGGCCGAAGACATCCACGCGATGCCGCCTCGCGACTGAGGACTTGACCTTCCGGGTCGCGGGCAATATGGTTGAACACTCAACCATCACTCGCGACCCGGAAGGACCCCATGAGTGCCGACCTTGCCGCCACCACCGGCACCTGGCAAATCGACCCCACCCACTCCACCGTCGGCTTCGTCGCGCGTCACGCGATGATCGCCAAGGTGCGCGGCGGCTTCACCGAATTCACCGGCACGCTCACGCTTGATGGCGCCGATCCGGCCAAGTCCTCCGCTGTGCTCACGATCGTCACTTCCAGCTTCACGTCCTCCAATGACGAGCGTGATGCCCACGTGAAGTCCGCCGACTTCCTCGACGTCGACCAGTTCCCCACACTCACCTTCACGAGCACCGCGGTCACCCAGAAGGACGACGACGAGTTCATCGTCACCGGTGACCTCACCATCCACGGCGTCACCCACTCGGTCGACGTCAAGTTCGAGCTGCTCGGAGTCAACCAGGACCCGTGGGGCAACACCCGCATTGGCTTCGAGGGCAAGGCCGAGATCAGCCGCAAGGAGTTCGGCCTCGTCTGGAACGTCGCGCTGGAGACCGGCGGCGTGCTCGTCGGCGACACCGTCAAGCTCGAGCTCGACATCGAGGCGGTCAAGCAGGCCTAGCCGTCCCGGGTCGGCTTGGCCGACCCGTCCGGGTGCTCGACGATGGGCTAACGTCGCCCGCGTGGATCTCGAACCCGTCACCGGCCCCGCCTGTGCTCACGGGCTCGCGACCTACGCGGGCGGCGCCCTTCTCGACGCCTGGTATCCCCATCCTGCCCTGGGCTCCGTGCCCCTCGCCGTCGCGGGCATCGATGCGGCCAGCCGCCGAGACGACATCCGCGGCGTCGACGTACGCCCGATCCTGACGTGCATCGACGACCTGCAGTCGCCACCGGGTGATGCGGCCGATGCCTACCTGCGACTCCACCTGCTCTCGCACCGCCTCGCTCTCCCGCACACCATCAACCTCGACGGGATCTTCGGCGTGCTCCCGCTGGTCGCGTGGACGTCGCGCGGACCGGTCGCGCCCGATGCCATGACCGATGCCCGATTGCGAGCACGCACCCACGGCGAGAGCCTCATCGTGCTCGGCATCGACAGGTTCCCCCGCATGGTCGACTACGTGATCCCGTCCGGTGTGCGGATCGCCGACGCCGATCGCGTGCGACTCGGCGCCCACCTGGCGGAGGGAACCGTCGTGATGCACGAGGGCTTCGTCAACTTCAATGCGGGCACCCTCGGCACGTCGATGGTGGAAGGGCGGATATCCGCGGGAGTCGTCGTGGGTGACGGCTCCGATATCGGGGGCGGCGCATCCATCATGGGCACGCTCTCAGGGGGCGGCACCGACGTCATCAGCGTCGGCGAAGGCTGCCTCATCGGGGCCAACGCCGGCATCGGCATCAGCCTCGGCGATCGCTGCATCGTCGAGGCCGGCACCTACGTGACCGCAGGAGCCAGGGTGACGCTGCCCGACGGCAATGTCGTCAAGGCGCGCGAACTCTCCGGTGGCAGCGGACTCCTCTTCCGGCGCAACTCGCAAAGCGGCGCCATCGAGGTCGTGTTGCGCGAGGGCGGCTGGGGCGGCCTCAACACCGCCCTGCACGCCAACGACTAGCCGCACCCCCTCAACCCCTCTCCGTTTGTCCCACAAAGTGGGATAAACGGTGCGTTTGACCCCTGATGGGGGCCCTAAGTCACCGTTTGTCCCAGGCTTCAGGCGCGGCGTGTGCAGGGGTGCCGGGGTCCCTGGCCTGCGCGCAGGCCTGGGGATGAACGCCGCGCCTGTGGACAGCCGATTGCCAATCAGCTGGCTCGACTCCACAGTGCCCGCGTGACTAGCGGCCGACGCCAACTCGAGCACCTGGCTCTGCGCGACGCCGTGCAGGCACATGCCCACCGTCGTCACGGGATCTTCCAACGTGCGGACCTTGATGCCTTGGGCATCGATCACGCGGTCATCCGGACGTTTGTGAGGCGGGGCTGGTGGACGCGCCTTCACCACGGTGTCTACATCGACACGGACGTTTTCAGGTCCGCCGGAGACCCTCGAGCCAGGACGTCCATCTTTCTCTCCGCAGCCATGGCGTCCCTGCCCGGCCCTGCCTATGCCTTTGCCGCGAGCGCAGCAGCCCTTCATGAACTCACCGTTGATCAAGCGCTCCGCTCGCACGTGTCGATCGTTCGCCCCTTACTCCACGACCAGCGCGCATTTCGTCGACGCATCTCGGGATCAACGGAGCTTGGGTCGGTCTCGATTCATTCGCATGCGCTCAACGAGGCGCACCTAACAGTGGTTGACGGGATACCCACGGTCGACTTGGCAACCGCAGCCTTGACGACCGCAGCCCAGTCGGAGCTCATGTGGGCGGTGGCCACTCTCGATTCACTTCTGTGGCGCGACTCCACGCAACAGGACCGACTGTCTGACCTCGTCGAAGACTGGCACAGGATCAAGGGAATCGGGACGGTACGCAAGGCCTTGGACCTCACCCGCCCGGGCGCCCAGACACCGCTCGAGTCCCTTTCGCGATTCCGCCTCATCGAGGCAGGTCTGCCAGAGCCCATTCTCCAGTTGCCTGTGTTCGATGCCGACGGCCTCATTGGATACGCCGACATGGCGTGGCCAGATCACAAGGTCATCGGCGAGGCGGACGGACTGCTCAAGTACCAGGACCGATCTGACCTCATCGCCGAGAAGGCTCGCGAGGATCGACTCCGGGCCCAGGGGTGGACAGTCGTTAGGTGGACGTGGGACGAGATGCTTCGCAGGCCTCACGTCGTCATCGCCCGCATCGTGCGCGCCATGGACATCGCATCAAGACGCATCGCCTAGCGGTGGCCCCGGCTCTGGCTCGCCGTTCCGGCCTGCACTGACGCAACCGCCGGCAATCGGTTCCTTGCCATGTGCGACCAAGACCTGGCCGTCCACGCGCGAGAACTGGGACAAACAGTCGTTTTCGCCCTGACAGGGCACCAAGTTGCACCGCTTGTCCCACGTTGTGGGAGAAACGGCGGATGGGGTGGGTGATTAGGTGCGGTCTTCGATCGGAACGTAGTCACGGAGCGGAACGCCGGTGTAGATCTGGCGCGGTCGGCCGATCTTGGTGTCGGGGTCGGAGATCATCTCGCGCCACTGAGCGATCCAGCCGGGGAGTCGACCCAGGGCGAACAGCACCGTGAACATCCGCGTCGGGAAGCCCATCGCCTTGTAGATGAGCCCGGTGTAGAAGTCGACGTTGGGATAGAGCTTGCGCGAGATGAAGAAGTCGTCGGCAAGGGCTGCTTCTTCGAGGCGCATCGCGATGTCGAGGAGCGGATCCCTAACGTCGAGCGTGGCGAAGATGTCGTAGGCGGCCTCTTTCACCAAGGCGGCACGAGGGTCGTAGTTCTTATAGACGCGATGGCCGAAGCCCATCAGCCGAATGCCATCCTGACGATCCTTGACCTGGCGAATGAATGTGTTGACCCCGCCGCCCGACATGTGGATCTTCTCGAGCATCTCGAGCACCGACTGGTTGGCGCCTCCGTGAAGAGGGCCGAACAGCGCATTAATGCCGGCGGACACCGAGGCGAAGAGATTGGCGTGAGAGGACCCCACGAGACGCACCGTGGAGGTGGAGCAGTTCTGCTCGTGGTCGGCGTGTAGCAAAAGCAGCATGTTAAGCGTGCGGGAGACGACCGGATCGACGACGTAGGGCTCAGCGGGAACCCCGAAGGTCATGCGCAGGAAGTTGTCGATAAAGCCCAGGGAATTGTCGGGATACATGAAGGGCTGGCCGACCGACTTCTTGTAGGCATAGGCAGCGAGCGTGGGCACCTTCGCCATCAGGCGGATCGTGGAGATCTCAACCTGCTCGGGATCGAAGGGATCGAGTGAGTCCTGATAGAAGGTCGACAGCGCGGACACCGACGAAGACAGCACGGGCATCGGATGGGCATCGCGCGGGAAGCCATTGAAGAACTCGCGTAACTCCTCGTGCAGCATCGTGTGCCGCCTGATCTGCGCCTTGAACTCGGAGAGCTCGTCGCCGCTGGGGAGGTAGCCGTAGATCAGGAGATAGGCGACCTCAAGGTAGGACGAGAACTCGGCAAGTTGTTCGATGGGGTAGCCGCGGTAGCGCAGGATGCCCTTGTCACCATCGATGTGAGTGATCGCCGACGTGCAGGAAGCCGTGTTGACGAAGCCGTAGTCGAGCGTCACGTTGCCCGTCGTCGCCAGCATCGAGCTGATATCGAGTCCGGATTCGCCGATCGTCGAGGGGGTGAGGTCCAACGGGAGATCCCCGCCCGGGTAGTTCAGGACGTAATCCGACACGGTCACACCGTATCTCCGGCGCGGATGCGCTCCGCCGCGCCCCTGATGGCCTCGTCGGTCGCCGTGAGGGCTAGGCGCACGTGGCGGGCGCCGGCCTCGCCGTAGAAGTCGCCCGGGGCCGCGAGAACGCCGAGCCGGGCGAGGTCGGCGACCGTCTGCCAGCACTCCTGGCCCCGTGTCGCCCACAGGTAGAGGCCGGCCTCACTGTGGTCGATCCGGAATCCCGCCGCCTCCAGGGCGGGGCGCAGCACAGCACGGCGCCCGAGGTAGCGATCGCGCTGCAGGTCGACGTGGGCGTCGTCGGCCCACGCCGCAGCGGCAGCATGCTGGACGGGTGCCGGCACCATGAGGCCCAGGTGCTTGCGGATCTCCAGCAGTCGGGAGATGAGCGCCGGATCGCCCGCCACCGCCCCGAATCGGTAGCCAGCCATGTTGGAGCGCTTCGAGAGCGCATGCAGCGACAGGACCCGGGTGGGGTCCGCGCCGATGACCGAAGGATGCAGCACGGAGACGGGGGTGGCGTCGTAGCCGAACTCCAGGTAGCACTCGTCGGACGCCAGGACCGCACCCGCCGCTCGCGCGGCCTCGACCATGGCTCGCAACTCGTGCGCGCTGGCGACGCGCCCCGACGGGTTGCACGGAGAGTTGACCCAGACAAGGCGCGCCCCCGCGCATGCGGCCGGGTCATCGGAGACCACGACCTCGCACCCGGCGACGAGCGCTCCCACGGCATACGTGGGATAGGCGACCGTGGGAACGACGACGCGATCTCCCGGGCCCAGGGAGAGCAGGAATGGCAGCAGGGCCACGAGTTCCTTGGAGCCGATGGAGGGAATGGCCGTCAGCGGGTCGATCTCGACGCCACCGCGCCTGCGCAGCCAGTCGACGAACGCGCCGCGCACGGCCTCCGTGCCGGCGACGGTGGGATAGCCCGGCGCGTTGGCGGCTGCAGCGAGTTGGTCCTGGATGAAGATCGGCGTTGGATCGACAGGACTGCCGATGGACAGGTCGGCGAAGGACTCGTGGGACCGGGCGACCTCGGCGAGCGGGGCCAGGCGGTCCCAAGGGAAGTCAGGGAGGCTCAGCTCTCGCTCTCCTTGCGAGGGACCGATGCAAGCAGCGGCGCGTCGAAGTCCTGGGCGCCAAGCTTGGCCGCGCCGCCCGGAGAGCCGAGCTCGGCGAAGAACTCGGCGTTGGCCGCGGTGTAGTCGCTCCACTCCTCGGGCACATCATCCTCGTAGAAGATGGCCTCGACGGGGCACACCGGCTCGCAGGCACCGCAATCGACGCATTCGTCGGGCTGGATGTAGAGCATCCGATCGCCTTCGTAGATGCAGTCGACAGGGCATTCCTCGATGCAGGACTTGTCCTTCAAGTCGACACAGGGGAATGCGATGACGTAGGTCACCTGCTCGCCTTTCGCCGGGTCGGACGGCGAGCCGGCCGGCCCACCGGGCGACGTCGTCGCCGGGGACACCGTACCGGGTGCGACCATCGGGGCATGACTCGCGCGTCCCGGCACATGTTCCGCGCCGTCATGGCCGACTCCCCCGACCGACTCGACCTTGCCTGCCTGCTCATCGCCGCCGAGGCCCTTCCCACGGAGGGGAACGTCGACTCCTATCTCGCCCGGGGCGTGGCCGCACTTGACCGCCTGGCCCAACGCGTACCCGATGAGGGCGACCCCCACGAGCGCCTGGCCGCCGTGCTCGGCGACTTCAGCGGGGTGGCACGGGACTACGAGACGCTCGCCTCGTCGCTCCTGCCCGAGGTGCTCCGGCGCCGCCGAGGCCTGCCGATCCTGCTGTCCACCGTGTGGACGGAGGTGGCCCGCCGAGTCGGCATCGCGGCGTACGGCGTCGGGCTGCCGGGTCACTTCGTCGTCGCGATCGGAGATCCCGACACCTTCCACCCCGACCTCCCCGACGGCAACCGACTCCTTGTCGACCCGTGGTCCGGCGGCCGGCTGCTTCGCTTCGATGCCGCTCGCGATCTGGTCGAACGCACGGGCCAGCCCTTCAGGCGGGACCACCTCGCACCCGCCCAGCCGCTCAACACGGTCGAACGGATCCTGGCCAACATTCGAGCCTGGGCCGCCCATCCGCTGCGGGCGGCCACGCGCCTGTGGACCATCGATCTCGCACTCGCGTTGCCCGAGCCGCCGCCGTGGTTATTGCGCGACCGCGGGCTCGCCCTGCGCGACCTCGGCCACCTGCCACTGTCGGCTCGCTGGCTCGAGGAGTACGCCGAGGTCGTCGAGGACACCTCGCCGCACGAGGCGGACACGGCCCGGCGGGAGGCGCGCGGCGTCCGCGCTCGACTCAACTAGGACTACTGGCCGTCTGCGAATCGGTCGGCTCGGGCGCGGGGACATCGGTCGGCTCGGGCGCGGGGACATCGGTCGGCTCGGGCGCGGGGCTCTCGGAGCCACCGCCGGCATCGTCGTCCTTGTCCTTGTCCTTGTCAGGCTTCTTGCCGCACACCACCTGGGGCGCCGGCGAATAGGTCGTGGTGAACGTCTCGCGATTGACCTCGGTCGCGCCCTGGTAGAACACCCGGTCGACGTCGATGGTGAAGCCCTCGCCACCCGATTGGGCCAAGCACTGTGGCGAGTCGCTGTAGATCTTGCGAGAAGGAGTGATCCCGTAGCGATCGCCTACCTCGGCATCGACCTTGGTGTAGATCCTGGTGCTGTACATCGTGACGGTCATGGACGTGTCGGTGGTCGAGGCGGTGATGAACACCCCGTAGGGGGTGTTGTTGCGGAATTTCATGTCGAAGCCCTCCCAGGCAACGGTCGCCTCCAGGCCCGGGACGTAGCGGGAGATGTAGATCGAGTGTGCCTGCACCTCGACCGGCTCGAGGCCCGCGTAGAAGGCGGTCGACCACATCGTGGTGGTTGCCGCCGAGAGCCCGCCACCGAGAGCCCTGGTGAAGATGCCGCCGGGGCCGATGACGTAGCCCTCCATGTAGCCGTTTTCGGGATCGCGGTTTTCGGTCTTCTCGTTCATGGAGAAGACCTCCCCGGGCATCAGCAGGGTGCCGTTGATGTATTCGGCGGCCAGGGCGAGGTTGTGCGCCATGTATTCGGCGTAGTTCACCTGCTGGGTGAAGCTCGAGATCTCCTTGACGACTCCGAGCTGCATCGCCTGCTCCGTGGTGAGCTTGGGATCGCGCACCGTGATGGGGGTCAGGGCGACACGCGCATCGCCCTCCTCGAAGAGCACGTTGCCCACGGCCGCCGCGAGGACCTCGTCGGAGACCCCGGCGCCCACGCGCGAGGGGACGACCACGGGGACGTTGTCGGCGTTGATCTGGAAGGTGGCGTCGTTGCCCGGGGTGCTGATCGGTCCCAGGTCCTTGGCGATGGGTGCGTAGAGGATGGCTCCATCTATCTGTGGGGCAAGCTCCTCGCCCTCCACGATGTAGTGGGTCGCCTCGGCGATGGCCTCAGGCGGCACCTGGGCGGTGACCGTGTCGGCCTGCACGGCGATCGGCGCGGCGACAGCGATGGTGGCCGGACCCGCGACGAATGCCTGTGCCTCTTCGGGTGACACTGCGGCGGGCAGGACGATCTCCGGCAGCGGCACGGGATCGGTCGCGAGGAGATACGCATCGGCAACCTGGTCGGCGCCGAGAGGTACGTCGAGCGTGCGGCCGTCCTGCCCCGACGTCAGCGTGGGCTGCATACCCTCGTAGTGGACGGTCGGCTCCGTGATTGGCCGCGTCAGCAGATCGGCAAACAACTGCAGCCGCGCACTCAGCGCCGCCTCGTCGACCGTGACGACGGGGTCGACAGCGGTCGAGCCGAACAGGCGCAGCACCATCGAGAGCGGGTTGTACAGACGCCCCTCGGCGGCATCGACGGTGGCGATTGGGTCGAAGGCCAGCCCCGCCTCCGACGGGAAGATCTCCTCCGTTGTGTCGAAAGCCGAGACTGAGATTGGAGCGAGGGCCCGGGGCCCCACCTCGCGATCGAGGGTGGCCACCGCCTCGGCGCGCGACAGGCCGCCGATCTGGACCCCCAGCACCGTCGTGTTGGCCGGAACATCGCTGGACGACCCCAGGAGCATGCCGAGGTAGAAGACCACGCTGCCGACGATCACTATCGCGGCCGCCGCGAGGGATGCTCGCGCGGCTGCGCCTCCCCTATCGGGGTCGCGGACGGACTCGGGCGGCGCCACTACGGTCACGGCGTCCTCCCCTCGTCATGCGCGCTTCGACTTCGGCATCGTATGCCGATGCGCGGCGTGGAGGCATCTTCGGCGAGCGCGGGGCGATGCGTGTCTTGGCTGTCTCAGGTGATCCCGGCGAAGAGATCCATCTCGCGACCGCTGTCGTCGAGCGGTCCGGCAAGGGCACCCCTGACGAGCCGGAAGTACTCGATGCCGAGGGCTTCGCTGCCGAGGTTGTTGGACAGGGCGAAGAAATCACCGTCGACAGCGACCTGTGTGGCATGGGCGCGCAGGGCATCCATCTTGCGGTCGAGGTAGGCCGCAGCGGGTACGGCCGTGGTCACCAGGTCGTCATCGATGACGAAGGGGATGTCGTCGGGATCCATCGCGGCGAATCCCGTGGTCTCGCCGGCCGCGCGGAGCGCCGCTATGCCGCGTCGCACCACCTCGCGGGGGAAGGCACCCCAGTAGACCTTGGCGACGGCCCAGGCCTGGCCGAGGTCGGGCCGGAAGCTAGCCGCCTCCGCCAGCAGGACGGCGTACATGGCAACGCGATGGGCCTGGATGTGATCGGGGTGTCCGTAGCCGCCGAAGTCGTCGTAGGTCACGAGCACCTGCGGTTGCACCTCGCGGATGATCGCCACGAGATCGGTTGCCGCCTCGAGCAGATCGGCGCGTGCGAATGCCTCGGCTCGCTCGTTGCCCGGCGTGCCCAACATGCCCGAGTCGCGGTATCGACCGGGGCCGCCCAGCAATCGCCAATCGGTGACGCCGAGAGCTGCCATCGCGTCGGCCAGCTCGGTACGCCGGTGCTCACCGAGTCGGTCCTCCTGGTCGGCGGCCAGATTCGCGAGTCCGGGGATCAGGATCTCGCCCTCTTCCCCGAGAGTGCAGGTGACGAGAGTGACGCCGGCACCCTCGTCGGCGTACTTCGCCATGACAGCCCCGGTTCCGATGGATTCATCGTCGGGATGGGCGTGGACCAGCAAGAGGCGGCGATCGGACACGCCCAACAGCGTAGTGCGGCACGATAGGGCGGTGACCGATCCCCAGGACTCCTACCCACGCCAGCGCGCACGCACGCGCGGCTTCCGCCTCGGCGCTCCACGCTCGCTGACTCCCTCGCGTGACGGCGAGCGGGTGGCCTTCCTGCGGTCGCGCGGGGGCACCGACCCGTTGACCTGCCTGTGGGTCCTCGATGTCGCGTCGGGCACGGAGCGCTGCGTGGTCGATCCCCGCGAGCTGCTCGACGACGAGGAGTCGCTGCCCCCGCAAGAGCGCGCCCGCCGCGAGCGAATGCGCGAGGTTGCCGGAGGCGTCACGGACTTCGCGGTGGACCGCGAGGCGCGCGTGGCGGTGTTCGCGCTGTCCGGCGTTCCCTATGCCGTGCGGCTCGACGATCCCGCCGCCCGTGCCGTCGCGCTCGACGCACCCGGCCCCGCCATCGACCCCCGGCCGGATCCCACGGGCACGAAGGCCGCATTCGTGAGCGATCGCTCGCTCTACGTCGTGCCGCTCGCCGGTGGCCGAGCCGCCGTGCTGTGCCGTCCGGATGCCGACGACGTGACGTGGGGGCTCGCCGACTTCATCGCCGCGGAGGAACTTGACCGCGTGCGCGGCTACTGGTGGCTTGTCGACGGTGCCGGTCTCCTGGTGGAGCGCGTCGACGATTCCCCCGTGGCCACGTGGTGGATCGCCGACCCGGCGCACCCCGACCAGCCGGCCATCTCGCACCGCTACCCGGCAGCCGGCACCAACAATGCCGCCGTATCGCTGTGGCTCGTGCGCATCGACGACGAGGGCGATGTCGTGCGCACCGAGGTGGAGTGGGATCACGCCGCACTCCCCTACCTCGCGACGGTGAGCTGCCCGTCCGGTGGCGATCCGCTCATCAGCCTCCTGTCGCGCGACCAGCGCCGCCAAGTCGTGCTGTCGATCGACCCTGAGACGGCCAAGACAGTCGTCGTGCGCGAGCGCACCGATCCGGAGTGGATCGACGTCATGCCCGGAGTGCCCACGCGCACGCCGTCTGGTGCAGCGGTGGAGATCGTCGCCGACCGCGAGTGCGACACCAATCGCCTGGTTGTCGACGGCACGGCCATCACTTCGCCGGCGCTGCAGGTCGAGGCGGTGCTGGACGCCGGTGACGACGACGTGCTGATCGTGGCCGGTCGAGATCCCGTGCGAAGCGCCGTATGTCGTGTCGCGCCCGACGGAGCCGTCACCGAGGTGCTGACCGGCGGGACCGTAGGGGCTCGTCGCGCGGGCCCACTGCTCTGCGCGGCCACGACGTCGCTTGGCAGCACCGCCACCGACACGGCCGTGTGGCGAGGTGGCGAGCGCATTGCGACGGTGAGGTCCTACGCCGAAGTGCCGATCATCTCGCCTAGCGTGACCATGCTGAGAGTGGGCGAGCTCGACCTGCGCACAGCCGTGTTGTTCCCCGGCGATCACGTGCCGGGGGCACGTCGGCTGCCGGTCATCATGTCGCCCTACGGGGGCCCGCATGCGCGCATGGCCATCGAGTCCGGGCTGATGTTTGGCACCGCGCAGTGGCTTGCCGACCAGGGCTACTGCGTGATCGTCGCCGATGGGCGGGGCACCCCCGGTCGCGGACCGGCGTGGGATCGATCGGTGCGCGGCGACCTTGCGACGCCGGCACTCGATGACCAGGTCGCCGCCCTCGAGGGCGTCGCGGCGGTATACCCCGATGATCTCGACACCTCGCGGGTAGGGATTCGCGGCTGGTCCTTCGGCGGCTACCTCGCGGCGCTCGCCGTACTACGACGGCCCGACGTCTTCCACGCTGGGGTCGCCGGCGCTCCCGTCACCGAGTGGCGCCTCTATGACACGGGCTACACCGAGCGCTACCTCGGGCTGCCGCAGGAGGATCCTGCGGCGTTCGACCGCTCCTCTCTCCTGCCGCTGGCTGCGCAACTGACACGCCCGCTACTCATCATCCACGGGCTCGCCGATGACAACGTCGTCGTCGCGCACACCCTGCAACTGTCGTCTGCTCTGCTCGCGGCCGGGCGCCCGCACGGCGTCCTACCCCTCAGCAGTGTCACGCACATGACGCCTCAGGAAGTCGTGGCCGAGAACCTGCTGCGCGCCGAGGTGGACTTCTTCGCGGAGGCTTTGGCCCGGGGCTAGACGCCCTCGTCGGTCGAGTTGGCCGAGTCCAGACGCGAGGTGCCTACGCCGCCGAGGTCGGTGACCGTCTCGCTCCAGTAGCCCGGCTCACCGGGCACCGGCGCCGTGAGGCCGGGGTCGGGGCCGTGAATCACACCGCCCTTCAGCGGCTCGGTGATCGGGAAGTGGCAGGCAACCTCGTGACCGGGCGCCATCGTGCGCATCTGCGGCACCTCGGTGCGGCAGCGGTCCTGCGCTATGAAGCAGCGCGTGTGGAAGACGCAGCCTGACGGCGGGTTGATGGGGCTGGGCAGGTCGCCGCCGAGCAGGATGCGCTCGCGCTCGGACTGTTTGCGCGGATCCGGGATCGGCACCGCCGACAGCAGGGCATTGGTGTAGGGGTGCATGGGCTCGCTGTAGAGCACCGATCGCGGCGCGGTCTCGACGATATGGCCGAGGTACATGACCGCCACGCGATGCGCGATCTGCCGCACGACGGCCAGGTCGTGCGCGATGAAGAGATAGGAGACGTTGAAGTCCTGCTGGAGGTCCTGGAGGAGGTTGATGATCTGCGCCTGGATCGACACGTCGAGTGCCGACACGGGCTCATCGCAGATGATGAGCTTGGGTCGCAGGGCGATCGCGCGCGCAATGCCGATGCGCTGGCGCTGGCCGCCGGAGAACTCGTTGGGATAGCGATTGACGTGCTCGGGGTTGAGCCCGACCCGCTCCATGATCTCCCGCACCGCCGTGCGGGCGCCGCCGGGCGGATCGATCTGCTGGATCTTGTACGGAGCACCAATGATCGAGCCCACCGTGTGTCGCGGGTTGAGAGCGTTGTAGGGGTCCTGGAAGATCATTTGCGCCTGCTTGCGCACCGGGCGGAGCTGACGTCGCGACATGCCGGCGACCTCGGTGCCGTTGATCACGACGTGTCCGCCCGTGGGATTGATCAGGCGAAGGATGGCCCGGCCGGTCGTCGACTTACCGCATCCGCTCTCGCCAACCAGGCCCAGGGTCTCGCCCTGACCCACCGACAGGCTGACGCCGTCGACCGCCTTGATCTGTCCGACAGTGCGCGGGAAGATCCCGCGCGACTTCACCGGGAAGTAGACCCGCAGGTCTTCGACGCGCAGGACCTCGACGCGATCAGTGGCCTCGATCATGTGCTCGCCTCCCGCGCCGCGACGCGCTGAGCCGCATCGAGGTGGCAGCGCACCAGGTGACCGGCCGACGAGGCAAGGAGTTCGGGCCGCTCGGTCGTGCAGCGATTGCCCGGCACCTCGTCCTTGAACGTGCAGCGCGGGTTGAAGACGCATCCCGGGGGCAGGTTGATTAGCGATGGCGGATTGCCAGGGATCGGATCTAGTCGCTCGTTGAGGTCGGAGTCCAGGCGCGGCACCGACGCGAGCAGACCGAGGGTGTAGGGCATCTCGGGGCGGTAGTAGATGTCGTCGGTGGAGCCCATCTCCACCGCGCGGCCGGCGTACATTACCGTCACCTCATCTGCCATGTCGGCGACGACGCCGAGGTCGTGGGTAATGATTATGAGCGTCGTACCGGTCTCGGCCTGCAGCTTGAGCATCAGCTCGGTGATCTGCGCCTGTACCGTGACGTCGAGGGCAGTGGTCGGTTCGTCGGCGACGAGTAGCTGTGGGGAGTTTATCAGCGCCATGGCGATCATCACGCGCTGCCGCATCCCTCCGGAGAGCTGGTGCGGGTAGTCGTCGACCCGACGCTCGGGTGCCGGGATGCCCACCTGCTTCAGCGCGTCGATCGCGCGCTCGCGCGCCTCCTGCTTGCTGACCTTGTGATGGGTGCGCACGGCCTCCATGAGCTGATCGCCGATGCGGTAGAAGGGATGCAGGCTCGACATCGGGTCCTGGAAGATCATCGCCATCGCTTCGCCTCGCAACTCGCGCACCTGGTCGTCACTCATGGCGATCAGGTCCTGGCCGTCGAGCCACACCTGGCCGGTGATGTCGGCAAAGTTGCGGTTGAGCAGGCCCAGGACGGCCTGGGCGGTCACGCTCTTGCCCGAACCCGACTCCCCGACGATCGCCAGAGTCCTGCCCTTGTCGACACGGAAGGACAGGCCGTCGACGGCACGCACCACGCCATCGCCGGTGGGGAAGCTGACGTGGAGGTCCTTGACCTCGAGGAAAGCGCTCATGCCAGTCGCACCCGGGGATCGATCACGGCGTAGAGCAGGTCGACGACGAGATTGGCGACGATGACGAACGAGGCGGTGACGAGGGTGACTCCGACCAGGATTGGCAGGTCAGGGCTGAGCACCGCGGAGACCGCGAGGCTGCCGAGCCCGGGCAGGCTGAAGATGGTCTCGAGGATGATCGCGCCGCCGAGCAGGCCCGCGAAGTCCAGGCCCGCCGCCGTGACGATCGGGGTCAGGCCGGCGCGCAGGGCGTGCTTGCGGATAACCACCCTCTCGGGGAGGCCCTTGGCGCGCGCCGTGCGGATGTAGTCGTCGTTAAGAGTCTCGAGCATCTGGCTTCGCGTGAGGCGCGTGTAGAACGCCGCGTAGAGCACGGCCAGCACGAGCCACGGCAGGATCATGGTCTGCACGAACTGCAGCGGGTCGACCCATGGATTGACGTACGACGGGAAGGGCAGCAGCTGCCAGCGGATGATGATGAAGTAGACGACGACGAGGCCGATGAAGAACGATGGCAGCGAGTAGCCGACGAGCGAGATGCCCATCACCGTCTTGTCCTGCCAGCGACCACGGCGCAGAGCGCTGTAGACGCCGAGGGCCACGCCGCCGATGAGGAAGAGGACGAAGGCACCCATCGCCAGGAAGAGCGTGGCGGGCAGGCGCTCCAAGATCAGCTTGAGCACCGGCTCCTGGCGCGTGAAGGAGTAGCCGAGGCAGGGGGCGTTGCAGACGATGGCACCGGGTCCCTGGCCGTAGGTGCGTCCCATCACCACACCCTGCAGAAAGATCCAGTACTGCTCGATGACCGACTTGTCCAAGCCCAGTCGGATGCGATTGGCCTCGATGGTCTCGGGGGTGCAGATCTTGCCGCAGGTCAGGCGTGCCACGTCGGCGGGCAGGAGGCTGAAGAGCACGAAGACGGTGAAGCTCAGCAGGAGGAGCAGGAGGAGCATGATCAGGACGCGCCTGATCACGTATCCGGCCACGTCACCTCCCTGGTCTTCGCCGCTTCATGCCACGTCAGCGGTCTGGGGGGCGGGGCCCGAGCCCCGCCCCCCAACTCACGTCGCGACTCCTACTGGGTCGCGTACATGATCGGGTACGGGAAGGACCCGTACGCCGACCAACTGAAGACCGGGCCGACCTTGGTGCCAGCCAGGCGCTGATCGCGACCGAAGCGCGTGGGAACGACCCACATCTGCGCTGCAGCCTCCTTGCTGAGCTCGTGCCACATCGTCGCCTGCTTGTTGCGATCGGTCTCCACGGACGCCGCCTTGACCTTCTCGGCGAACGCGGGATCGTCCACGCGGGAGAGATTCCAGCCCTGCACGAACAGCGGCGGGAGCACGGTCGAGGCGTTGGGCCAGTCCGGACCCCATCCCCCGGTCATGATCTCGTTGCCGTTTTCGAACACGACTCCGTAGTACTGGCCGCGCTCGATCGGGTTGGGCTTGACGGTGATGCCGGCTCGCTTCAGCGACTCGACCCAGATAGCCACAGCCTTGTCACTGTCCTCGCTCTGGGCGTAGTCGATCGTGATCTCGGTGGGGCAGTTCGCGCCCTCCGAGAGCAGTTTCTTCGCGAACTCCGGATCGCCGGTGCCGGGCACGGCCTGGCCGAGCAGGCCATCCCACAGCCCTGTCGGGGCGTAGTCGATGCCGATGTTGGGCTTGACCACGCCGTCGGCGTAGGTGCCGGCGAACGTGCCACCGGCGTTCTTGATGAGCGCGTCGCGGTCGAGGGCGACACCGATGGCCTGGCGGCACTTCTGATCAGGGATCTTCTCGACGTTGACGGCCGCGTAGATCGTGTAGGGGTCGAAGGCGTCAATGCGACGTGACTCGTACTGCGGGTCCTCGAACACGACCGGCAGTGATGCCGTCGTAAGGCCCTGCACCATCGCGTACTGATCCTCGCCGGAGCTCTGGATCACGCGCTGGTCGGCGACCGTCTCCTCGATACCGAAGTTGTAGACCCACGAATCGGGGTACGCCTTGCGGTAGGGATCGGACTCGGCGCTCCAGTTTTCGTTGCGGACCAGGACGAGCTTGCCACCCTTGCCCTTCGAGTATTCCTGGATCTTGTAGGGGCCGTTGGACATCGGCTTATTAGCGTATTCCTCGCCCGCAGCCATGCCGGCCGGCACCGCGCTGAAGCCCAGCGTGACCGTGTAGTTGAAGTCGGGCACGGGCTGGTTGAGGTTGAACGTGATGGTGTTGCCGTCGCACACCACGGCCTTGTCGAACAACTCCTGGCCGGTGCCGTCGGACGGGCCCTTGTAGGCCGAGCTGCCGTCTTCCTCGGTCGGAATGTCGAGGTAGGTCACGGCGTAGACCGGACCGCCCTGGGCAAGGCCGATGTCGTACTGGCGCGAGGTTCCGTAGGCGACGTCTGCGCAGGTGACGGGGTTGCCGTCCTCCCACTTCATGCCGTCACGCAGCGTGAACTGCCAGGTCTTGCCGCCATTGCTGGCGGTGCCCGTGTCGGTGGCCATGTCGGGCACGAGGGTGGTGCCCTCGGCGTCTCCGGGCGCAACCTGATAGGCCGTGAGGGACCGCTGGATCGTCGCTCCGAGGAATGCGAGGTCTTCACCGGTGTAGACGACCTGGGGGTCGAGGGTGAGGATCTGCTCCGCGGGGCTCAGGATCGTGAGCGTGCCGCCTGCCTGGCCTTCCTGTGTGGGCGAGGCGGAACCGCCACCGTCCGATGATCCGCCGCAAGCGGCGAGGAGAAGTGCGCCGGAGGCAGCAATCGCTGCAAGCACCACGCCCTTCCTGTGCTTCAACATGTTTCCTCCTTGTGTGGCACCTACGGTCACCGGACGTGAGCCGTTTCTCCCTCGGCCCTGGCGGGCCGATCGGTGTCGATCGGGAGTCTGTGGGAGCGGCGCATCATTTGGCCGCCTTGGGGTCGAGGGCATCGCGCACGCTATCGCCGGCGAGGTTGAACGCCACGACGACGATGACGAGCACGGTGCCCGGGATGAAGAGGTATGAAGGCACCAGGGTGAAGTACTGGACCGACTCCGAGAGCATGGCGCCGAACGACGGCTCCGGGGGCAGGATGCCGACGCCGAGGAACGACAGCGCCGCCTCGACGGCGATATAGGTCGGCAGCAGCAGGGTCGCGTAGACGAGGATCGGCGCCCAGAGATTGGGCAGGATCTCGCGGAAGAGGATGCGCGGGGTGCCCGCGCCGATCGACAGGGCCGACTCGACGAACTCGCGCTCGCGCAGGCTGAGCACCTCGCCGCGCACGATGCGCGCGAGGTAGGGCCAGCCGAAGAGGCCCAGCACGAGGATGAGGTAGGTGATGCGCGAGGCATTGCCCTCGGGCACGCCGAGGGCGGTGAGCCGCTGGGTGAGGGCGCCCGAGAGGGCCAGCACGATCAGCAGGAAGGGGAACGCGAGGATCAGGTCCATGAAGCGGCCGATGGCCGCGTCAGTGAAGCCGCGCGCGTAGCCGGAGATGATGCCGAAGACCGTGCCCAGGATGATCACCAGGATCGTGGCTGACGTCGCGATCAGTAGCGAGATGCGCAGACCGTAGAGCAGCCTGGCAAGGATGTCGCGCCCGGTGCCCCACTCCACGCCGAGCGGGTGGTCAAGGCTCGCCCCGCCCCAGGGACCGATGGGCTTGCCGCCCGAGTCATCGATCGCCGAGGCATCCAGCTCGTAGGGGTCGACGCCGATGAGGCGGCAGATCTGGGGGGCGAAGATCGCGACGAGCACGATGATGACCAGGACGATCGCGGCGGCGATGAAGGTCTTGTCGCGCCGGAGGCGTCCCCAGGCGATCTGGGTCAGCGAGCGACCCTTGATCTCCTGGGTGGGCTCTGCAGGAGCCTCGACAGCCGTGGACACGCAATCCGCCTCTCCGCCCCGGGGCCGGGACGGTCGCACTGTACGCCCGAGTAGCCCCCCATTTGGGGCGGTCCGGTGAACGCCTCGGGATCGTGATCGGATCGCGACCCCCGTGAGGGGGACGTCCCCTCAGGAGGGTCGGCCGCCGCCCCGCGAGCGTGACTTCGCTCGGTCCGTGGCCGCCAACTGGACCTTGCGGATGCGGACCGCCCGGGGCGTCACCTCGACGCACTCGTCCTCGCGGCAGAACTCCAGGGCCTGCTCCAAGGACAACTGCCTGTGCGGGATGAGCGGCACGAGCACATCACCCGAGGACTGGCGCATGTTGGTGAGCTTCTTCTCCTTGGTCGGGTTGACGTCTAGGTCATCCGAGCGGGAGTTCTCGCCGACGATCATGCCCTCGTAGACGTCGGTGCCGGGCCCGACAAACATGGTGCCGCGCTCCTGCAGGTTGGCGAGGGCAAAGCCTGTCGTCGGGCCGGTACGGTCGGCGACCAACGATCCCGTGGGCCGCGTGCGAAGCTCGCCGTGCCAGGGCTCGTAGCGATCGAAGACGTGATGGAGCAGTCCGGTGCCACGGGTTTCGGTGAGGAACTCGGTGCGGAAGCCGATGAGTCCTCTGGCGGGCACGAGGTAGTCCATGCGCACCCATCCGGTGCCGTGATTGACCATCTGCTCCATGCGACCCTTGCGCAGCGCCATGAGCTGCGTTACGACGCCGAGATAGTCCTCGGGTATATCCACGCTGAGGCGCTCCATCGGCTCCTGGAGCTTGCCGTCGATCATGCGCGTGACGACCTGCGGCTTGCCCACGGTGAGCTCGAATCCCTCGCGCTTCATCAATTCGACGAGAATCGCCAACTGCAACTCGCCGCGCCCCTGGACCTCCCAGGTGTCGGGTCGCTCAGTGGGCAGCACGCGAATCGAGACGTTGCCGACGAGCTCCTGGTCGAGGCGCGACTTCACCATGTTGGCCGTGAGCTTGGTGCCGCCGCTGCGCCCCGCCAGCGGCGAGGTGTTGATGCCAATGGTCATGGAGATGCTGGGCTCATCGACGGTGATGACCGGCAGCGCCACGGGGTTGTCCGGGTCGGCGAGGGTGTCGCCGATGGTGATCTCGGGCATGCCGGCGACGGCGATGATGTCGCCTGGCCCTGCACTGTCGACAGGCACGCGATCGAGCGCTTCGGTCATGAGCAACTCGACGACCTTGGCGCGTTCGACGGAGCCGTCGGACTTCATCCAGGCCACCTGCTGACCCTTGCGGATCATGCCCTGGTGCACGCGGCACAGCGCGAGACGACCGAGGTAGGGCGACGCATCGAGGTTGGTGACGTGCGCCTGCAGGGGCGCGTCCTCGTCGTACGACGGTGCCGGGATCGCCTCCAGCAGCGTTGCGAAGAGCGCCTCGAGATTGTCCCCTGCCGGCATGCCCCCGTCGTCAGGGCGCTCGCGCGAGGCCCGGCCGGCCTTGGCGCTGGTGTAGACGATGGGGAAGTCGATTTGCGCATCGGTCGCGTCCAGGTCGAGGAAGAGTTCGTAGGCCTCGTCCACCACTTCGGCAATCCGCGCGTCGGGACGGTCGACCTTGTTGATGACGAGGACGACGGGCAGCTGCTTGGCCAGGGCCTTGCGCAGGACGAAGCGGGTCTGGGGCAGCGGCCCCTCCGAGGCATCCACGAGCAGGACGACGCCGTCCACCATCTCCAGGCCGCGCTCGACCTCGCCGCCGAAGTCGGCGTGCCCCGGCGTATCGATGATGTTGAAGGTGACGCCACCCTCGGGCGCCGACGGACCGGTGTATTTCACGGACGTGTTCTTGGCGAGGATCGTGATGCCCTTCTCGCGCTCGAGGTCCATCGAGTCCATCACGCGATCGTCGACATCCTGATTGGCGCGGAAGGCCCCCGACTGCCACAGCATCGCGTCGACGAGGGTGGTCTTGCCGTGGTCGACGTGGGCCACGATGGCCACATTGCGCAGGTCCGATCGGGTCGCGAGCATCGGATGACTCTACGTGTCGCTCCTGGCTAGGGCGTCGACGGCCTCGCGATCTGACTCGAGCCACTCGATCTCATCGAACTCATTCGGGGCGACCCAGCGGAGTTCGTCGTGGTGGTCCAAAGGCTGCGGCTCGCCTGCCGCGAGGCGCGCGACGTACAGGTGCAGGACGAGGTCGTCGTGCAGCGCCCACTCCCCCGAAATGCGACCAACCACCTCAATCTCGACACCGAGTTCCTCGCGGATCTCGCGCACGAGGGCCTGCTGCTCGGTCTCGCCTGGCTCGACCTTGCCGCCGGGGAACTCCCATCGACCCGCCGCCCACGCCGGACGCGTGCGACGCGCGGCGAGATAGCGACCGTCTCGCTCGATGGCGGCCGCGACGACGACCGTCATGCGATCTCGATGCCCGCCTCGCGCCAGGTCGTCTCGGCTGCCTCCGCGGCATCAGCACGCACGAGGATGTAGTCAGTGTCGTAGGTGGAGACGCCGAGGATGCCAAGGCCTGCCGCGGCCAGCGGCGCGGTGAGCGCCGACATGATGCCCACGGCGGTGAAGTCGATGCTGCCGGGCACGCGATAGGCGCGCCACGGGCCCTGCGTGTTCTGCGCCTCGACGTGAATGCCAGCGTCGGTGATGATGCTGAGCTCATCGGTCGAACGCGATACCGAGACGAAGGGCGACTGCCACACCTGCGCCGGGACGTCGGCAGCCGGTGCCAGGCGATGCACGGCGTACTCACCGGGAACGCGTTGGAGAGAGATGCTCATGTCAGCCATGCGCGCATCCTAGGGTGCCCACATGACCTGGTATTCGGAGATTCCTGCCCGACGTACTCGACAGATCGCGGGCGATATCTGGCTCCTTGCGTGGAGCGCACTGTGGATCTGGGCGGCACTTCGCGTCTACGACCTCGTGATGAACCTCGCCGCTCCCGGGCTTGCGGTCGCAGACGGAGCGACAGACCTGGCTGGTCGCTTCACGTCGGCGGGCGACGCCGTCGGCGGAGTTCCCTTCATCGGAGACGCGCTTCAGTCACCCTTCGACGGCATGGCTGGCGCGTCGGAGTCCATCGCCGCGGCCGGGCAGACCGCGGCCGATGCGGTCGGGATGCTGGCACGCTTCCTCGCCATCGCGCTCGCGGTGCTCGGCATCGCATCGTGGGCGATGCTGTGGGTGCCGATACGCGTGGCGTTCATTCGCCGAGCGACTGCGGCCAAGCGGTTCCTGGACTCCACGGAGGACCTCGACCTCTTTGCCCTGCGCGCGATGGCGCGCCAGCCGCTCCACCTGCTCGCGAAGATCAGCGACGATCCGGCGGGGGCGTGGCGCCGAGGCGATCAGCGCGTCATCGGCGAGCTGGCGGCGCTGGAGTTGAGGTCCGAGGGACTGCGCCCACTGCCCGCCGGACGCTAGTCAGCGAGCGAGGTACTCCCCGAGGGAGTCGAAGTAGCTCTCCATGCCCGCTTGCGCCATCGCGGCCTGGTCGGCGGGCATCTGGCCGCATTGGGCGAACCTCACCCGGGTGCCGCCGTCCCGCGCCTCCATGTCGGTGACGATGTCGTGGCGGGGCTCGACCTCCGTGTAGCGGCCCCAGAAGTAGGCGATGTGGCCGTAGGCGGTCGCGTCGACGGCCACAGCCCAACGCCCGCCTTCGACAGGGTCGGAGACGACCGAGCCGGGCACGACGCTGAGCTCCGTGGGCGCGTACCACTGCTCGAGAGCGCTTACGTCGGTCCAGGCGTGCCACATCGCCCCGGGCTCGACGGGGTATGTGCGCTCGATGGAGTAGGCGAGGTTGGCCATTGCGTGCTCCTAGACGTTGAACCGGAACTCGACGACGTCTCCGTCGTGCATGACGTAGTCCTTGCCTTCCATGCGCACCTTGCCGCGCGACTTCGCCTCGGCCATCGACCCGGCGTCGACCAGGTCGTCGAACGACACGATCTCGGCCTTGATGAAGCCCTTCTGGAAGTCGGTGTGGATGACGCCGGCAGCCTCCGGCGCCGTCGCGCCCTTGCGGATCGTCCAGGCGCGGGCCTCCTTGGGTCCGGCGGTCAGATACGTCTGCAGGCCGAGCGTGTCGAAGCCCACGCGCGCGAGCGCGTCGAGGCCCGACTCGTCCTGGCCGATGGATTCCAAGAGCTCCAGGGCCTCCGCGTGGTCGAGACCCACGAGCTCGGATTCGATCTTCGCGTCGAGGAAGACCACCTCTGCGGGCGCGAGGAGGTCGCGCAGCTTCTGTCGGAACGACGGATCCGACAGTTGGTCCTCGTCGGCGTTGACGACGTACAGGAAGGGCTTGGCGGTCAGCAGGAAGAGTTCGCGGATGGGTGCGGGATCCATGCCCGACGCGAAGATCGTCGTGCCGGCGTTGAGGACCTCCTGCGCCTTCTCGGCAGCCGCGAGGGCCTCGACCCGGTCCTTGCTGAGGCGGGCCTCCTTCTGCAGGCGCGGGATCGCCTTCTCCAGGGTCTGCAGGTCGGCGAGGATCAGCTCGGTGTTGATGGTGGCCAGATCCTCGGCGGGATCGACGCGGCCCTCGACGTGCACGACATCGGGATCGCCGAACGCGCGGAGCACCTGGCAGATGGCATCGGATTCGCGGATGTGCGCGAGGAACTGGTTGCCCAGCCCCGCGCCCTCGCTCGCACCCTTGACGATGCCGGCGATGTCGACAAAGGTCACCGTCGCAGGGAGGATGCGCTCGGAGTTGAACAGCTGCGCGAGCACCGGCAGTCGCGGGTCGGGCACCTCGACGACACCGGTGTTGGGCTCGATCGTCGCGAATGGATAGTTCGCCGCGAGGACGTCGTTCTCGGTGAGGGCATTGAAGAGGGTCGACTTGCCGACGTTGGGGAGTCCGACGATGCCGATGGTGAGCGCCACAACGCGCGATCCTAGGCCGACGGTGTGTACCGCTCGATGGGCGGTTGTTCACAGGCTTCGCGTGCGCGCGAATTCGCAGTGTCAGACCCCCGATCTAGGTTCACTGCATGGCCGATGGATGGCGCGACGTCACCGACCCGACGGGGTGCCCGCAGGAGTCGATCGCGCCCGGGCCGCGCCTGGCCGCCGCGCAGTCTACGAGGGAGTGTCCAAGCTGTCCGGCTGCGTCGATGCCGCGGGCCGCGACCTGTCCGAGGGGCGGTGCACGACTGTCTGCGCTTCGCGGCCGACCTCGAACTACTGCGACGTGGACGTGCTTACGAGCTGGTAAAGGCTCTCAACTTGATCAGCGTCCTGGAAACCCATTCCGAACGGCAGGTTTTCTCCGCTGTACATGGCAGCGTCCCTGATGTCTACCCATGCAGCAGCCCCACCACAGGTCATTGGGATCCCACCGCCCGCAACCGCCGCGACGGCGTAGTTCAGGCACGGTAGAGCGCCTGGCATCAACCACACGAAAGCGATGAGCCCCTGCATCTCGTCCCACGCCAGTGCTTGCTGTTCGGCAGCGACGAGTGTGTCTCTTCGCAGGCTCGGCGTAGGGCGGTCCACTAGCCTGGGCGACATGCCACATACCCTTGCCGTGTACGGCGACTCCCGGACACGAGGGCTGTCTCAGGGCGAACACCTACGCGCCGACATCCACGACGTGGTGCATCGGGTCATTGACTCAATGGGGGGACCTGATGGAGTTGACAGATTCCTGACCAGCACAAACTTCCTACCGGCAATCACCCAGCACACACCCCATCTCTTCACGGAACTGAAGGGCATAGCAGTCGGAGCCGATGCTCGATTCGCTGACCTTCTAGCGCACAACCTGATGGACGAATACTGGTGGTGGTCACAGGCAGATCGGTATCGCGACGCGTGCAGCAGCATCGCAAGTGTGGGCCCCCCGGCCCTCGTGGGTCAGACCATGGACCTCGACCGAGTCCTCGATGGCAGCCAGTGCCTCGTCTCACATCACGACGACAGCGCGACCCTTGCCGTCTTGACCTCAGCCGGGATGGTGGGTCTGTGCGGAGCGTCCAGCATGGGCTTTGGCCTGTGCGTCAATGCGCTCACGATGCTCACGCACAGTGCTTCTGGCCTACCCGTCGCGTTTGCCCTCAGAGGCGCCCTGGCGCAGCCCGATGCCCAACGCGCACTCGACTTCCTTCGCTCCGTGCCACATGCCTCCGGTCAGCACTACGCCATCGTGGGGCGTGGGCCTCACGGCCAGATGATGTCGGCCAGCATCGAGTGTTCAGCGCATGGCGCAACCGCCTCGGCGGAGGCCAACATCAGTTTTGGCCATGCCAACCATCCGCTCGCGAGTACAGACATTGACCCACATGCCAGCACCGGCGCTGACGGTTCAAGCGCACTTCGCCAATCAGCCCTGGAAGCCGCCCTACCCTCAATCACGAGTGCAAACAGCCTCATGCATCTGCTCAGCACCGAGCCACTGTGCGAGCCCCGGCGCGACGACCGCGACTGGTTCACCTTCGGCGCCATCGTCGCCCAGATCGACGGCGCGGTCACTATCCACTACACGCTCGGCCCCCCTGATACTGATCCATGGCAGACCGCCGCGGTGGCCTGATAGCAGGAAGGGTCGGCACCGCCTACCCGAAACTCCCATCGGCCACCAAAGGGTTGTCGTGGCCGTGGACCCGGCTCCAGCGGTCGGTCACCGAGCTTGCTGGGTCATCGCCCATGCGGGCGGTGCCCGTTGCTGCCCTCCGCCGAGTTTCCTCCTGGGGGGCGAGCCCCAGGTCTGCTGCGCGCCGGAGGCGGTCAGCCACTCCCCTGCCCGCGCATACATGTGCTCCGCCGTGCGGACTGTCTGCGGATGGGTGGCGCCGGAGAGCCGAGCGACCGGGATGCCCCAGCGATCGCGCACGGTCGGGTCGAGGGTCACGCGCGCATCGGGGCTCGGGATCTGCCGCACCGGGCCCATCACACGCGCCACCCAAGCCGACGGCGCCGGGGTAGTAGTGGCCCTGCAGGTTGCGGCCGACCTGGTCGTGCGCATTGCCCAGCCCGTGGCGACTACCTGCTCGATGAGGGCACCCGGCGTTCCCAGACGCGAAGCTCGCACGCGTCCTGCGTTCGCGCGAGTGTCGATGCAAGCACCCGTCGTGCGAAGTGCGCTCGGCCAACGCCGACGCCGACCACCTGCCCGCGTCACATTCGGGGACGCCAGGGGTCCGGCTGGGCCGTTCACGACGAGGGGCCACGCGACCCTCACGAACCGCCCGACCCCGTGTGGGCCAGCCCGCTGGGGCGGCGCTACCAGACCCACGTGTCCCGGGCCCCCACCCTTGATCATGTCCCCCTGAGCACGTGGGGGGCTCGCCGTTCCCTCGCGACTGTCAGACCCCCCTGTCAGCGTGGGCGCATGACCACTATTGATAGCGGCCTCAGTTCGCCCCTCCTCCTCTTCCTGCTCGCCGTCGTCGTGGGCGCGGTGGGAGTCGGCGCCTACGTCGCGGGCCGTCGCCGCGTCAGCGCTGGCGTGGGCGCTGGCGTCGGTGTCGACGGCTTCGACCTCGCGCCTGTCCAGGGTGCGCTCGATCGACTGGGGCGCCGACTCGACGAGGCCGAGGCGCTGCGGCGCAGCGACCAGGCGGGTTTGCGTACCGAGATCGGCGAGCACCTGCGACATGTCGAGGCCACGACCGAGGTGCTCCGACGCGAGACCGGGCAGCTAGCGGCTGCGCTGGGTCGCGTCGACGTGCGCGGTCGGTGGGGCGAGGCGCACCTGCGCCGACTCGTCGAGGCCGCCGGCCTGATCGATCGGGTGCATTTCGTCGAGCAAGACGTGCGGGCGGGCGACGACGCTGGCTCAAGACCCGATCTGGTCATCGACCTCGGCTCAGGCCGTCGGTTGATCGTCGATGCCAAGGTCCCGCTGGCGGCACTGCTCGAGGCGGAGGCAAGCGACGACGCGACACGACGCGGCGAGCTCTACTCCCAGCACGCCCGCGATGTGTCGGCTCATGTCGATCGACTCGGATCCAAGGACTACTGGCGTCGCTACGACGACTCGATCGAGGCGGTCGTGCTCTTCCTCCCTGCCGAATCCATGCTGGGCATTGCCCTCCGCGACGACCCGGCCCTCCTCGATCGAGCCTTCGCGCGCAATGTGATCGTGGCGACACCGACGACGCTCCTGGCGCTCATGCGCACGGTGGCCCACGTGTGGCGGCGCGAGGCGATCGCCGACAACGCACGCGAGATCCACAGTCTCGGACGCGAGCTGCACGAGCGACTGGTCGTCTACGTCGACCATGTGCGCAAGATGGGCTCCTCCCTCGACGCGGCCGTCTCCCACTACAACCGCATGGTCGGATCCCTCGATGGCCGGGTCCTCGTGTCAGCCCGACGACTGGCCGACCACGGGGTCGGCGACGGCACGGTCCCCGAGGTGACCGTCCTGGCGCAACGGATTCGCGAGACGCTCCCGTAGCCTTGCCCGCGTGAGTGACGGCACAGCCGCCGGGGAGGCCAGGGGCGGCGCACCGACGGGCCGACTGTTCCGCTCCCTGCGAGCCGACGGCGACGCTGCCAGCGGCGCCGTGCCAGCGCTCAGCCTCGACCAGGCGGTGGGCCTGAAGACCGTCACCCTGGGCGACAAGGAGTTCGGCGCAGCGGCGCCGGTTCCCATCTTGGAGCCGGTCCCCATCGTGACGCCCTCACCCGCCGAAGACACGTTCCTCGACGACCCGGTAGCCGATGCGGCCGTAGCCGTGGCGGGCACGACCTACGTCGGCGGTCGTCGAGGTGCACATGCAGCCCCGGGCATTCGCGCGTCGGGGGTCTGGCTCGTCGTCATCGGCGTCACGGTATTGGTCGCCTTCGCCGACGTCACCGTCGTGGGCGCCGTCAACTGGATCACCGGCGTAGCCCTGCTCGCGGCGAGCATCTACGGCGCCTTAATGGTGCGCCGCGACGACTGGCCCATTGCCGTGATCGCGCCTCCGCTCGCGATGTTCCTGGCCGTGATCACTGCCGGGCAACTCACGCTGGGCCCGATCAGCGACTTCCTCGTCAACGAGACACTCATGATCTTGATCACGCTGGGCAACAACGTGCTGTCGGTCTTCGGGGCCACGGTGGTCGCCTTCGTGATCGTACTGGTGCGCCGGTCACGCTGGAGCTAGACGAGCTGCAGCTAGACGAGCGCGGAGCCTACGAACCCGCCTTCGCCGCCGCCTTCATGTCGCGGCGGAGCTCGGGAGGCAGGGCGAAGACGAGGGTTTCCTCGGCGGAGGTGACCTCCTCGACATCGGCGAAGCCGCGATCGGCCAGCCATCCAAGCACGCCGGAGACCAGCACCTCCGGCACGGACGCACCCGACGTGAGGCCAACTGTGTCGACGCCAACGAGCCACTCGTCGCGCAGTTCGTCGACACCGTCGACGCGATGGGACGCGCGCGCGCCTGACTCGAGGCTGACCTCCACGAGGCGAACGGAGTTCGACGAGTTGCCCGAGCCGACCACGATGAGCAGATCGCACTGGGCCGAGATCTCCTTGACCGCGGCCTGGCGGTTTTGCGTGGCGTAGCAGATGTCATCGCTTGGCGGGCTCTGCAGTTGGGGGATGCGCTCGCGCAAGCGATCCACCGTCTCCAAGGTCTCGTCGACCGACAGTGTCGTCTGCGACAGCCACACCACAGGGCGCGCGGGATCAACGGCCACCAGCTCCGCATCGGCCGGGCTCTCGACCAGCGTCATGGCGTCGGGCGCCTCCCCCATGGTGCCGACGACCTCTTCATGACCCTCGTGGCCGATCAGGAGGATCTGCATGCCCTCGGCCGCGAAGCGCTTGGCCTCCGCGTGGACCTTGGTGACCAGGGGGCATGTGGCATCGATGGTCTTCAAGCCGCGATCGGCCGCCTGGGCATGGACCGAGGGCGCCACGCCGTGGGCGGAGAACACCACGGTGGCGCCCTGCGGCACCTCCTCGAGCTCGTCGACGAAGATCGCACCGCTCTCCTCGAGATGCGAAACGACGTATTTGTTGTGCACGATCTGCTTGCGGACGTAGACGGGAGGGCCGTAGAGCTCCAGGGCCTTCTCGACCGTGACCACTGCACGGTCGACACCGGCGCAGTATCCGCGCGGCGCAGCAAGGAGGACCTTCCTGGGCATGCCTTCATCGTATGCCGATCCGGGTCGATGGGCCCGCCCGGTCTAACGGCCCGCTGGTCGACACCGCGGCCCCTCTCACACCTGACTGGACATAGCCTTCGCCCATGGCCCTGGAGACCTCTCCCGACGCACCCGCACCGGTGCGCGTCGTCTCGATGCTGCTCGACGACTGGATCGGTCGTCTCGGCGCCATCTGGATCGACGGCCAGATCGCGCAGATCAGCCGTCGGCCCGGCATGCGCACCGCCTGGATCACACTTCGCGACGTGGAAGCCGACCTTTCGCTGAGCGTGGTCGTCGACACCACGATTATCGATGTCGTCACGCCACCTATCGCCGAGGGCCAGCGCGTCATCGTCTACGGACGTCCGGAGTTCTACACCGGTCGCGGGCAGTTGCAGATCCGTGCACGCGAGATCCGACCCGTAGGCAGGGGCGCCCTGCTGGAGGAGATCGAGCGCGTGCGCGCGCTTCTGCAGGCCGAGGGCCTGTTCGCCGCAGAACGCAAGCGCCCACTCCCCTTCCTGCCTCGTCGCGTCGGACTCATCAGCGGGCGCGCGAGTGCCGCGCTCTCCGACGTCCTCGTCAATACCCGGGGGCGCTGGCCGGGCGTCGCCTTCGAGGTACGCGAGGTCGCCGTGCAGGGCACGTCGGCCGTCACGGCCGTGGTCGATGCCCTAGCCGCCCTCAATGCGGTGCCCGAGGTCGACGTCATCGTCATCGCCCGCGGGGGCGGCAGTGTCGAGGACCTCCTCCCCTTCAGCAACGAGCGCCTGGTTCGCGCGGTAGCCGCGTCTCGGGCACCCGTCGTGAGCGCCATCGGCCATGAGCAGGACGTCCCCCTGGTGGACCTCGCCGCCGACCTGCGCGCGTCCACGCCGACCGACGCCGCCAAGCGCATCGTTCCGGATGTCGTGGAGGAGATGCGCCTCGTCGAGTCGCTGCAAGGTCGAGCCCGGCGCATCATTCGACGGGCACTCGACACCGAATTCGACCGCGTCATCGATCGGCGCGAACGCGGGCGGGCGGCCATCCTTCGCCGCGTCGAGCGCGGACGCACCGATATCGAGCACCTGTCGGCTCGCCTGCGAGTCCTCTCCCCCGCCGCGACACTGGGCCGCGGATACGCCGTCGTGCGCACCGCCGACGGTCGCGTCGTACGCTCTCCGGCGGACGTCGCCATCGGTGATCCGCTCGACGTTCGCATTGCCGACGGTCGCCTGGGCGCGACGGTCAGCGCGAGCGGAAGCGACCGGAAGGAGGGCGCGTGAGCAAGGCCGAGAAGGGCAGCCCCGAGCAGTTGTCCTACGAGGATGCCCGCGCGCAACTCGCCGACATCGTCGCGACCCTCGAAGCTGGCGACTCCACGCTCGAGCAGGCGCTCGACCTGTGGGAGCGAGGCGAGCAGCTCGCGGCCGCGTGCACGCGATGGCTCGATGGGGCCCAGGCGCGCCTGGACCGCGCAGAAGACGCCGCGACCGCGGAGGATGCCGCCGTCACTGACGCGGAAGACCTGTCGGACTGAGTCGCTCCGTGAGATCCACAAGGACCTCCCAGGGCGCCGTACCCGACACGATGGTCGTCACGCCACCGTCGATGCGCACGAGCGAGCGGGTGCCGGCGGCACTTTCGTACCGCTGCCACTCGCCCAGCGAACCGGCCGGCGAATCCACCGGCTGGCCCGCTCCCGTCTGCGACCCGACATAGCCCTCACTCAGCGTTGCCGACTGGCCCAGTTGCACGTAGTCGCCGTCGGGGGTGACGTAGCCCACGTGGAAGGCTGGCTCCGGCGATGTGAGTTTGCTGATCTGCCAGCGAGCGCTCGTTGGGCGCCAGTCGGCATCGAGATCAGCCGGATACACAACCGGGTAGTCCGCCTCGGCACGCGCCTGGACGACGACAGGGGTTGGATCGACCACGCGCACCGGGTCCGGCTGCGGCCGCAGCGTCACGAGCATCACAACGCCGATCCCGCCGAGCACCACGGCGAGGGAGATGACCATGTCCCTGACCGTGTGAAAGAGCCGAGCGTTGGGACGCCCGGTCGGACGCAGGTCACCAGACATGTAGTTATCGTCCCCCAGACTTGCCCAAAGGACATCCCGAGAGGGCCCTGATCCGTGAGAGGGTCGGGCATGGCCGCTCAGTCACCGCAGGTCCCCGACCGCAACCTCGCCCTCGAGCTCGTGCGCGTCACGGAGGCCGCGGCAATGGCTGCCGGTCGCTGGGTTGGGCGCGGCGACAAGAACGGAGCCGACGGCGCCGCCGTCAACGCCATGCGAGCGCTGATCAGCAGCGTCTCCATGCGCGGGGTAGTGGTCATCGGTGAGGGTGAGAAGGACGATGCCCCAATGCTCTACAACAACGAGGCGGTCGGCGACGGCACGGGCCCCACCGTCGACGTGGCGGTCGATCCCATCGACGGCACGACACTGTGCTCCAAGGGCATGGCCAACGCCATCTCGGTCCTCGCCGTCTCCGAGCGCGGATCGATGTATGACCCGAGCGCCGTCTTCTACATGCGCAAGTTGGTCACCGGACCGGAGGCCGCCGACGTCGTCGACATCACCGCGCCCGTCGCCGTCAACCTCGAGCGAGTCGCCCAGGCAAAGCGCCGCAGCGTCGCCGACCTGACCGTGTGCCTCCTTGATCGACCCCGCCACGAGGGCCTTGTCGGCGAGGTCCGAGAGGCCGGAGCGCGCATCAAGTTCATCAGCGACGGCGATGTGGCCGGGGCGATCATGGCGATGCGAGAGGGCACGGGCGTCGACCTTCTCCTCGGCATCGGCGGCACCCCCGAGGGCATCATCACTTCGTGCGCCGTCAAGTGCCTCGGCGGCACCATCCAGGGCATGCTTTGGCCCCGCGACGACGTCGAGCGAGAGAAGGCGATCGCCGCCGGCCATGACCTCGACCGCGTGCTCACCACCGACGACCTCGTCGTCGGCGACAACGTCTTCTTCTGCGCCACGGGCATCACCGACGGCGAGCTGATGCGTGGCGTCCGCTACCGCGCCCAGGGCGCGGTCACGCACTCGATCGTCATGCGCAGCAAGAGCGGCACGATCCGCGAGGTGGTCAGCGAGCACCGTCTCGACAAGCTCAGCGGCTACGCCATGGTCGACTTCAACGAGGCTCGCTAGCACTACCAGGCGCTAGCCCGCCGATAGCGCACGATCGACCTCCTCGCGCGAGGGCGGGTCCGCTCCTTGGCGCGAGCATGTGATCGCCGCCGCGCACACCGCTCGCTCCAGGATCGAACGCACAGCCGCCTCGTCCAACGAGTCGATGGAGGCACAGGCACGCCGCCCCCCGAGCACCCCTGCGTTGCCGAGGCCGACGAGGAGCGCCGCGGTGACGGTGTCACCGGCTCCCACGGTGTCGGCCACGGTCACCGCCCGGCCCGGAACCTGGGCCAGCAGGCGACCCCCGCTCCAGGCCGCCACCCCATCCGGGCCACGAGTGAGGACGACAAGCGACGGTCCCGACGTGCTCCACTCCGCGCACACGGACTCGGGCGCCTCGCCCGGATGCAGGAACGCGATGTCCTCGTCGCTGACCTTTACGACGTGCGACACGGCGACGAAACTCTCCACTCGGGCACGCATCTGGTCACGGGGCACAGTGCCGGGCCGGACATTCGGGTCGTAGCTCAAGGTGAGGTCGCCAGCGTCGTTCGCCGCGCACCAGGCCGCGAGCACCGCGTCGACCCCCGGACCCAGCCAGCTGACGAGCGAACCCGTGTGCCAGGCCACTGCGCCAGCTTCGCGCGCGGCACCCAGCGCCTCGCCGAGATCGTCGGCCGACCACATGAGGTCAGGCGATCCCTGGTAGTAGAAGTAGTACTCCACTGAGCCATCGTCCCTGCGCGTGCACACGGCCAGCATGCTCGGACCACTGCGGCGAAGGAGGGCGGCGATCGACAGCCCGTTGTCGGTGATGGCGCGATCGAGCACGCCGGCCAACCGGTCGTCGCCGACCCGACCCAGCAGCACCGGCTCGCCGCCCAGTCGGCACACGCCGAGCGCGACATTTGCCGGCGAGCCACCCGCCACCGCTCGGTAGGACTGGGGATCGTCACCCGGGACGAAATCGACGATGCGCTCGCCGAGGACGGCGATGCAGGGCCTGCTCACGGCGCCGACCGTACCCGAGGCCCGCAGGCCTACGCTTGCCTCATGGCGGACTTCGACTACGCGGACATGCTGCCCCTCGGTCCGGACACCACGCCTTATCGCCTGGTGACCACCGAGGGCATCCGCACCGTCGAGGCCGCCGGACGCACTTTCTTGGCCGTCGAACCCGAGGTGCTGCGGCTCCTCACCTTCGAGGCCATCCGCGACATCCAGCACCTCCTGCGCCCCGGCCACCTGCGCCAGCTCCGCGCGATCATCGACGACCCCGAGGCGAGCCCCAACGACCGCTTCGTGGCGCTCGACCTGCTCAAGAACGCCAATGTGTCGGCCGGGGGCGTGCTGCCCATGTGCCAGGACACCGGAACGGCGATCGTCATGGGCAAGCGCGGCCAGCACGTGCTCACCGAGGGCCCCGACGAGGCACCCATCACGCGCGGCATCTTCGACGCCTACCAGCAGCTCAACCTCCGCTACTCGCAGATGGCGCCGCTGTCGATGTGGGAGGAACGAAACACCGGCAACAATCTGCCCGCCCAGGTCGAGATCTATGCCGACACCAAGCCCGGACACGAGCTGGAGTACGAACTCCTCTACATCGCCAAGGGCGGCGGCTCGGCCAACAAGAGTTTCCTCTACCAGGAGACCAAGGCGCTGCTCAATCCCAAGAGCTTCCGCGAATTCCTCGACACGCGGCTGCGTTCCCTGGGCACCGCGGCATGCCCGCCCTACCACCTGGCGATCGTCGTGGGCGGCACGAGCGCCGAATACGCGCTTAGGGTTGCGAAGTACGCCAGCGCCCGCTACCTGGACTCGCTTCCCGTACACGGTTCCGCGTCCGGGCACGCCTTCCGAGACCTGGAGATGGAGGCCGAGGTCCTGCGCCTGACCCAGGCGTTCGGCATCGGCGCGCAGTTCGGGGGTAAGTACTTCTGCCACGACGTACGCGTCATTCGCCTGCCCCGTCATGGCGCATCGCTGCCCGTCGCCATCGCGGTCTCGTGCTCGGCCGACCGCCAGGCCCTTGCGCGCATCACTCCCGAGGGCGCGTTCCTCGAAGAACTCGAGCGCGACCCGGCCCACTACCTGCCCGACGTCGACGAGGACGACGCTGCCGAGGTCGTGCGCATCGACCTATCGCAGCCTTTGGACGCGGTGCGCCGTCAATTGTCGGCGCTGCCGGTCAAGACGCGCATCTCGCTGACCGGCCCCCTGGTCGTCGCTCGAGACCTAGCCCACGCGCGGATCAAGGACATGCTTGATCGCGGTGAGCCGATGCCCGACTACCTCCGCGATCACGCCGTCTACTATGCCGGCCCGGCGAAGACCCCCGACGGCTACGCCTCGGGCTCGTTCGGGCCGACGACCGCGGGTCGCATGGATTCCTACGTCGAGCAATTCCAGAAGGCCGGCGGCTCAATGGTCATGCTCGCTAAGGGCAATCGCAGCCCTGCGGTCACCGATGCTTGCCGTGACAACGGCGGCTTCTACCTCGGATCGATCGGTGGCCCCGCCGCGATCCTGGCCCAGGACAACATCCGGTCGGTGGAGGTCATCGACTTCCCCGAACTCGGCATGGAGGCGGTGTGGAAGATCGACGTCGTGGACTTCCCGGCCTTCGTCGTCGTCGACGACAAGGGAAACGACTTCTTCGAGGACACCCTGCGCCCGATCGCGGTCACGATCCCGATGGGACCGCCCGCCTAGCCAGGGCTAGAGCCACCGGCTGGGACTAGTACCAGCCGTTTGCCTGCCAGAACGACCAGGCCTTGGTCGGCGAGCCGTAGCGCGCCTTGATATAGGCGGCCCCGACCTTGACCTGGATCTCCGGAGAGTTCATGTAGTCCTTGATGGAGTAGCCCTGGTCGTTGATGAAGCCGCCATTGACCTGGCCAAGGCCATACCACGGACCGTTCGGGTGGGGGTTGATCACCGAGTAGCGCCAGTTGCTCTCTCGCCACCACATCGCCTTCAGCGCCTTGAACTCTGCATATCCCCAGTCGTACTTGCCGCGGATGAAGTCGCGGGCCACCCGCAGGCTGTATTCGGGGGTACCGAAGGAAGCGGCGGTGACTGAGCGAGAAGCCGAGCGCTCCAGGGGGGTGTAGTTCCACCGGCCCGGGTTGGGCCATCCGCTCTCGGCATTGCGGGCCGGATTGCAGTACCAGCCGCCGCCGGCCCAGTGGCTGGCTCCGGCGCCCTTGTTAAAGGTCGTCCAGAAGGCCATGTCCTGGAAGAAGCGGGGCCACGTGTAGATCAAGGTGCCCTCAAGGGAGTCGATCACGCGGCGCCCAGCATCGCCGTAGGACTTGACCATCTCGTCACGCATCGTCCGCAGGGCGCCGGCGGCTAGGCTGTCGCTGAACTGGTAGGCGCCGCGCCAGGGCCCGGAGGACTCCTCGTAGTTGCCCCCGCTCTCGCGCTGGATCACGCAGATGCGGTACTGCTCGCGACTCTTGTCGTAGTACTTGCCCGTATAGGTGCTCAGGCGGTACCCCTTCATGTCCTTGCCCGCGGGGGTGGTCCAGGGAGCGTCGCCCAGGTCGGGCGGGGTGGGCACCTTGGGCAGGCGCTCGTTGGGCGGTGGGGTGTCGTCGCGCGATGCGGGTGCGCCAGCACCACCCCTGTCGGGCGGAACCGCCGCGCCGGCGGCTGGCAGCACGGCCGCGGCGCCGAGCAGGGCGACGGCAACGGCGCAGACGGCGGTCACGTGGCGAAACATGGCCTCGACCATGCCAATGTTCCGAGCGAATGTCACGCCACGATAACGACGTGCCTGTGGATAACTATCGGGCATATCGCCTAAATCATTGGCATGTCGGCCAATTTATGGGGGACTAGCGGTGATCCACCTCACACGGGGAGATCTTCGAGCATCTCTGTCACCAGTGCGGCGATCGGCGAACGCTCGGACCGGGTGAGGGTCACGTGGGCGAAGAGCGGGTGTCCCTTGAGCTTCTCGACGACCGCCACGACCCCGTCGTGCCGGCCCACCCGGAGGTTGTCGCGCTGGGCGACGTCATGGGTGAGCACGACCCGGGAGTCCTTGCCGATCCGGGACAGCACCGTGAGCAGCACATTGCGCTCCAGCGACTGGGCCTCGTCGACGATCACGAAGGAGTCGTGCATGGAGCGGCCTCGGATATGGGTGAGCGGGAGGACCTCGAGCATCCCCCGGTCGAGGACCTCCTCGAGGACCTCGGTGGTCGTGACCGCTCCCAGGGTGTCGAAGACCGCCTGGGCCCAGGGCGACATCTTCTCGTTTTCGGTGCCGGGGAGGTAGCCGAGGTCCTGGCCACCCACGGCGTAGAGCGGACGGAAGACGACGACCTTGCGGTGCAAGCGGCGCTCGAGCACCGCCTCGAGCCCGGCGCACAGGGCCAGGGCGCTCTTGCCGGTGCCCGCCCGCCCGCCGAGGGAGATGATCCCGATGTCCGGATCGAGCAGGAGGTCCAGGGCCACGCGCTGCTCGGCACTGCGTCCGTGGAGGCCGAACGCCTCGCGGTCTCCGCGCACCAAGCGCACGCGCTTCTCCGGGGTCACCCGACCCAGGGCTCTGCCACGGTCGGACACCAGGACCAGGCCGGTGTGACAGGGCAGGTCGCGCGCAGCGTCGAGGTCAATGATCGTCGACTCGTAGAGGGCATCGATGCTGTCAGCCGCAACCTCCATCTCGGCCATGCCCGTCCAGCCCGACTCGATCACGAGCTCGGCGAGGTACTCCTCGGCCGCCAACCCGACGGCCGACGCCTTGACCCGCATCGGGAGGTCCTTGCTCACCAGCACGACGTCGCGGCCCTCAGCAGCGAGGTTGCGCGCCACGGCGAGGATGCGCGAGTCGTTGTCACCCAGTTGGAACCCACTCGGTAGCACGGAGGTGTCGGTGTGGTTGAGCTCGACGCGCAGCGTGCCTCCGCTCTGACCGATGGCCAGTGGCTCGTCCAGGCGCCCGTGGGTGACCCTCAGGTCGTCGAGCAGGCGCAGGGCGGCCCTGGCGAAGTAGCCGAGTTCGGGATGGGTCCGCTTGACCTCGAGTTCGGTGACGACGACGACCGGGATGACGACCTCGTGCTCGTCGAATCGCAGCATGGCGTGCGGATCGGAGAGCAGGACGCTGGTGTCGAGGACGAAGGTACGACGGGCGGGGAGTCGCTTGCGGGTTCGCGCAGCGGGCACGGGGCTCCTCGTGCGGGGCCCGGCGCGGACCGCCGCTATCGGGGGGCCGACCGGGTGCCGACCCGATGCGGCGAGACTAGGGCGCCCCCCGGCGTACTCCCCCCGCAACACGCCGTACGAATGATGAACGTGGGGCGGGAGTTACGAGCCGTAGCGGCGCTGCCGCGCGGCGTAGGCCCGCATAGCGCGCAGGAAATCCACGTGCCGGAAGTCGGGCCAGTAGGCCTCGCAGAAATAGAACTCCGAATGGGCACTCTGCCACAGCAAGAAGCCCGAGAGCCGCTGCTCTCCCGACGTTCGGATGACGAGGTCGGGGTCGGGCTGGCCCTTGGTGTAGAGGTGCTCGGCGATGTGCTCGACGTCGAGCATCTGGGCGATGTCCTCGACCGACGTGCCCTGGGTCGCGTGCTCGGTCAGCAGCGCTCGCACGGCGTCGACGACCTCGCGACGGCCCCCGTAGCCGACGGCCACATTGACCAGGATGCCGTCGACATCGGCGGTGCTCTCAGCGGACTCCTTGAGCAGGCGTGCCGTGCGATCGGGGAGCAGGTCGAGCGCACCGACAGGGTGAATGCGCCACCGCCTCGTCTCGGCAAGGCCGATGACGGTCTCCTCGATGATCGCCTGGAGTGCGCGCAGCTCGGTCTCCGGTCGCGTCAGGTTGTCGGTCGACAGCAGCCAGAGGGTGACGACCTCGACGTCAGCGTCCTCGCACCAGCCGAGAAACTCCACGATCTTGGCGGCGCCCGCCCGGTGGCCGGCCTCCGACCCGCTGCCCTGGCTGGTCGCCCACCGACGGTTGCCGTCGAGGATCACGCCCACGTGGCGGGGTCGGCGCTCCGCGGGGATCTGGCGGCGCAGACGGCGCTCGTAAACGCCGTAGACGACATCGCTCAAGCCCACACCGACAGGCTAGCCCGAGGTCGGCACGCGTACGCGCAGGTCCGTGATCAGGGCGTCGCCAGACGTGACGGGCGCCTGGCAGGTGAAGTGTCGGCAGACGTAAGCGGCCGGTCCACCCTCGACGAGGGGTCGATCTTGCAGGAGCGGGACCGACGACCCCGGGGGTCCCACGGCCACCACGGCGCCGGGAGTCGTGCCGCGCAGGGCCAGATCGTGGAGCAGCCGCGTGCGCGGATCCTCAAACTCCCCAATGACCGCGATCTCCCGGGGTCCGTCGGCCAGCGCCTCGGCTGCCGCCAAGCCCCACCCCACTGCACGCGGGGCACGCTCGGCGAACTCGGTGACGACACCGAGGGCCTGCTCGACCGCCGCGCGGTGCTCGTTGATCCCGGTGAGCGCTGCGTAGGTCAGAAGTGCCTGCGCGGCGGCGAGCCAGCCGGACGGAGTCGCATTGTCCGAGGGATCGCGCGGACGGCGCACCAGCGGCTTCGCATCGTCGGCGGTGTCGAAGAAGCCGCCGTGGCCATCGCGGAAGCGCGCGAGCACGACGTCCAGGAGCACCCCGGCGAACGCCAGCCACTCCTCCTCGCCGGTGACGCAGTACAGCGCGAGAAATCCCTCGGCCACGTCGGCGTAGTCCTCCAGGACACCATCCGTCGACCCCGGGCGCCCGTCACGCGATGTGCGGATCAAGCGATCCAGCCCGACAGGGACTCCTTCGCCGACCCGCCGGGCCTCGTCGTCCACTCCCAGGTGCACGGCCAGGATCAGATCGGCAGCTCCGCGCGCAGCCTCGATCCAATCGGGCTCGCCGAGGAGTGCACCGGCCTCCGCGAGTGCGGCGATCGCGAGGCCGTTCCATGCAGCGACGACCTTGTCGTCACGCCCGGGAGGCACGCGCTGGGCCCGATCCTCGAAGAGCTGCTGGCGGATGCGCGCCCAGCGCTGCGCGTCGTCGGGGTCGCGCAGCAACCGCAGCGTCGACATCCCATGCTCGAAGGTGCCGGTCGGCGTGACCTCCAGCAGCGCCGCCGCCCAGCAGCCGTCGTCCTCGCCCAGGACCTCGATGAGCTGATCGGGGGTCCAGGCGTAGAACTTGCCCTCGACGCCCTCGCTGTCGGCATCAAATGCTGCAGCGAAGCCGCCCTCCTGGGTGCGCATGTCACGCAGGAGGAACTCCGCCGTCTCCCGCACGACGCGTTCGGCGAGTGGGCTCGCGGTCATGCGCCACCAGTGGAGGTAGACGCGCAGCAGCAGTGCGTTGTCGTAGAGCATCTTCTCGAAGTGCGGCACGACCCAGGCATCGTCGACCGAGTAGCGAGCGAATCCGCCGCCGAGCTGGTCGTACATCCCGCCGCGTGCCATCGCCTCGCAGGTGCCCTCGACCATGGCCAGCGCCTGTGCATCTTCGGTGCGTGCGGCGTGGCGCAGGAGGAACTCCAGGACCATCGAGGGCGGAAACTTCGGCGCTCGGCCGAACCCGCCCAATCGCGCGTCGTAGCTGCCTGCGAGCGAGCGAGCTGCGGCGTCGAGTTGATCGACGGTGGGCGGATCACCGCCCATGCGAGCGGGCTCGGCGCGAGCCGCGAGCGCCTGCGTGATGCGCTCGGCCGCTCCCGTCACCTCATCACGGCGTTCGCGCCATGACTCCCAGATCGCGCCGAGCAGCTGCATGAACGACGGCATTCCGTGACGCGACTCCGGCGGGAAGTAGGTGCCCGCGTAGAAGGGACGCCCGTCGGGGTCGAGGAAGACGCTCATCGGCCATCCGCCGTGGCCGGTCAGGGCGACCGTGGCGTCCATGTAGACCGCATCGACGTCGGGGCGCTCCTCGCGATCGACCTTGACGTTGACGAAGTGCTCGTTGAGGAACCTCGCGGTCGACTCGTCCTCGAAGGATTCGTGAGCCATGACGTGGCACCAGTGGCAGGCGGAGTAGCCGATGGACAGGAAGACGGGCACGCCGCGAAGCCGGGCCTCGTCGAAGGCCTCGGCGCCCCACTCTTGCCAGTCCACCGGGTTGTCGGCGTGCTGCTGGAGATAGGGCGACGTGGACTCACCCAGGCGGTTGGGCATGGGATGAGTCTGCCCCACCTGCACGGTCCAGCCTGGTGAGCATCGCGCTAGCCCTCGCACTGCTGCCCAAGGACGGCCCACGCCCTGCGCATCAGGGTTCCTGGAGAGGAGGGCGTCTTCCCCATCCGCCTCTTCCAGGAGCCCATCTTCATCGCCGCGGTGCTCATCGGCCTCGTGTTCAACTTCAGCAACGGCGTCCTGCTGCTGTCCTTCGGCAACCTGTTCCAATACGCCCACGACCTCCAGGGTCTGTCACTCTCCCTGATGCAGGGGCCCTTCCTGCTCGCCGGAATCGTCGCCGGCTTCGGCCTGATCATTCCCGCGATCCCCTGCGGTGGCCTGTTCCTGCAGGAAGCCGATCCCAAGCACTACGGGGCGGTGTCGACATCGCGAATCACGGTCGGCCCGTTCTGGTACGCCCTCGGCCTAGCCGGTTCCACCGTGCTCATCGACGGCCTCACGCGCAACGCCGTCTCCAAAAGGATCAGGACATCAGCCAGTGGAGGCTACGAGCGGTCGGTGATGTCGAGGGAAATGCCGCACAGCCCCACGACGTTGCCCGCTCCATCGGTGAGGGGAGCCTTGATGGTCCAGGAGACCCGCTCTTCGCCGGTCTCCTTCACGATGTCGCGCTCCTAGCGTGCGATGGCCTGGCCGGATGTCATCACCGCTTCATCGTTGACCTTGAGGTCATTGGACACCTGCAGGTCGATGAACTCGCTGTCGTCGTGACCGACGATCTGACGCAGCGGCGCCCCGAAGATCTCCTGGACCATTCGGTTGGCATAGGTGTAGCGACCTTGGCGATCCTCGCTGTAGACCGCGGTGTCAAGGGTGTCGAGAATTGTCTCGGGTGTCACGGCGCGCTCCCCGCATCCGTGAGGTCTTCGAAGAGTACCCTGCAACCGTGCGCAGGATCATCGAGTTGTCGCGCTACGTCGTCGTACTCCCATCGCTCGGAGCCCTCGTCGGAGGCCTGATCCTCATTGCCATCGGTCTGTGGGAGATGGGCTCCGCCGCGGTCAAGCTCGTCAAGGCGGAGGTCGCGCTGAAGGAGTGCACCGTCTCGGTCCTGGCAGCCGTCGACACCCTGCTGCTCGCGACGGTACTGCTAGTGATCGGCTACGGACTCTACGAGCTCTTCGTCGACGAGTCCCTCGAGCTTCCCGCGTGGCTGCAGATCCACTCCCTCGACGACCTCAAGGGCAAGCTCATCGGCGTGGTGGTCGCCGTCATTGCCGTGGTCTTCCTCGGCGAACTGGTCGAGGGCAAGGACGCTCAGGCAACGATGTTGTTCGGAGTCGGTGCCGGCGCGCTCGTGCTCGCGCTGGCGGCCTTCTCCTACGCCACGCGTTCGTCGGGGAAATCCCCCGACAAGTAGGGTTCGACTCATGTCGGTCATCGCCTACCAGGGTGAGCCGGGGTCTAACTCCGATGCCGCCTGCCGCGAGGTCTACCCACACCTCGAATCCCTCCCCTGTCCGACCTTCGAAGATGTCTTCGGCGTGATCGACGAGGGAGTGGCAGACCTGGCCATGATCCCGGTCGACAACTCGATCGCCGGCCGGGTGGCGGACATCCACCACCTGCTGCCCGGGTCGGGGCTGCACATCATCGGTGAGCACTTCATGCCGATCCACTTCCAGCTCATGGCGGTCCCCGGCGCCACCATGGACGACATCACCACGGTTCGGAGCCACTCCCATGCACTCGGCCAGTGCCGCCTGTTGCTCCGCGAGCACGGCTGGCGAGGCATCGTGGCCGATGACACCGCCGGGGCGGCACGCGAGGTGGCTCAGGCCGACGACCCCGCCGTCGCCGCACTCGCGCCACGCCTGGCAGCTGACCTCTACGGGCTCAGCATCCTCGCGGAGGACGTCGAGGACGAGCACCGCAACACCACGCGGTTCCTCATCCTGTCCCGCGACGAGCAGCAACCGCCCACTGACTCGGGAGCTGTCATCACGACCTTCGTCTTCCGCGTGCGCAACGTCCCCGCGGCGCTCTACAAGGCCCTTGGCGGTTTCGCAACCAATGGCGTCAACATGACCAAGCTTGAGAGCTATCAATTGGGCGGGTCGTTCTCGGCCACCCAGTTCTACACCGACGTGCAGGGCCACCCACACGACAGGCCGCTCGCGCTAGCCCTGGAGGAACTCGCTTTCTACACTGAGTCCGTGCGCATCCTGGGCACGTATCCGGCCAGCCCCTTCCGCGAGGACCTCGCTGCCGGATAGCCGGCCATCATCAGGCGCGCGCCTCACCCAGGGTGATGAAGACGACGCCGATGATGACGATGGCGATGCCCACGATCGTGATCCACGTCAGTCGCTCGCTGAAGATGAGCCACCCGCCGATGGCTGCTCCCGCCGTGCCTACGCCCGCCCAGAGCGCGTAAGCAGGACCAACCCCAACGGTCCTGAGGACGAAGGCCAGGAGGGTGAACGCCGCGGCATAGCCGACGACCACTCCGAGCGACGGCCACAGACGTGAAAAGCCATCGCTGGCCTTCAGCGACAGGGTGCCGAACACCTCCGCGCCGATGGCGAGCAGCAGCAGCAGCCAAGCCATCAGGGACGCCCCTCACTGTCGGCCCCCACGGCGAGCAGGGTCTGGATGCGAGGTTCGCACTCCGGACTCATGAGCACCTCCAGCCAAACATCACCGCTCCTGCCCTGCATGCGCCAGCGTGCGTGGGCTGGACTCCTTGTTGTGACCGTATCGGGCATCCTCTGAAACGGGCCGAGGTCCCGCGCAAGAGCCTGCCATTGGCGTCGGCGCTCCTCACGTGGCTGATCGAGGTCGAGGTTCATCGCACCGTGCGTGTTGACGATCTCGTCGTCCCACCGTGCCAGGAGGGACTCGGCAATGCCGATCGCTTGCCGGGTCACTGGCCACAGGGCGTCCCGCGCGCGGCTGCGACGTGCCGACTCGCAATCTTCGGCGACGATTTCCGCTAGGACGTCGGTGCACACCTTGCGCATGGGCGCATAAGTGCGGTTGGCCAAGGCTACGATTCCCCAGCGCGTGTCCGGATGCCACCGCATGTGGGATCCGAACCCCGGGTAGCCGCCGCTGTGGTGGATGAAACGACCCAGCCGCAGGTCATCGGTGACATAGAGGCCGAAACCGTACGAGTGAGCGGCCGGGCCTTCGGCCTCGTCGACCTGAGTGATGATATGCGGACGCTGCATCTCCCGTCTCGACCACCGAGACAGAGGCATGTCCGCGGGATCATCCGCCCAGGCGGCCTCATGAAAGGCGATCCACCGAGCGAGATCTTCGACGGTGCTCCACAAGCCTCCCATGGGGCTGAACGCTCCCGACGCCGTCTCCGGCTGCTCGACGAGTCCGTCGTCCACGCGCCGAAAGCCCGTCGCGTGGCCGTGCGCATCCGAGACGTCGAAGGTCGTTGACGCCATTCCGAGAGGCTGCAGCACGAGGTCGGCTACCACGTCACGGAAATCGTGGCCGGTGGCCTGGGCAATCACCCGACCGAGCAGGGCGTAGCCGAGGTTGGAGTACTCGAAGTCGATGCCGGGGGGTCGGCAGAACGACAGGCCACCCTCCACGAGTCGGTCGAACGCGCCAAGGGGGAGCGATTCCTGCCGGTCACCCCAGGGATCGTCGGTCGGGAACCCTGCCGTCATGGTGAGCAGGTGCCGGATGGTCAACGGTGGAGCGGCGCCCGGCAGACCGATGGTGGATGCCCACGGAAGCCACCGGTCCAACCGGTCGTCGAGGGCAAGCACGCCACGATCACGCAGGATCAGGACGGTGGTGGCCGTGAAGCTCTTCGTCATCGACGCGATGCGAAAGGGGGTCTGTGCGGTCGCCATCCTTGCGCCTTCTGCACTCACGGAGCCGCTGTGCACGAGAGTGCCGCCAAGCACGAGCCCATAGGCAATCATCGGCACGTCGTGCTCCTCACGTGCAGCGCGCTGTCGCAGGTCCGTGAGTTCTGCTGCCGCCCAGAGGTCCATGAGACGACGCTATCGCAGTGTCGTGCTGCATCTTCCGTGGTGGCAGACTCCTCCTGGCTGGCCTTCGCTGTGGAGCGACGTATCGGGTGTCGCGCAAGAGGAACTCACATAGGTTTCGGTCAGGCGATCAACCACGTTTTGAAGAATTGCACCTCGCTCCAAGGACGGGCGAGCTGGTCTGAGTTCTGGTGGTGGTGCCTTCTCACCCTCATCGTGACAGCCATGCCCTGGCACATCGAGTAAGTCGGTGCCACCTTCAGCCAGATGGGCGAGGCCACGCAGGTACTCCCGGTTCCCACCGGGCTCGCGGTCGCGGGGCTCGTGCTATCGGCGTTCTTCTCTCTCGCCACCCTCGTCCCCAGCATTGCCGTGGCCGCGCGCCACCCGCACGACACCGGTCGCTCCGGATGGTGGCAGCTGCTGCACCTCCTGCCCTGCGGCTTCCGCATCGGCATCATCGTCCTGGCCATCTTCTGGATCCTGCCCAGCACCCCGGGACCCACAGGTTCGGACTAGGTCCGGCGATCGCCGATTGATCAGGGCCGACCACGCTCGCGGCCGCGCCCCGACGTCTAGCAGACTAGGGGCGTGGCCGCGCGTCTTGTCATCATCGGTTCGGGGGAAACCGCCCCGACGATGGTGAGGATCCACCGCGAACTCCTGGGGTCCAAGGGACCAGGTCCAGCCGCCCTCATCGACACGCCGTTCGGATTCCAGGTCAACGCCGACGACCTCACCGACAAGATCCTGGAGTACTTTCGAGACTCCGTGGGCGTGGATCTAGACGTCGTGCGGTGGCGGCGCAGTGACGAACCTGTCATCGATCGCGAGCGAGCTCTCGCCCTGCTTGCCCGCGCGGGGTGGGTGTTTGCTGGGCCTGGGAGCCCGTCCTATGCACTGCACCAATGGTCGGACACTGCGGTACCCGCGGCCCTCCTCGACGTCGCCACCCGCGGCGGGACCCTCGTCATGGGCAGTGCCGCCGCCGTGACGGTCGGCCGCTTCACCGTGCCGGTCTACGAGATCTACAAGGTGGGCACCGAGCCACATTGGCTCGAGGGCCTCGACCTGCTGGGTTCGCTGACGGGCATCGCAGCAGCTGTCATTCCGCACTACGACAACCGCGAGGGTGGACGCCACGACACGCGCTACTGCTACCTGGGTGAGCACCGCCTGGAGCGGCTCGAGGGTGATCTGCCGGACGGCGTCGGCGTGCTGGGTGTCGACGAGCACACTGCGGTCATCTTTGACGTGGCCACGCGTGTGGCTCGAGTTGAGGGAGTCGGGACCCTGACCCTTCGTCACCGTGGGTGCTCCACGGTACTGCCGGCCGGCGAATCCGTCTCGTTCAACGAGATGGTCCGCGTCCTGCGAGGTGACGGCGGGGGTAACACCACGGCCGCCAATGAGCCGGTGCTCGTCGAGGTTCCGCAAGCAGGCGAGTCGTTCTCCCTGCGCTCCGAGGCCGATCGCCTTCAGGGTGCCTTCGAGGCCTGCATGGACGCGGGAGATGCAGACGGGGCCCTCGCGGCCGTCCTCGAGCTCGAGGACGCCATCCATGCATGGTCGGCCGACACCGTTCAGGGCGACCACGTCGACCGCGCACGTGCAGCGCTGCGCGGAATGCTCGTGCAGCTCGGGGCCACGGCAGTGTCGGGCATGCGCGACGAGCGCGACGTCGTCGGCCCCGTGGTGGAAGTCGCCCTGGATGCGCGCCAGCGGGCACGCGATTCGCGTGACTTCGCGACCAGTGACGCCATCCGCGACAGCCTCGCCGCCCATGGCATCGAAGTACGCGACACCCCCGACGGCCAGGAATGGGATCTGCGCGGGGCCTAGTCGCCGACGAGCCCGACGATGCCGCTGACGGTGCCTACGTATACGCCACCGACCGGTGAGACGTAGGCCGCCGCGTAGTGGTTGTTGAGCAGCGGACCTACGCCCGCGAGACGGCGCCATCGGACATCACCGGTCGAGGCGTCGACACCGGTGAACCACCACTCGTCAAAGCCCAGGATGCTCGGTTGCTTGACATAGGTAAGGACTAGCCCGTCGGCGGCGACCCCCTTGGAGACCAGCGAGGGGATGGCGACCTCGTCGCTGGACCACGCCACGGCGCAACCGGCATCCGAAACATCGATGCGCGCAAGACCTGGCGTCGTGGTCCGACCACCGGCGACCGAAAGAAGCGTGTAGCCGTAGTTGTTCTCGACGAAGAGGGAGTCGCCTATGGCGATCAGTGAGTTGTCGGTTGCGCTCTCGCCGTCGGAGAAGACCGGCACCGTGCAGTGAACGCGCGGGACCGCGTCCGTTGCATCCACTACGACGACGTTCATGCGCGGCTCGGCGTTATCCGTTATCGCGATGAAGGCGCCGTCGCGGAAGACCGTCGGAGTGGTACCCGATGCCTGACTGGTCTGCCCGGGCTTGCGCCGCTCGCCACGGTCATACGGGATCCGCCACGTCACCGCGGGCGCACCGTCGCTGACGTCAAGGCGCACGAGTTCGGCCGATGTGACGACATACGCCCCGCCCGACTCGTCAACGGCGAACGAATTCTCGATATCGACCGGTCCGAATGCCGGATCGACGAGCACGAGTGAGGATGCGGTGCCCGACATCGTGTCGAGCAACCCGACCGTGCCTCGCTGACCGACGAACCACAGCAGTCCCGCCGCATCGGGCAGCGCTGATGTGATCTGCTCGCCAGGCTGCAGGTTATCGACGACTTCGAATTCATCCAGCTGCTCTAGGCTGACCGAGTCGTAGCGAGCGATACGACCGTTGGGCAGGGGGATCACCAGGCGCATGGCACTGTCAAGGAAGGCGTAGCCGCCTCCGGAGAAGTCGGTGAGAACGCGTGCGGAGACGGTGCGCGGAGCGAGCTGGCGACTCGCCAGTGGCTCGAGCGTGCGTGGATCGAGCACGTAGGTCCGGACCTCCGTCGGGCTCACGCACACTGCGACTAGATGGCCCTCGGCATTCCACACCAGGGTGGCGCAGTCGCCACCGGCGAAGAAGGACACCGGCTCGGCAGCCTCCGGGTCGATGATCGATCGGTCCGCGTAGGCATCGGTCATCCAGGCGTCGTTGTGGATCGTGGCGAACTGCCCCGGTGCCAGGCCCGGATGCGCAGGAGGCGGCTGGGCGGGCAAGGCGCGACCCGGGGCAGCATCGCCGGCGAATTCCGGCGTCCACGGTGCCCGCGGGAACTGCGGGATGCGCGGATCGACGACACCCACCACCAGGGCGACGGCCGCGTAGGCCCCCACGAGCCCGGCGATGCCCGGCGCCCAACCACGCAACGGATCACCCGAACGGCGATCGACGGCCATGGCGATCACGAGGCCGACCATGGCGATGACGAACGCAGCCAGCCCGAGCAGGCGGGGCACCCAGCCTGCCAGCACAACGGGCCAGGCCGGAGTCACGAGCAGGAGCGCGAGCACGCCGAAGATGACGATGCACGCGACACGTGGGCCTCGGCGACCGCGCCACACTCCGATCAGCGAGACGTAGAGGGCGATGACGATCAATGCGCAGGCGATGATCGCGGCTCCAGCGACGGCGTAAGCCGGGGCTGCACCGCGAATGCCTGCGGCGACCGCCTGGGGGCCGACCCACAGGGCCGTGACGAGCGCCCCCGGCGCCAGCGTGAGCGCGGCGCTCGCCGAGGCGAGGGCGGCCGAGAGGAGCCGGACAGGCGTCACCCGCACATTGTCGGGGTCGGAGGCCCCCTAGGGTGACGTCGTGAGCTACGACGTCCAGCGACTTCGCGCCCAGGTCTCCGCGCTGGCGGAGGGCCTGGCCCACTTCGACGGGCCCGGGGGAACCCAGATTCCCGAGCCGGTCGCCGCGGCCATGGCCGCAGCGCTGCGCTCAGCAGTGGCCAATCGAGGTCGTAGCAATCCAGCCGAACGCCGTGCGGACGACCTGGTGACCGGCGCGCGATCCGCGATGGCGGACCTCCTCGGTGCCGATCCACGCGGAATCGTCTTCGGGCGCAGCATGACGCAGATCACCTTCGACATCGCGCGCACGCTCGCTCAGGATTGGGGACCGGGAGATGAGATCGTGGTCAGCCGTCTCGACCACGACGCCGACGTACGGCCATGGGTTATCCACGCCGCGCGCGCGGGCGCTACCGTGAAGTGGGCACAATTCGATCCAGCCACCGGCGAGATGTCGCCTGACAACGTCCTTGGTCTGGTGGGCCCGCGCACTCAGGTCGTTGCGATGACCGGGGCATCCAACCTCATCGGCACTCGGCCCGACCTCGCCGTCATCTCGGAAGGCGTGCATGTCGCCGGCGCCCTCTTCTACGTCGACGGGGTGCACCTGACGGCACACGCACCCATCGACGTTTCGGCCATCGGTGCCGACTTTTACGCGTGCTCGCCCTACAAGTTCCTCGGGCCGCACCTCGGCGTCCTCGCCGCATCGCCCGCGTTGCTCGACACGCTCAATCCCGACAAGCTCTTGCCCGCCACCAACGCAGTACCGGAGCGATTCGAGCTGGGCACCCTCCCCTATGAACTCCTCGCCGGCGTCTCAGCAGCGGTGGACCTGCTGGCCGACCTTGACTCGCCCGCCGGCGACCGACGCCAGCGAATCCTCGCGTCCATGACCTCCCTCGAGGCCTACGAGGATGCGCTTCACGCGCGCCTTAGGTCCGGGCTGGAATCGATTCCGGGTATTCGCCTCTACAGCAATGCTCGCCACCGAACGCCGACCGAAACATTCACCATCGATGGCATCGACTCCGCTGACGTCACCGATCACCTGGCGACGCGCGGAGTCAACGCACCACACGGCAACTTCTACGCCCTCGAATGCTCCCGATGGCTCGGCCTCGGCGAGGACGGCGGAGTGCGCGTCGGACTCGCGCCCTACAGCGATGACGACGACGTCGACCGCCTCCTGAGCGGCCTGCTCGAGGTTGCCTCGCGCTAGTGGTACGCGCGAGCAGCGTCATCGACACTGATTCGCTTGCGGAACACCCAGAACGACCACGCCTGGTAGGCGATGACCATGGGCAGCGCGATGGCCGCCACCACCGTGATGATCGTCAGCGAATATGGGCTCGCTGCCGAGCCCTGCACCGTGAGACTGTCGGCCGGGTCCACTGTGCTCGGCAGGACGTTGGGATACAGGGCGATGAAGATCTGTGCGACGAAGGCAGCGATCGCGACCCCATGCGCCCAGAAGGCCACCATGGGTCGCACCCGGGCATTGGCAGCCAGTGCAATCGCCATCGCGACCACAGCCAGCAGGCCGACCATGAGCGCAACGACATCGCCACGGGAGTACGCCCAGTAGGTCCACACGGCGAAGCCAGTCATGAGTGCGCCCGCCACCACGTCGAACCTCCTCGCCCACGACTCGTTCTTGGCCCGAACGGCTCCCGTGGTTTTCAACGCCAAGAAGGTGGCGCCGTGAGCGAGGCTGAACAGCAGCAGGGTCAGGCCCGTCAGGAGCGAGTAGGGGTTCAGGAACGACAGGAGGCTGTGCCCGACGAAGGTTCCATCCGCCGTGAGCGGGATGCCGTGCACGATTCCTCCCCAGAACACTCCGAAGAGGAAGGCCAGGAGCAGCGAGGCAACGGCCACCGCCGTGTCCCAGCGTGATCGCCATTTCGGTCCGGGTCGCTTCGATCGGTACTCGATGGCGACGGCGCGGACGATGATCGCCACGATGACCAGTAGCAAGGGGAGGTACGCCGCGGGAAAGAGCGCGGCGTACCACGCGGGAAACGCCGCGAAAATGGCAATGCCACCGGCGACCAACCAGACCTCGTCTGCATCCCAAACGGGCCCTATGGCCGCGAGCATCTGACCGCGCTCGCTCTCGTCGGACCCCAGGGTGCGCGCCAGCATTCCCACGCCGAAGTCGAAGCCCTCGAGGAAGAAGAAGCCCGTCCACAGGACGGCGACGATGACGAACCAGACCTCTGGCAGACCCATCACGCCACCAGCTGGGGCAGTGGTCGCGACGGCTCCCCCGCCATCGGCTGATCATCGTCAGGTGGTCCCGCGATGGCGTAGCGGCGCATCAGGAGGAACTCCACGATGGCGAACGCGCCGTAGAGGAGGAAGAAGATGGGCAGACTGACGAAAAGGAAGGTAGGCGAGATCTGCGATACCGCGTCCTGCGTGGTCAGCTGTCCGTAAACCACCCAGGGCTGCCGGCCATTCTCGGTGAAGATCCAGCCAAACATGTTCCCCAGCCACGGCGTGATGACGATCCAGATGGAGATGGCCCAGAAGATACGTCCGGACGGAAGTCGTCCCTTGCGCGTACGCCACCAGGCAACGAGCATCCATGCGGCTCCGACGAGCCCGAAGCCGATCATCAGCCTGAAGGAGTAGAACGCGATCCAGACGTTGGGCGTGTAGTCGCCGGGGCCGTAGGCCTGCTCGTATTCACCCTGGAGTTCATTGGCTCCCTGCACCACGCCGTCCACGGAATTCGTCGCGAGGATCGACAGCAGGCAGGGCACGTCCCACTCCCAGATGTTCTCGCGAGCCTCCTGGTCCGGGATGGCGATGATGGCGAGGCCGGCGCACGGGCCCGCTGTCTCCCAGAGTGCTTCACCCGCAGCGATCTTCATGGGTTGGACGTCGGTGACAACGACCCCGAGCGCATCACCGACGACCAACTGTCCGGATGCGGCAATCAACCCCATGGCGATGGCTGCACGCCAGGCCCAGCGCATCTCAGGCAGGTGCTGGCGCCTCTTGAGGTGGTAGGCCGCAACCGCGAAGACGAACACGGAGGCCGCGACCAGGGCTCCGAGCACCGTGTGCGCGTAGGCCAGGAGGACGAAGGGCTGGGAGAGGACGGCGCCGATGTCATTGAGCACGGGTAGCCCGGTCTCGGGATCCAGCACGTAGCCGACCGGATGCTGCATCCAGGAGTTGGCGACGATGATGAAGTACGCCGACAGCCACGTGCCCAGCGTGAAGAGCCAGATGCACGCCACATGAATGCCGCGCGGGAGGCGGTCGCGGCCGAAGAGCCACAGGCCGAGGAACGTGGACTCGAGGAAGAACGCTAGCAGCCCCTCCATCGCCAGCGGCGCCCCGAAGATGTCTCCCACGTGCCGACTGAACACCGACCAGTTCATGCCGAACTGGAACTCCTGGACGATGCCGGTGACGATCCCCATCGCGAAGTTGATGATGAGGAGCGATCCGAAGAAGCGCACGAGCCGGCGATAGATCGGATTGCCCGTGCGCCACGAGAGCGTCTCGAGAATGGCCACGAAGGGTGCGATGCCGAGGGTCAACGGGACGAAGAGGTAGTGGTAGAGAGTCGTGGTTGCGAACTGCAGCCGGGAAAGATCCACGAGCAGGCCATCATTCACGTGGCCATTTAAGCGCGGCCAAGTCCACCTGTGGCATCCTTCCGCACATGCGCCTGCTCGACGGTCCCGCAGAGGGCGCGGTGGCCGTCACCGTGATCGGGCTGGAGATGAACCGTCCGGGTGATCTCGTCGATGCCGTCCAGCCCACCGGTGCCGAGATCGAGATCGTTACGGAACCTCGGGCCGACCTCTCCGAGTCGTTCTACCGCCGCGTCGGCGCCGACTGGGCGTGGGTCGACCGCCTCGACTGGACACCCGAGCAGTGGCGCGGCTGGGTCGATCGTCCCGAGCACCACCTGCTCGTATGCCGATTTAACGGTGCCGAGGCGGGCTATGCCGAGCTCGAGCAGCAGGTCGACGGCGACGTCGAGGTCGCCTACTTCGGACTGCTGCCATGGGCCATTGGCAATGGCCTCGGCGGCTGGCTCCTGGCGCGCGCCATCGAACTCGCATGGGAGCTGCCACGCACGAGGCGCGTGTGGGTGCACACCTGCGATCTCGATGGTCCCGCCGCCCTCCCCAACTATCGTGCTCGGGGCCTGCGCGAATGCGCGCGCACGGTCGAGTGGCGCATGCCAGACGAGTCGTGAGGTGCAGTAGCGTGGCCGCGTGACATATCCACCGCAGCTTCCGGTGGCGTTTGCCACACCACGCAAGGCCCCCAGTTTCGCCGTCGCATCCATGGCCACCGGCGTGGCGGGGCTCGTGCTGGCCATTTGCCTGGCGTTCTTCCCCGTCCTGCCCATGCTGGCCATCGTCTTCGGATACCTGGCCCTAGCCCGCATCAACCGCGAGCTGCTGCCCGGCCGAGCCATGGCCATTGGCGGGCTCATCACCGGCTACATCGGCCTGGCGGTCAGCGCGCTGCTGCTCATCCTCATCGCCATCGGCACGTTCACCTCGCCCACTCCCAACTTCTAGGCCGCGCATGTCTCGACGCGGCCTGATCCTCTTCGCTGCCCTTTCCATCATCTGGGGCACGCCTTACCTCTTCATTCGAGTGGCCGTGATGAGCGTCGAGCCCTCGGTGATGGTCGCGCTGCGAGTCGGGCTTGCGGCTCTACTCCTCCTCCCGATCGCCGCTGCCCGCGGGGAATTCCGCGGCATTCGGCCGCACCTGCCGTGGATCGCGCTCTTCGGCCTCGTCGAGATCACCGGTCCATTTCTTCTCCTGGGCTACGCGGAGACCGCGCTGACGAGTTCGACCACGGCGCTGCTCATCGCCGTCGTGCCCATCGTCGCCGCGATCCTGGCCCGCTGCCTCGGCCTCGACAGGCATCTTGGCTGGCGGCGCATCCTAGGTCTGGCCATTGGCTTCGGCGGAGTCGCCGTGCTCGTCGGACTCGACATCGCGGGCGACCAGTTGTGGGCCGTCGGGGCAGCGGCGCTGACCGTGACCGGCTACGCGCTCGGGCCCATCGTGATCTCCAGGAGGCTGGCGGAGGCGCCGAGCCTGGCGGTCATCTCCCTTGCCCTGGGCTTCAATGCTCTCCTGTACGCGCCGATCGCCTTGGTCCAGCGCCCGACAACGGCCGTGCCGGCCGAGGCATGGTGGTCGATCGTGGTTCTCGGAATCCTGTGCACCGCCATCGCGTTCCTGATCTTCTTCGAGCTCGTCAAGGAGGTGGGCCCGTCGCGCATGACGGTCATCACCTTCTTGAACCCCGCGGTGGCGGTGATCCTCGGTGTCATCGTGCTGTCCGAGCCCGTCACCCTGGGCCTGATCCTTGGCTTCCCGATGGTGCTGCTGGGGTCCTATCTGGCGACGCGACCCGATCGCGCCCGCGAGCCAGTGGCTACGCCGTGAGAGGGGTGATCTCGGCCTCACGGGCATGCACCGATTTCGCCACGTAGTGATCAGCGAAGAACGAGGCGAAGGGAATCGTGCCTGCCAGGAGGACGGCAAGGGTGCGAAGCACATTGAATCTCATGCGAAAGCAGATGTCGAGACCCGCGGCAACGTAGAGGAGATAGAGCCATCCATGCGCCATCCATCCGATGGAGTACACCGCGCCCAGGAACCCTCCGCTGGTGGCCTCGAAGACGTACTTGGCGGGAAGGCCGAAGACGCACATGAAGGCAAGGAGCACGCCCGTGATCCACGCCATGATTCGATATCGCAGCAGTGCTCCCGACAGACCCTTCATGAATAAAGGCTATCCGCAGTTGGTGCCGCCGCATCTTCGCGCGGTGCGCGACGCAGCCAGAGCCACCACATGAACCACACGAATAGGCCGAAGACAAACCACTGCACGGTGTAGGCGGCGTTCTGCAGCGGGAACGGCACATTGGTCGTGCGCACGGCCGGCTCGACGGGCTGCGGCGACGGGGTGACATCGGGGGACTGATCGGTCAGGACCACCACCAGGGACACCGCCGGGGTGCCCCACGACTGCTCGAGGGCCGAGCGCGAGATGGCGGCGAATTGCCCATCCGCCAATACGACATCGTCGCCGTAGAAGTCATCGAAGGGCTGCAGGATGCCCGACACCGACACCGTACCGCTTGGCACGGCGACGGCCGAAGAATCCGCGCTAGGGACCCAGCCGCGCAGCACGGCGACGGTGTTGGCACCCACCGCCATGGGCGTCACCACCCAGACACCGGGCTTCCCCTGCCACGATCGATAGGCGATGAGGCGTTGCCCATCGGCGATGTACTGGCCCTGCACGGTGACAGGTCTTCCGATGGACTCACCGGGATGGCCCTGCACCGTGGCCGCATCGAGCACGGGGATCGGCGCACTCAGCGCGGTGCGCTCAGCCTCGACGATGTCGAGAGTGCGCTGGCCCTGCCACAGTCCGAGGGCAATGCATGCGACCGACATGACGATGGCGGCTACCGTCAGGCCGACTATGCGCAGCGTGGATCGCGTGGGATCCACGAGCTAGGCCTGGGTGGGCGGCTGGTCGTCTTCTCGGCCGCGCTTCCGAGCCTCCTCGGTGAGTCGCGCGTCTTCTGCGCGCTCCTTGTCGGCCGGGCCCTCGGGCAGGTTGGGATCGACCTTGGCCATCTGCTTGCGCATCGAGCGGTAGAGCAGCGTCACGGCAACCACGAGGAAGAGGAAGGACACTAGGCCCAAGATCCCCGGCGTGACACGGGAGGGATCGATCGGGGGATCCTCCGGGAGCGGGCTGGGGACGGGACTCTCAGTCAGCAGCAGCACACCGAGCAGGTGGCTCACAAGCCCCATGATGCCCCCTTCAGACCCGCGAACAAATCCGACTCGGGGAACGTCGTCGGCACATGGGAGATCGCCAGATGGAAGTCCTCGGTTGGCCATAGATCGCGCTGCATCTGGACAGGCACGGCGAACCACATGCCGTCAGGGTCCACCTGCGTGCGATGGGCACGAAGTGCGTCGTCACGCACGGGGAAGACCTCGTCGACGCGGATACGAGTGGTGACGCGATCTTCCTCCCCCTCGTCCCAGTCTTCCAGCCACTGCGCGTAGGGCGATTCCATGCCGGCGGCGATGAGTGCCTCGTGAAAGGTGAGCACACGGTCACGGGTGAATCCCATGTTGTAGTAGAGCTTGGCTGGCTGCCAGGGATCACCCGTGCCTGGATAAAACGATGCATCAGCAGCCTTGGTGAACGCCTCCAGCGATACCTCGTGACAGCGGATGTGATCGGGGTGCGGATAGCCACCGTTTTCGTCGTAGGTCGTCATCACGTGTGGGCGGAATTCGCGGACTAGGGCGACGAGCGGGCGCGCGACCTCCTCCAGCGGCAGATCGGCGAAGCACCCGGACGGCAGGGGCGGCTTCGGATCGCCCTCGGGATACCCGGAGTCCTCGAAGCCAAGCCAGCTGTGGCGCACGCCGAGGATGCGCGCCGACTCGGCCATCTCACGGCGTCGCACCTCGGTCAATCCGTGGCGGTCGACATCAGCCTGCGCGGCCGCATTCAGCACGTCGCCGCGCTCCCCTCCCGTGCATGTGACGACCATCACGTCGACTCCGTCGCGGACGTAGTGGGCCGTCGTCGCAGCACCCTTGCTCGCCTCGTCATCGGGGTGCGCGTGCACCGCCATGAGGCGTAGGGGGAGGCTCACGCACACTAGTGTCCCAAGGAGCCCGATATCCGGCGACAGGAGGTGCAGTGGCGAGCGCGGTCGATGGTCGGAGCCTGCCCCCTCACCTTCAGGCGCGATACGGCATACGCCGGACGCCGTGGTGGGGATACGCTCTGATCGGCCTGGTCGTCGTCACCTTTGCGGGCGCGCTCGCCTATGTCGCCTACAACCTGCTCGCACCGGGCCTGCAGCCCAAGCTGCTCGCCTGGAAGGTCGAGAGTCGCGACCGCGTGGATGTCACCTTCGAGGTGCGCCGCTCTGCCGAGGCGGATGTCTACTGTGTCATTCGCGCCCAGGATGAGACTCGCACCGACGTCGGCTATGCCGTCGTTCCCCTGGCTCGCGGCACCACCTACGTGCAGCAGACCTACCCACTGCGCACCATCTCTCCGGCTTTCGTCGTCGAACTCCTCGGGTGCGAGGCCGGGCAGCCCCCCACACGGATACCGCCTCCTACATTCCCTCCCGGCGTCGTGCCCCCTGACCAACCCTGGACGGCCTCGCCCTAACTTGTGATTTACCCTTCTAAGGTGACAAACGAGGTGACCTGGCTGACCCGGGAGGGCTACGACACGCTCCAGCAGGAGTTGGCCGAGCGCTCCGGGCCTCGACGCACGGAGATCACCAAGCGCATCGAGGCCGCGCGCGAAGAGGGTGACCTCAAGGAAAACGGCGGCTATCACGCCGCCAAGGAGGAGCAGGGCAAGAACGAGGCCCGCATCCGCGTGATCAAGCACATGCTCTCCAACGCCCAGGTAGGCACGCCTGATGCACACGACGACGAAGTGGCCCACGGGCGCGTCGTCACGGTGAGATTCGTCGAACTCGACGAGCACGAGACCTTCTTGCTTGCCTCGCGCGAGGAGGCCGCGCACGCAACCGTCGAGGTCTACTCCCCCACATCACCGCTGGGGCAGGCGGTGCTGGGCAAGCGTGTGGGCGAGTCGAGCGTCTACGCCCTGGCCAACGGCAAATCGATGACCGTCGAGATCGTCACCGTGACCCTCTACGAGGGCTAGGTCATCGCGAAGAAGACGCCAGCCATCCTGTTGAACAGGACGGCGCGGATGACGGGTTCGAAGACGATTTGGCCAAGGCCCACCAGTCGCAGCCCACAGACTAAGATCAGGTGATTCATCCACTGAGAAGTCCGATGACGAGCACGACGACGAGGCTGACCAGCGTCGCACCAACCCGCATCTCGGAGTTGAGCAGACCGAGGACGGCGGCGAAGACCGAGAAGATCGCCATGCGCAGGATGAGTACGCCGACCAGGGTCACACTGGCGGGGCGGACGATAGCGCTCATGTGCACTCTTGACGTTGGACTATCGGACACGCCAAGGATAGGGCTAGCGAGCCGTCGCTCGGCGGTAGCGCCGCACCGCCAGCGGCGCGAAGATCGCGATCAGCACCACGCACGAGATGATCGTGTAGGCGAAGGGATGCTGCTGCGGCCACGCCTCGCCGATGGTGCCCGTGGGGTTTCCGAAGAGTTCGCGCGTGGCGAGCACCAGTGACGAGATGGGATTCCACTGGGCGATGGGCTGCAGCCACGTCGGCATTGCCGTGATCGGCACGAAAGCATTCGACAGGAACGTCAGCGGAAACAGCCAGACCAGGCCTGCCGTCTGAGCGGTCTCCGGATTGGGCATGTAGAGACCGATCCATGAGCCCACCCACGACACGGTGTAGGCAAAGAGGAGCAGCAGCAGGTAGGCGTAGATCGCATCGACGATCCCGTTGTTGATGCGCCACCCGATGAGTAGGCCGGTGATGCTGAGCACGGTCAGCACCAGGATCTGCCGCGTGGCGTCGGCGAAGGTGCGGCCCAGGAGCACGCCGCCCGAAGCCATGGGCAGCGAGCGGAAGCGGTCGATGATGCCGCGGTGCATGTCTTCGGCAAGACCGACGGTCGACGCCGCTGACGCGAAGGCCACGGTCTGGCCGAAGATGCCCGGCATGAGGTACTGGCGATAGATGCTGGCATCCGGCGCCGCCGACGGATCCGCGCCCGGGATCGGGATCGCCCCGCCGAAGACGAAGGCGAACAGCAGCACGAAGATGACCGGCTGCACGATGGAGAAGAAGAGGAGCTCGGGCACGCGAATCGTCTGGATCAGGTTGCGCCGAGCGACGACGAGCCCGTCGTGCAAGCCCCAGCCGATGATCGGCCGGCGGCGCATCGGGACGGTGGGAGTGCTCACGATTCCTCCTCGGCCGCGTGGCCCGTCAGGGAGAGGAAGACGTCGTCGAGAGTGGGCCGGCGCAGCGCAACGTCCTCCACGCGTACGCCAGCGGCATCGAGGGCCCGGATGGCGTCGACGAGGACCGTTGATCCGCCCGACACGGGCGCCACGACCCGGTGATCGGCGACCTCGGCCAAGACCTCGCCGGTCGCCAGGGGCCGCAGGGCTTCCACCGCGGTCACGACAGCCTCTCGACCGTCGACGATCACCTCGAGCCGGTCACCGCCAACCTGATCCTTGAGAGCATCCGACGTGCCATGCGCGATCACGCGGCCGTGGTCGATGACGACGATGTCCTCGGCGAGCTGATCGGCCTCGTCGAGGTATTGCGTGGTCAGCAGCACGGTCGTGCCATCGGCCACCAGGTCCTTGATGACCTCCCACAGGCCGATGCGCGAGCGCGGGTCGAGCCCGGTGGTGGGTTCGTCGAGGAAGAGGATGCGCGGCTTGGCGATAAGGCTGGCCGCGAGGTCGAGGCGACGGCGCATGCCACCGGAGTAGGTGCGCAGCGAGCGATCAGCCGCGTCGGCGAGGTCGAAGCGCTCCAGGAGCTCCTGGCTGCGCTCCTTCACATAGCCTGGGGCCAGGTGGTAGAGGTCGCCGAACATCCGCAGGTTTTCGCGCCCACTGAGGTATTCGTCGACCGCGGCGTACTGGCCCGTGAGCCCGATGACCCGGCGCACTGCATTGGGTCGCTTGACCACGTCGAAGCCCGCCACGGTCGCCGCACCGGCGTCGGGCTTCAGCAGCGTCGTGAGAATGCGGACGCAGGTGGTCTTGCCGGCGCCGTTGGGCCCGAGGAGGCCATAGACGGTCCCCTCGGGGACCCGCAGGTCGAGTCCGTCGAGAGCGACCACGTCACCGAATTTCTTGACGAGCCCTACGGCGACGATGATGTCCGACACAGCGAAGGACCCTACATGCGACTACTGCGCCGAAACGATCCGGTATCCGCAGTCTCGCAGAGTTGACAGCAATTGCTCGCGGTGAGCCTCGCCACGCGTCTCCAGATCGATGGTGATCTCCACCTCGTCGACCGCCAGGCGCGGATTGGTGCGCAGATGGGAGACGTCGACCACGTTGGCATCCATGCTTGCGATCACGTTGAGCAGGCCTGCCAGGGAGCCAGGCCGATCGGGCATGTGCACGGTGAACTGCGTGAAGCGGCCGCCGGCGGTGAGACCGTGGCGGATGACCCGCATAAGCACGAGCGGGTCGACGTTGCCTCCGGACAGCACGGCGACGACGGTTGGCTCGAAGGAGCCCGGATCGTCCATGATCGCTGCGACAGCGGCGGCGCCCCCTGGCTCGACGACGAGCTTCGACCGCTCGAGCAGCTTCAGTTGCGCACGCGCCAACGAGTCTTCGGAGACCACGCGGATGTCGTCGACGTACTTCTGGATGAGGGCAAACGGGATGTCGCCCGGCCTGCCGACGGCGATGCCATCGGCCATGGTCCGCATCTGCGCCAGCGGCACTGGGTGGCCGGCGAGAAGCGAGGGCGGATACGCGGCAGCACCAGCCGCCTGCGCGCCGACGACGCGCACATCAGGTCGCAGCGACTTGATCGCGAGCGCGACGCCCGCGAGAAGGCCGCCGCCGCCCGTGCACACGACCACGGTCGTCACGTCGGGGCACTGCTTGAGGATCTCCAGTCCCAAGGTGCCCTGGCCGGCCACGATGTCGGCGTGGTCGAACGGCGAGATGAAGAGCGCACCAGTGCTGGCTGCGAAGTCCTTCGCCTCGGCTATCGCCTCGTCGAGGGTGGTGCCATGAAAGCGTACGTCGGCGCCATAGTCCTGCGTGGCAATGACCTTGGGCATCGAGGCCGAGCGCGGCATGAACATCGTCGCGCGGATGCCGAGCATTCCGGCCGCCAGCGCCACGCCCTGGGCGTGATTGCCAGCGGACGCGGCGACCACGCCGGTCGCGCGCTCGGCCTCGGTGAGCCGCGACAGGCGGTTGTAGGCGCCCCGGATCTTGAATGAGCCTGCGCGCTGGAGATTTTCGGTCGCGAGGAACGCCGGCCCGCCGACGAGGTCCGACAGCCACCGCGCCGAGTGCACCGGGAGGTCGCGCACGACGCCCTGCAGGCGCGCTGCCGCCGACTCGATATCGGCCAGCGTGACCGATTCCTGCGATGCCACGGACGCATCCTGGCACGCGCCCCAGAAGGCTGCCCATGCAGACTGGGCTCGTGACCTTCGTCGTCGAGCCGCCCATTGACCTGCGGGAGACCTCTCGAGTGGCGCTGGCCCGGATCTCCCACAGCGACGTGCCCATCCCCAAGGACCGACGCCGCGATGTCGACCGGCCGCCCGGCCCCTCCGGAGCACGGTTGCTGCGCCGATTCATCATCGGCGACCAAGCCCCGTGGTTCATGGTCGAGGTCGAGCGCGACTACCCGACGCTGGCCCACTTCACCCTGATCGGGGAGCACACCTATGCGCTGACTTCCCCTGACGCCATCGTCGACGTCTACATCGGCCATGGTCGGGAGACCATGAAGGGCCGCGGGCTCCAGGGCACCAAGGCGGTGTTGGGCAACGGCCTGCTGACCAGTGAGGGCGAGGTGCACCTGCGCAACCGCCGCCTTGTGCAACCGGCCTTCCATCGAGATCGGATCGCGGCGTACTCCCGCGACATGGTCGATCTCACCTTGGCGCACGAGCGCAACTGGCAGGACGGACAGGCCCTCGACATGCAGACCGACATGGCGGTGCTCACGCTCACGATCGTCGGCCGCACGCTCTTCGGATCCGATCTTGCTGGCGACGCGCACGAGATCGGAAATGCGCTCGAAAGCCTGCTTCAGGGCATGGGCCGCTATCTCGTCCTCGGTCCCAGCGCCCTGCGGCTGCCTGTACCGGCACGTAAGCGTGCACTCAGGTCGTTCGCCCGTATCGATCGCATCGTCGATCGCGTCATCGACCAGCATCGCGCCCAGGGCGACACGGGCGACATGCTGAGCATGCTCATCGCGGCAGAGGAGGACGGCTCGGGCTTCACCGACGCCCAGGTGCGCGATGAGGCCATGACCTTGATCCTGGCCGGGCACGAGACCACGGCGATGACGATGACGTGGACCTGGATGCTCCTGGCCCAGCACCCGCACGTCGCCGAGTGGCTGCACGACGAACTCGACTGCGTGCTCGGCGGCCGTGCCCCGTCGATGGACGACCTGGCGTCGCTCCCGCGAACGCGCGCGGTGATCGCCGAGGCCATCCGCCTCTATCCGCCCGCGTGGATCCAGGGCCGGCGCGTCCTCGCCGACGTGGAGGTCGCCGGATGGACGATCCCCGCCGGCGCCATCACGCTCATCAGCCAGTTCGCACTTCACCGCAGCCCGCGCTGGTGGGAGTCGTCTTTGACCTTCCTGCCGCAGCGCTGGATCGACGCGGGAGGTGCCTTCAGCGAGGAGGCTCCCGGCCAGCCGCGCGGTGCGTGGTTCCCCTTCGGCTGGGGCAACCGCCGGTGCATCGGCGAGCAGTTCGCGTGGATGGAGGCCACGATGATCCTCGCCACGCTCGCGCAAGGATGGCGCCCCGAGCTCGTGCCCGGCAGCGACATATCGGTCGTTCCCGCGGTGACCCTGCGCAGCAAGGGCGGGATGCCCATGGTGCTGCGCCGCCGCTAGGCCGACAGGCCCGGGCCCTTGCCCGAGATGGACTTCGAACTGGTCAAGCGCGCCCGCGCTGCCGCGTCGCGGCCTGCGCGCGAGGCACTCCCCCCGCGCCGACCCACCCCGCCGGAGTAGCCCGACCAGCGACCACGCGCGCTGGAGGACTGACGATAGAACGCGCGAACCTCGGCCTCCTTGCCGCGCAGCACGAGTGCCCCGGTGGTGGCGACAGCCGTGCCGCCCTCCTGCTCCGCAGGGATCTCCACCCTTAGCCGCTCGGCCTCGGCGAGCACCTCATCGCGCGCCTCCTGCAGGCGATCGCCGATGCGATCGATGAAGGCTCGATAGAAGGCCGCGCGAGCCGTCTGCGCCGTATGGTCCTTGCGCCAGCCATCGCGCGAGACGTAGGTGTCGTCCCGCCACTCACCCAGCGCTAGCCACGTGGTCGCCGAGGCGGTCATCTGCGTCGCCAGGGAGCCGAAGAGCGCCTCGACGAGCTGGATGTCGCTCGGCATGCCGTAGGCGATGACATAGGTGGAGTTGTGAGCGATATCGATCTGCAGCGAGTTGCACTGCCCGACGACGACGAAGAGGCTGACGAGGTGGGTGTTGGCACGCTTACCGCGCTCGCCGATGGTGATGGTGATGCTCACCGGCTGCTCGCGTGCCTCTCGGCGAGCGGTGAGGGCTCGGGCGACCGCAAGATCCACGCTCGCCTGCGTGGCCAGCGCCTGCGCCTTGGCGAGGTAGGCCTCGGCCTCGTGGACGTTGTCGCTGCGCTCGGCCTTGACCAGCAGGGCGGCAATGCGCTCGAGTCCGACGGGGATGGCTTGGCCATCCCGCGGGGCCGCGTGACTCACGACGACACCTCGACTTCCACCCCGGCATCCGGCCCGACGGCCACCTCGGTGACCCGGATCCCGGCGCCGTCGAAGGCAGCGCGGAGGGCGAGCGCCGCCTCGGGGCCGATCGCCGTGGCGATCAGCGACAGGAGCACGCCGCAGAACGTCGGGCCGTGCAACGGCTCGGGCGGCAGGTCTTGGGCCACGAGGTGGTGGGCGATCTCGTGGAGGACGACGGTCTCGCGAGCGGCCCACCGCGCCTCGACCGGGCCGGCGAGCGGAATTGCGATGGTGGCCGTGCTGCGGCGCTCGGGCACGGCCGGCTCGTAGTGAGCCCGCGACAGGCCCGAGCGTTCGCGCACCCGCACCGGCGCGACCCTAGGCCAGCGCTCGCGCACCGTAGACAGGGCAAGCACGGCATCGACGTAGCGCTGCACGCTCGCGATGTCGGCGAAGCGCCTCTCGACAGGGAGCGTGAGGGTAGATCCGTAGAAGTCGACGGTGCCACCGCGCGCCAGCAGTCGGCCGAGCTGGTCTTCGGCGGCGTAGACGGCGGAGCGGTGCTGGTCGCGACTCACGACGCCCAACCTAGATCGGGGAACGAACACCCGGTCAACGGCGCGCCCGGGCCTGTGGACACGTCACGGGCCGAGTAGCGCGCGCAATTCAGCATCGAGGTCCAGGGCCTCGGGGCCATTGCCGGCGTGTTCACGGGCGACCTCGACATCGGGCTCCACAACGATCGGGTCGACCACGAGCACCACCGCCGTGAATCCGTGGAGGTGATTGGCGCCCCCGACCGGACCGATCTCGCCCGCGGCGAAGAAGCCACCGACCTGGGGGGTGCGCAAACCCTCGCGGAGGACGGCGGCATCGTGGTCGGGGGTGGTGAACATCGCGCTTCCGCGGCCGTTGCAGGTGAAGAGATAGGCACCGGAGGCGGCGTCGCCGACAGCAGATGCCATCGAGCGCAGGTCGGCGTCCGCTGAGTCGGCATCGCGCAGGTGCAGGCGCACGACCGCGCCGACCTCGACCTCGTCGCCGACAGCGATGGCCCCGGTCGCGGCATCGACGCCCAGGATGCCGCGGATGACGTAGTCGGAGGCGACGTCGCCCTCCCGATGCGCGTCGTGAGCGATGCCCAGGTGCAGTCCGCGCACCGCCAGGGCCTGATCATCCGAATCCAGCGACGAGATGACCTCGCGCAGCCGATCGAGTGCGGGCGCACCGGCGAGGGTCGCAATCGAATTGCCCGCGGCACCCGTGACGGTCATGGCATCGCCAATCGGCCGGCAGCCCTGGCTCACCACGGCGCGCACCGGCGCCTGCGCGTCGAGCACGACGCCGACGGCACCGTTGTCGAAGACCGCACCGTCGAGCATCAGGCGCGAATCGCCGCGGCGACCGCCGCCTGAGACGAAGCCCCCCACGACCGGCAGCGGGCCGTCGACGCGAGTGAACGCGGCAATGGTCTCGTCGGCCGGCAGGGTCCACGGATCGATGAGCAGTACGGCGACGCGATCGTCGTCGTGGAGCTCGGGCAGGCCGGTGAGCGCGAGCCCGCCGCTGGGGCCGGGCACCGTGGCAATGCGGAAGGCCCGCAGCTGCGCGCCGGGAAGCGAGGCCAGCCACACCGAGATACCGGGCTGGAGCTCTAGGGAGTCACTCCCGCCGATCACCCCGTGCGCGGTCGAGCCGACCACGGTGCAGTCAGCAGATGCCTCACGCAGGAGCTGGCCGGCGTGCGCGAGGGCCCGTCCGCCGGCAAGGGGATCACCGGGAGCGCACACCTGCACGATGGCGAGCGAGGGCGCAGCGCCGAGGGCATCCATCGCCTCGGCCACCGCCTCGGGCACGGTGCCCAGGCCCGGGCGCAAGGCAGTGGCACAGCGGGCCTGCTGGTCTCCGGACGCCACGATCCCCATCCTGACGTACGGTCGGGGCATGAGCGCTACGACGCCCCCCGCCCCTGTCGACCGAGCCCGGTGGGGCGGCCAAGCCGCCCCCGTCGGTCTCCCCCGCACCCTCGGCGCCCTGCGCGCCTCGGGCTACGAGTCGCGCACCGTGAAGGAGGAGATCCGCGCCAACCTCCAGGCACGGCTGTCGGCGGGCGAGCCGACGTTCCCGGGGATCGTGGGCTTCGACGACACGGTGCTGCCGCAACTGGAGCGGGCACTCCTCGCGGGCCACGACGTCGTGCTGCTCGGCGAGCGCGGCCAGGGCAAGACGCGACTGATCCGCACGCTCATCACCCTGCTCGACGAGTGGATGCCCATCGTTGAGGGGTCTGAGGTGAACGATGATCCGCTGGCTCCGGTCAGCGCCTACGGACGCCGCCTCGTCGCCAAGCGCGGCGATGACACACCCGTCGCCTGGAAGCACCGCAGCGAGCGCTACGGCGAGAAGCTCGCGACGCCCGACACGTCGGTGGGCGATCTCATCGGCGACGTCGATCCGGTCAAGGTGGCCGAAGGCCGCACGCTCGGCGATCCGGAGACCATCCACTTCGGCCTCGTGCCGCGCACCAATCGCGGCATCTTCGCCATCAACGAGCTGCCCGACCTCGCCGAGCGCATCCAGGTGGCCCTGCTCAACGTGCTCGAGGAGCGCGACATCCAGGTGCGCGGCTACACCCTGCGCCTGCCCCTGGACCTACTGGTCATGGCGAGCGCCAACCCCGAGGACTACACCAACCGCGGCCGCATCATCACCCCGATGAAGGACCGTTTCGGTGCGGAGATCTCCACCCACTACCCCTACGACGTGCAGCACGAGATCGACCTCATCGCCCAGGAGGCCGACCTTGTCGCGGTCGTACCGCGCCACCTGATGGAGGTCGTCGCTCGCTTCACCCGACTTGTGCGCGAGTCCGGCGCCGTCGACCAGCGCAGCGGCGTCTCCGCGCGCTTCGCCATCGCATCGGCAGAGGCCCTCGCCGGTGCAGCGCTTCGGCGCGCGGCGATCACCGGCGACTTCGCCGTGGCACGCGTCGGCGACCTTGCCGGTGTCGTGCCAACGCTGCGCGGCAAGGTCGAGTTCGAGGTAAGCGAGGAGGGCCGCGAGGACGAGGTGCTCGTGCACCTGTCACGCAAGGCGGTGGCCGAGACCTACCGCAAGCACCTCGGCGGATTCGATCTCGCACCTCTCATCACGGTGCTCGACGAGGGCGGCGCCATCGAGACCGGCGACCTCGTGCCCGGACCCAACGTCCTCGCCTCCGGCGGCCAGTTCGAAGGGCTCGGCCGACTGGTCGTCGCCCTGGAGGGGCCCGACGCCGAGCCGACCGCCGGCATCGCGGCCGCGTGCGTGGAGATGGCCCTGGAGGGCCTGTGGCTCACCCGTCGCATCGACAAGGATGAGGCGGACGGCCTCATCACCTATGCGGTGACCGCAGAGCAGTGACCCGCTACCGCTACGGCGCCTTCCACGGCGGCCCCGACCCGCTCGCCGAGCCGGTCGATGCTGCCGGGGCGGTCGATGCGCTAGCCGACCGCATCCTCGACGGCAGTTCCGTGCGTGACGCGCTCCGTGATCTGCTGCGGCAAGGCGCCGACAGCATGCGCGGCCTCGACGACCTGCGCCGGCGCATCCAGCAGCGCCGCCGCGAGCTCCAAAAGAGCGGCCGGCTCGACGGCCTGCTAGAGAGGGTGCGCGACAAACTCGACGAGGCGCTCGAGCTCGAGAAGTCCGCGCTGTTCCCCGATCCCTCCGACGATGCACGCTTCCGCGAGTCGATGCTCGACATGCTGCCCGACGACACCTCACGGGCCGTGCGCGAGCTCGCCGACTACGACTGGCGCTCACCCGAGGCGCGCGCGGCCTACGACGAGATCCGCGAGATGCTGCGGCGCGACGTCCTCGACCAGCAGTTCAAGAACATGTCGCAGGCCATGCAGAATCCGATGTCGCCGGAGAGCCAGCAGGCCCTCAAGGACATGCTCTCCGACCTCAACTCGATGCTCGATAAACACCGCCGCGGCGAGGACGTCTCGGAGGACTTCGAGGAGTTCATGGATAAGCACGGGGACTTCTTCCCCGACCGCCCCGAGTCCTTCGAGCAGTTGCTCGATGACCTGGCAAGGCGGGCGGCAGCCATGCAGCGCATGCTCGACTCGATGACCCCCGAGCAGCGCGAGGAGCTCGCCGAGCTCATGGCGCAGGCGTGGCAGGACATGGACCTCGCCGCCGAGATGGCGCAGTTGCAGGACAACCTGCGGGCGCTGCGGCCCGACCTTCCGTGGAACGGCCGCCAGCGCCTGCAGGGCGAGCGCGGGCTCAGCCTGCCCGATGCTACCGAGGCGCTCGCCGAGCTCGCCGACCTCGACGCGCTCGACTCTCAGCTCGGCCAGTCCTATCCGGGGGCGACGCTCGACGACATCGACGAGGAGGCCGTACGCCGCGCCCTGGGCCGCCAGGCCGTCGACGACATTGAGCGCCTGCGCGAGATCGAACGCCAGCTGCGCGAGCAGGGCTACCTCACCGACCGCATGGAACTCACCCCGAAGGCCATCCGCCGCATCGGCCGCACCGCGCTGCGGCGGGTCTTCACCGACCTCGAGGCTGGGCCGCGCGGCGACCACGACATCCACGACACGGGCGCGGCCGGGGAATTCACCGGGCAGACGCGCGCCTGGGAGTTCGGCGACGAGCAGCCGCTCGACGTCGTGCGCACCATCGGCAATGCCGCGCGACGGCACCTCTCAGAGGGATCGGCGGGCCGTCTTCAACTGGCCCCCGACGACTTCGAGGTGCGCGAGACCGAGACCCGCACGCGCGCGGCCGTGGTGCTGCTCGTCGACCAGTCGTTCTCGATGGTGATGAATGACACGTGGAGAGCCGCCAAGACCACGGCGCTGGCGCTGCAGGCGCTCGCGTCGACGGCGTTCCCGCTCGATGCGCTGCGGGTCATCACCTTCGCCAATCTCGCGCGGGTGGTGTCGGCCGACGAGCTCCCCGATCTCGACGCGGCCAGTATCCAGGGCACTAACCTCCACCACGCGCTGATCCTGGCCGGACGGTTCCTCGACCGGCATCGCGATGCCGAGCCTGTCTGTCTTGTCGTCACCGACGGAGAGCCGACCGCACATCTGCTCCCGGACGGTGACTGGTGGTTCAACTGGCCGCCCGACCGCGAGACGATCTCCCTGACCGTCGCCGAGGTTGATCGCCTGACGCGGCGCGGCGTACCCATCTCGTGGTTCCGGCTCGGCGACGATCCGCGCCTGGAGCAGTTCCTCGATGCGATGGCCCGGCGCAACGGCGGCCGCGTCTTCGCGACCGACGGCAATCGGCTCGGCGACTACGTCGTCACCGACTACGTGCGCGCACGCACGGGGCGGCGGCGCTCGGCCTGATGCTCGCAGCGTAGGCTCCCCCATCGTGCGTCAACGGGTCCCGCTCCTGCGTGACCTGCCTATCGAAGTTGCTGTCCTGGCCAGCATCGCCTTCTTCGTCGCCCTCGGCTTCGGCATCGTCATCCCCTCGATCCCGATCTTCGCGGACTCGTTCGGTGTCTCCGCCCTGGCCGCATCCACCGTCGTCTCGGCGTTTGCCCTCATGCGCTTCGTGTCGTCCCCGCTTGCTGGCGCCTGGACCAACAGGTTCGGCGAGCGCGGCGTGCTGGCGACCGGGCTGGGCATCGTCGCGGTCTCGAGCCTCTTCGCGGGCCTGTCGCAGAGCTACGTGCAGCTGCTCGTCCTGCGCGGGATCGGCGGCATCGGCTCGGCAATGTTCACCGTCTCGGCGATGGCCCTGCTCCTGCGCGTGGTATCGGCCGACCTGCGCGGCCGGGCGGCCGCGGCGTGGCAGGGCGGCTTCCTCATCGGTGGCGTGAGCGGTCCGGCGATCGGCGGCCTCGTGCTCGCCATCTCGATCCGCGCACCCTTCTTCTTCTACGCCGGCACACTGGCGATCGCCACGGTCGTCGCGCTCGTCTTCCTCTCCCCCCAGCGGATCACCGCGCGCGAGGAGTCGGTGGAGAAGTCCGAGGCTGGCGACGACGTGAAGGTCAGCGGCTGGACCGAGTTGAAGCAGGCCCTGGGCACCCGCGCCTATCGCGCCGCGCTCGCGGTCAACCTCTCGTCGGGACTGACAGCGTTCGGACTGCGCTCAGCGCTGATCCCGCTGTTCGTCGTGGAGGCACTGCGTCAGGGCCCAAGCCTGTCGGGATGGGCGTTCCTCGTCGCCGCCGTCGTGCAGGCGATTCTGCTGCTTCCGGCCGGACGCCTCACCGACCTGCGCGGTCGGCGCCCGGCGATGATCATCGGCAGTGTCGCCAGCGTGATCGGCATGGCGATTCTCGTTGCCGACGACCTGGCAACGGCCTCGACGACGCTGGCCGTCACGGTGTTCTTCCTCAGCATGGCCGTGCTCGGTGTCGCCACGGCGTTCCTGGGGTCGGCGCCCTCGGCCGTCGTCGGCGACATCATGGGCGGTCGCCAAGGCGGCAGCGTCGTGGCGGCCTACCAGATGGTCTCGGACTTCGGCGCCGTCGTCGGCCCGCTTATCGGCGGACTGCTTCTGGACCTCTACGGCTTCGACTGGGCCTTTGCCTTCGGCGCGGCCATCTCGGCCACCGCGCTCGTCTTCGTGCTCTTCATGCCAGAGACGCTGCGCAAGCCCGCTCAGGTGTAGTGAGCGCCAGCGAACGACAACTAGTGGGCGCTTAGTTGTCGATGAGTGGCGCACATGGGGGCAACCGGACGTGCCGCAGCCCCGGCCGCACCACCGTGGGAGAAGTCGGATGGGCCCGCTCAGGCGTAGGCGGGGGCCACGCGCTGCCACGGCCGCGCGGACTCGATAGCCGACGCGATGCCGAGCAGCAGCGACTCCCCGCCGCGACGCGTGACGATCTGCGCGGCCACGGGGGTGCCGGCCTCTGGGTGCACGCCCATCGGCACGACGATCGCGGGCAACTGGGCGACGTTCCACGGCGCGGCATAGGGCGCGTAGCGGATATTCGACAGCATCGTCATGCCCCAGCCGCCGTCGTGCCAGCGGCGTGACTGGATCGGCGGACGGGCGAGGGCGGGAGTGATGAGCACGTCGTACTCCGCGAAGAACGCGTTGGCGTGCGCGATCCACGAGTCGCGCAGCCGCTGGCTCATGAGCGGCGTCTTGCGCACCCAGCGCCCCAGGCGCGCATGACGGCGCACGCGCGGCTCAAGAGACGACGGGTCGGCAACGGCATCGGCGTCGGCCGCGGTACCGGCGAACCAGCGCACGAGCCCGGCGATCGCCGCGGCGTTGCCCGCCGAGTCGGTGACCGAGACCGGTTCGGCCCGGCGCACGTCGTGACCGGCCGATCGCAAGATCGCGGCAGCGGATTCGGCAGCCGCGGCAAACGACGGATCGAGGGTGACACCGGTGACCGGCGGACGCAAGGACAGCGCGATGCGCAGGCGCTGATCAGGTGGCGACACGGCCGCGAGCGCAGGGTCGTCGGCCATCACCGAGAGCAGCAGAGCCGCATCCTCGGTCGTCGTGGCCAGCGCGCCGTTCTCGGACAGGCCGTACCAGTCGGTCTCGCCGAGCTCGGCCGGCACGACGCCCAGCCCGGGCTTGATGCCGACCAGGCCGGTGCACGCCGCGGGGATGCGCACGCTGCCCATGCCGTCGTTGCCGTGAGCGATCGGCACCATGCCCGCGGCGACCGCGGCTGCTGAGCCGCCGCTGGATCCGCCCGGCGTGCGCCCGAGGTTCCATGGATTGCGCGTCACACCGTAGACGGAGTCGGTGGCACCGTAGACGCAGAGCTCGGGCACGCGCGTGAGCCCGACGGCCACTCCCCCCGCGGCGCGGATGCGCGACACGATCGTGTGGTCGGCCGACTGGGGTGCGGCACTGGTCGCCGCCGACCCGACGCGCATGGGCTCACCGGCCACTGGCACGTTGTCCTTGATCGCGATCGGCACGCCGGCGAGCGGAAGGTTGGCACGATCAGGCCGCGCATCGACCGCGGCGGCTTCCGCGAGGGCACGCTGGCCGCGGACCACCTGGAATGCCTCGATCTCGTTGTCTCGCTCGGCGATGCGTTCCAGCGATGCCGTCACCTCGTCGACGGCGGTACGCCGACCCGCGCGCACGTCGGCGGCAGTCGACGCTGCCGTGGCAATCGAGGTGGCGGTCATCCGAGCGCGGCCTTGAGGTCGGCGACGAGGTCATCGACTGTTTCGATGCCGACGGACAGGCGTACGAGATCGGCGGGCACCTCGAGCGGGCTGCCCGCGGCCGACGCATGGGTCATCCGCCCGGGATGCTCGATGAGCGACTCCACCCCGCCGAGGGACTCGCCCAGGGTGAAGACCTTGGTCCGCCCGCAGATGACGACGGCCTCCTGCTCGCCGCCGGCGACGCGGAAGGACACCATGCCGCCGAAGTCGCGCATCTGGCGGGCGGCGACCTCGTGACCGCGCTGCGTCGGCAGGCCCGGGTAGAAGACCTCGGTCACGCGCGGGTGTGCCGTGAGCAACTCCACGATCGCCCGCGCATTGGCGCAGTGCCGATCCATGCGCACGCCGAGGGTCTTGATACCGCGCAGCACCAGCCACGAATCCCATGGCCCCGGCACCGAGCCCATCGCGTTTTGGAAGTAGGCGAGCCGATCGCCGATCTCGGCATCGGCGACGACGAGCGCGCCCCCGATGACGTCGCTGTGCCCACCGAGGTACTTCGTCGTGGAGTGCACGACGACGTCGGCGCCCAGAGCCAGCGGCTGCTGGAGGTAGGGCGAGGCAAAGGTGTTGTCGATGACGAGAAGAGCCCCCGCCTCATGGGCCATCTCGGCGAGAGCGGCGATGTCGACGACGGTAAGCAGCGGGTTGGTCGGCGTCTCGGCCCAGACCACGCGGGTGCTGCCAGGTCGGATGGCGCGACGTACCGCATCGATGTCGGTGAGATCGACGGGCGTGTGCTCCAGGCCCCACGGCTCGGCGACGCGGGCGAAGAGGCGGTAGGTGCCGCCGTAGGCATCGTTGCCGATGATCGCGTGCGAGCCGGGCGCGCAGACCGTGCGCAGCAGCGTGTCCTCGGCGGCGAGGCCGGAGGCGAAGGCGAGTCCGCGAGCACCACCCTCAAGCGAGGCCATGCACTCCTCCAGCGCCGTGCGCGTGGGGTTGCCGCTGCGGGAGTAGTCGTAGCCGCCGCGCAGTCCACCCACGCCGTCCTGGGCATAGGTCGACACCTGGTAGACGGGCGGCACGACAGCACCGGTCTGCGGATCGGGCTCCTGCCCGGCATGGATTGCTCGGGTCTCGAAGCCTGCCGTCTCCCACGTCGTCATGGCACGAGCCTACGAGGTGGGCAATACTCACCCCATGGACTTCCTCTTCTCCTCCGCCAAGTCGCGCATGGTCACCCCTGACGATGCGCTCCCCGGGCGCCCGGAGTACCCCTTCGAGATCCCCGCCGACCATGCGGTCCTCGGCACCCCGATCCGCAACCTGCCGGTCGAGCCGTGGCCCGCCGGCCTGTCGGTGATCTATCTCGGCATGGGCTGCTTCTGGGGCTCGGAGGAGATCTACTGGCGACTTCCCGGCGTCTTCACCTCCGCCGTCGGCTACCAGGGCGGCTACACCCCGCATCCGACCTATGAGGAGGTCTGCAGCGGGCGCACCGGCCACACCGAGGCCGTGCTCGTCGCCTATCGCGAGAGTGAGATCTCGACCTACGACATCCTGCGGCATTTCTGGGAAAACCACGACCCCACCAGCGGCTACCGCCAGGGCAACGACGTCGGCACGCAGTATCGCAGCGCGATGTATTGGACGACCGACGAGCAGCGCGATCTGGTCGAGCGCACGGCATCGGCCTACGCGCAACTGCTGAAGGCCCGCGGCTACGACGACATCACGACCCAGGTCGCGCCCGCGAGCGACTGGCCGTTCTACTACGCCGAGGGCTACCACCAGCAGTACCTCTACAAGGTGCCCAACGGCTACCGCTGCCACTCGGCGTCGGGCATCGCGCTACCCACTATCTGATCGGCGCGCTAAGCCGCAGTGCCTCATCTACTCCAGTCAGCAGTGGGTCGGCGATCACCCGGCCGAGTGGTACCACGCGCGAGCACCACTGGCGCGGGCCGTCGTGGCCGACATGGCGGCAGCGGGAGTGCTCGTCTTCGCCGGAGGACTGGAGGAGGAGATCGCCCATGCCTACGGTCTCGATCCGACGGGTGGTTCACCGATCGTCCGCCGGGGCCCGGTCTCCCCGGGCGAGGAATTCGTCGGCGGCCTGACCCTCGTCGACGGCGCTAACCGGCGATGTAGCCGAGCAGGTCCTGGCGCGACAGCACGCCGACGGGCTTGCCGTCTTCGAGCACGACGAGGGCATCGGAGAGCCCGAGGGCGGATATCGCCGCCGCGACCGGTTCGCCCGCACCCACCTGGGGCAACGGCGCCAACATGTGCTTGTCGAGGGTGTCGGCGAGGGCAGCCTTGCCGGTGAACAGCGCGTCAAGCAGGTCGCGCTCCACGACCGATCCCACGATCTCAGCCGCCATGACCGGCGGCTCCGCGCGTACGACGGGCATCTGCGACACCCCGAACTCGCGCAGGACGTCGATGGCCTCGCGGATCGTCTCGGTCGGGTGGGCGTGCACGAAGGGCGGCACCTGGCCGGTCTTGCCCCGCAGCACGTCGCCGACCGTGCGGCCATCGGCGGCAACGCCGAATCCGTAGGAGGCGAGCCACTCGTCGTTGAAGACCTTGGAGAGGTAGCCGCGACCGGAGTCGGGCAGGAGCACGACGACCATGTCGTCGGCAAAGGCCCGCTTGGCCACGTCGAGGGCGGCCACCACGGCCATGCCGCACGAGCCGCCGACGAGCAGGCCGTCTTCGCGCGCGAGGCGACGGGTCATCTCGAAGGAGTCCTTGTCGCTGACCGCGATGACCTCGTCGGCGATGGTGGGGTCATAGGTGGTCGGCCAGAAGTCCTCGCCCACACCCTCGACTAGGTAGGGCCGGCCGGTGCCACCGGAGTAGACCGAACCCTCAGGATCGGCGGCGATGATGCGCACACGACCGCCGCTGACCTCCTTGAGGTAGCGGCCGACGCCCGAGATAGTGCCTCCGGTGCCGGCACCGGCGACGAAGTGGGTGATGCGACCGTCGGTCTGCTCCCAGATTTCTGGCCCGGTGGTCTCGTAGTGCGAGCGCGGGTTGTCCGGATTGGAGTACTGGTCGGGCTTCCACGCACCTGGGATCTCGGCGGCCAGCCGATCGCTCACCGAGTAGTAGGAGCGCGGGTCCTCCGGATCGACGGCGGTGGGGCACTCGACGACCTCGGCGCCATAGGCGCGCAGCACCTTCTGCTTGTCCTGCGACACCTTGTCGGGGCAGACGAAGATGCAGCGGTAGCCGCGCTGCTGCGCAACAAGGGCCAGGCCGACGCCGGTATTGCCCGACGTGGGCTCCACGATCGTGCCTCCGGGCTTGAGCTTGCCCTCGCGCTCGGCCGTCTCGATCATCCGCGTGGCGATGCGGTCCTTGACCGAGCCCCCCGGGTTGAGGTATTCGACCTTGGCGTAAATCGGACAGGCGATGCGGCCCGCCATGGCCACGGCATAGCCGTCGCTCTTGGCGGGCTCGGCGACTCCCCTCAGGCGCACGAGCGGGGTATTGCCGATGAGTTCCACGACTGAGTCGACGACGCGCACAGCGGTCAGCCTAGTCTGTGGGCGTGAGCAGGGCACCTGTCGTCAGCCTCGCCCCGGGGGTGCATCGGCTTCCCACACTGGGGGATTACATCAATTCCTACGCGTTCGTCAACGACGACGGCTCGGTCACTCTCATCGACTGCGGTATCAAGCGCGCGCCCGCGAAGATCGTGGCCGGCCTCGCCGCGTTCGGCAAGCATCCGGGCGACGTGCAGCAGATCATCCTTACCCACGCCCATAGCGATCATGCCGGCGGCTCGGCAGACATGGTCAAGCGCACGGGAGTTGCCGGGGTCACCGTGCACGTCGACGAGGTTCCCTTCGTGGAGACCGGCGAGGCACCACCTCGCGATACGTCGACACGGCTCGGTGCCATGTTTGCCAAGGTGCCCTTCGGTGGGTTCGCCCGCAGCGATGTGGTGCAGCAACTCCACGACGGCGACCTGCTCCCCGTCGGCGGTGGCCTGCGCATCATGCACACGCCCGGCCACTCCCCGGGCCACATCTCGCTCAAGCATGAGTCCACCGGGATCCTGATAACGGGCGACGCCATCTGGAACATGCGCTCGAAGATGACCTGGCCGACCAAGGCCGGCTGCACGTCGTTCAAGCAGAATGTCCAGACCGCCCAGGTGCTCGGCGAGGTCGAATACGCGATCGCGGCATTCACGCACGGCCCGGAGATCCGCGACAACGCACGCGAGGCCGTGCGCGGCTTCCTCCGCAAGGCGGCCGCCAAGGGCCGATGAGGGCGCCCGGCCCGATCGTGGTGCGTGCCGCCGCGGCCCTTGCCGCCTCGGCCGTCGCCGCCACCGGCTTGCTCGCCGCCGAGGCACTCGAAGCGCGGCGGCGCATCGGCCGGAGGACGACCGCTCCCCCCTACGCCGACGGCCGCTACGGACGCGGTGCGGGCACATCCATCCGGCTGGCCGTGCTCGGTGACTCGGGGGCGGCCGGGCTCGGTGCCGACACCCCCGGCGACACAATGGGCGCGATCCTCGCCGGTGCCCTCGCACAGATGTCCGGGCGCAGGGTGACGCTGAGCAATCATGCGGTCGTCGGCGCACAGACGAAGGACCTCGACGCGCAGGTCAACCGTGCGCTGTGGACCGGGCCACACGTCGCGGTGATCATGGTCGGCGCCAACGACATCACCCACCTCGTGCCGCGCGCGTTGTCGGCGCGCCGACTGCGCGATGCCATATGTCGCCTGCGCGGCAGTGGCACCGAGGTCGTTATGGCCACGTGCCCCGATCTCGGCACCGTGAAGCCCGTCCCCCAGCCGCTGCGCGCCATCATGCGAAGGCGTTCACGGCTATTGGCCCAGGCGCAGGCCAAAGTCACGATCGACGAGGGCGGGCGCGCGGTGATGCTCGGGGCGCGCCTGGGCCCGGAGTTCGACGAGCGTCCCGACGTGATGTTCGCCAGCGATCGATTCCACCCGTCGACGCAGGGCTACGAGGCTGCGGCACAGGCGCTGCTCCCGGAGGTGATCGCGGCCTGGCGCCTCGGCGGCGAGGGCGAGATCCTCCCCGACGTCGCGACGGCCGACGACGTCACAGGGTGAGGCGGACCTCGCGCAGGTCGGCAGCCATCGCCTCGAGAACGTCCGCCTCCGGGTCGAGGTCCAGCAGGTCGAACCCGGTCAGGGCCACTTGGTCGCCCACTGCGGCGTCGCCGGCATCGGGCACAAGGTGCGGCACCCAGCCGCCGATTCGGGCGCCCATATCCGCGAGCTTCTGCGCCAGGGCCCGGGCCCCCTCAGCGCGGCTGGCGTACGGGGGCCTCGGGGCGGCGAGTCGACCCAGCGGCATCGAGCGCAGGCGGTCGACGACGCGCTCGAGTTCGACTCGAGCGGACGCCTCACTCATGTGCGCGTCTAGTCGCGACCGGATGCGATGATCGCGAAGAGGCGCAGGAACTCGAGGTAGAGCCAGACCAGCGTGACGAGAAGACCGAACGACATGCGCCACGACTCGCGCTCGGGCAGTCCCATGGCGATGCCCTGCTTGATCGCCTCGAAGTCGAGCATGAGGCTGAACGCGGCGAGGCCGACGCCGAAGATGCACAGCAGCAGGCCGAGGGTGCCAACGCCGTAGAAGCCCCACCCGCCACCGACGCCGAGGAGTGCCGCCACGAGCGAGGCGAGAGCGATGAAGAAGTAGGAGACCATCGCCACGGTCATGAACTTGATGAACTTGTTGGTGACCTTGACGATGCCCGTGCCGTAGAGCAGGAGCATGACGCCGAACGTCGTGAAGGTGGCCAGCACCGCCTGAAGGACCAGCCCCTCGTAGTCGGAGGCCAGCGCGAGCTGGTTGTACCAGTAGCTGACAGCGCCGAGGAAGATGCCTGAGCACGCGGCGTAGAGCAGCGTGAGCGGTGGGCTCACCTGGCGCTTGAAGGCGTTGACGAGGCCGAGCACGATCGTGCCGATGCAGCCGACCAGCACGACGAGCGTGCCGAGGCCGGGCGCGGCCGAGGTGAGGATCCAGCCGGCGAAGGCGCCGACCACGGCGAGGCCGAACATGATCGCGCTCTTGACCATGACGTCGGCGAACGTGACGCGCTGCCCGGGGGGAGCAGGAAGTGAGACACCGGCGTAGATGCCAGCGTCCTGGGTGGCGGTGGCCGGGGCGGGCGCCTGGGCCGAGGCGACCGCTGTGCGGCCCTCGTCGTAGGCGAAGCCGGGGCCGGCGGGGGCCGCCGAGGCCTGGGCCGCATCGCGGTCGATGCGGGACAGGATCGGATTGGCGGTCTGCATGGTGCCGTCCTCCTGGGGTCGGACCCGGCACTCGCCGGGTTCCCATCTACGTTAACCCAGGGGGCAGCACTTGAGAAGTCGAGACGCCCCGGGGGGCGATTTGCCAGGATGAGCAACACCGCCGACCCCGGGAGACCGGATGCGCTGGCACACCCCACTCGTCGCCACTCCTCGCCGTATCCGCCGTGGCACTCGTGGCCGCCTGCGCACCGGCCGGTGCCAGCCAGGTCACCGCGTCGTCGCCCCAGCGCTCCTTGATCCTCAACGCCTTCGGCGACGCCGCCGGCACCTACGGCGAATCCCAGCCCTTCCTCGACGCACTGAAGGACAAGGCCGACCGCACGAGCGAGTCCGCGTTCTGCCAGGCCGTCGTCGAGGGCACCCTCTCCGGGCAGCCCGTGACCGTCGCGGTCACCGGCACCGGCGGCGGCAACTCCGGACCGTGCACCCAGGAGATGCTCAGCTGGTATCCCTCGGCGCTCAAGGAAGTGATCTGGTCCGGCATCGGCGGGGCCACCCCGGCCGTCGGCGGCATGTACGACAAGGCGGGACGCGTGCTGGGCAACCCCGAGGTCATGATCGGCGACGTGTGCGTGGGCACCCTGTCGTGGTCCTGGGACCTGCACTTCTCCAACGTCAACGACTGGGCTGCCCGTCGTACGCCCCCGTCGAACATCTACGCGCCGTCCGGTGGCTGGTGGGAGATGGTGGACTCGCAGGGCAAGCAGGTGGCACCGGGCTTCGACAACGTCCGCCAGTTCGTCGTTGCCGACCCCGCACTCGCCGATGAGGTGCTGGCCGCATCAAAGGACGTCGTCCTGCCGAAGCGCCCGGCCAGCGTCACCGCGAAGATCGCCCGCTTCCACAAGGATCCCAAGTCATGGCGCGCCCCGACGTTCTACTCCTACAAGGACTGTGGTGGCGAGGTATCGGGCGACAACTTCTGGCATGGCGCCACGGAGGACATGCTGTCGCGCGAATACATGAGCGCTCTCATGCGCAGCGCCAAGGTCAACCCCCGGGCGTCCGCCGACAACATCGTCGCCTTCTCCGCTACGGAGGCGGTGCCGTGGATGAGTGCCGTCGAGCGCTGGACGGCCAAGAACGGTCCGACCCTGCCCATGGTCGTCGTTCGCGCGGCGAGCAACTACGACCAGATCCCGCTCCGGCGCAACGGCCAGCCCATCCTCAACAGCCGCGGAAAGCCGATGACGGCCATGCAGGACATCCTCGAGGGCTTCGACGACACGAGCTCGGCGTACGCGGCATCCACCGCGGCTGCCCCCGTGCTGCGCATGTTCGCGCTGAGGGGGCAAGCCTCCTAGGCTTGGCGTGCCCCCGTAGTCCAATCGGCAGAGACATCCGGCTTAAACCCGGTCCAGTGAGGGTTCGATCCCCTCCGGGGGCACGCACAGTCATGCTGGGGGGATCACCGCCGGCGAGCGCGAGCGCTCCCGACACCGGTCGTCGACGAAACGGCTGCTCCCGACACCGGTCGTCGACGAAATGGCCGCCGATCGGTCGACGGCGGTGTCCAGCTCGCCCAGCGCCAGCGGCAGCGCGGCGGCGGCGTATCGACGCTGCGGTGCGGCGTACCGACGTGGCGGTGCGGCAGGCGCCCGCGGAGGGCCGATCGATCCCTAGAAGGGGCCATCCAGTCGCCGGTGGAACATCGCGAGCGAGCGATCCCAGCCCAGGGCGGCCGCACTCGCGTCGAAGACCTCGGGGCGATCGTCGTTGAAGAAGGCGTGCTGCGTGCCGGCGTAGGTCTCGACGATGGCGATACCGCCGTGCGCGGCGATCTCGCCGGCGTAGCGGGCGATGTCAGCGCCGGTCGACGGGACGTCGGCCTCGCACTGGTGCACCAGGGCCTCCTTGCCGGAGTAGTTGGCCCACAGGGGGTGGAAGCCGGGCCACGGCATCGCCGGGTAGAAGGCCGCAGTGCAGTCGATGTGCGGGCTCACGGTCGGCGCGAGCAGGGCCAGTCCCCCACCCATGCAAAAGCCCATGACGCCGACCTGGTCGCCGTGGACGAGGCCGGACCGGACGAGGTGGTCGGCGGCCGCCGCGATATCGCTCGCCGCACTCGACACCTCGAGTCCCATCATGAGTTTGGCAGCCTCATCGGGCTCGGTGGTCGCGACCCCGCGAAACAGGTCGGGCGCCAGGGCAACGAAGCCCGCGTCAGCCAGCCGATCGGCCACCGACCGGATGTGCGGCACCAGGCCCCACCATTCCTGGATGACGACGATGCCCGGTCCGGAGCCCGAGGGCGGCGTGGCGAGGTAGCCGGGAAGCGGGCGGGAACCGGACGTGATGGTGACGGTGTCTGCCATGGCGGGAGCGTAACGCCGCCATGCGATCAGCCAAAGGCCGCGGTGCGGTCCGCCGGCACGGTGCTGCCGCGCACGACGAGCGTGGTCGGCACGACCACGTCCCGCGGCTCGTCGTGCTCAGTGCCGAGCATTCGGCCCAGCAGCGCCTCCGCCGCCATGCGCCCCATGTCGGCCACCGGCTGCGCGACGGTGGTGAGGTCGAGGAGCTCGGCCAGGTCGTGGCCGTCGATGCTGGCGATGGCGATGTCCGAGCCTGGCCGAATGCCATGGCGCTGCAGCGACCTGATCGCGCCGAAGGCCATGTCGTCGGACATGGCGAAAACAGCGGTCGGGGGATTCGGCTGCGACAACAGCGAGGTCATCGCCGACTCGCCACCCGAGACGGTGAAGTAGCCGTGCGCCTCAAGCGCGGGCTCGGAATCGAGGCCGGCACCGGTCATGGCCTCGCGGTATCCCAGGCTGCGGTTGCCCTGCGACGTCGAGGCCTGCGGCCGTCCACAGATGATGCCGATGCGCTGGTGGCCGAGGTTGATCAGGTGCTGGGTTGCGGTGCGTGCAGCGGCGGCGTCGTCGATGCACACCGAGGGGACGTCGGGCCACGTTGCGCCGATGAAGCTCGCCGGCAGTCCGATCTCGAGCAGGTCGGCAACACGCGGGGCATCGGTGGGCAGCGTCACCACGATCATGCCGTCTGCGCGGCCCCGGAGACGGCGTTCGGTCGGAAGTCCGGGACTAGTCGACGGGTCGCCGACCTCGAAGACGATGAGGTCGACCTCACGTGCTTGCAACACGTCGCTGATGCCGGACAGCACGGTGGAGAAGAACCATCGGTCGATGAAGGGCGTGATGACCGCGACCGTGCCGGTGCGTCCGCTCGCCAGGCGCGACGCGCTCGGCGACACGACGTAGTCCATCTGCTGAGCCACGCTGCGCACGCGCTCGCGCGTCTCGGGATCGACGTGC
>Ga0194133_10000136_pt1 | contig 151370 bp, 125 predicted proteins | sample TA2KigOf40mmetaG_FD_155448 | JGI IMG/M metagenome (GOLD analysis project Ga0194133, IMG submission 155448) | Freshwater microbial communities from Lake Tanganyika, Tanzania - TA2015055 Kigoma Offshore 40m | ecosystem: Environmental > Aquatic > Freshwater > Lake | place: Tanzania: Lake... | reverse complement strand
CCGGGCCCTCGATCATGCCCACCAGTCGGGCATGGTGCACCGGGACATCAAGCCGGCGAACATTTTTCTTGATGCCGCCGGCCGCGCGCATGTGGGCGACTTCGGCCTGGCGCTGCGGGAACAGGAGTTCGGCACCGGACCCAGGCACGCCGGCACGCCCCAGTACATGAGTCCCGAGCAGGCGCGCGGCGAGGGGCACCGCGTGGATGGCCGGTCCGACATTTTCAGCCTCGGCGTGGTCATGCACGAGATGCTGACGGGCAAGCGGCCGTTCCGGGCCTCAACCAGCGCCGATTTGCTCGACGAGATCATCACGCTGGAGGTGAAGCCACCGCGCCAAACGCGGCCTGAAATTCCCCGCGAGCTGGAGCGCGTTTGCCTCAAGGCGCTTTCCAAGCGCGCCACCGAGCGCCACGGCACGGCGGGCGACCTTGCTGATGAACTCGAATCGCTGTTGGCCGAACGGCCGCCCACTCCCGCATTGGCCGGCGCGGAAACGCGCGGAGGCGGTTCGGCGCCCACGCCGCCGGCCACTCCGAGGCCGGACACGCCGCCGGTTTCCGGGCCGCTCAAGATCGTGCCCAAGGGGTTGCGGTCGTTCGACGAGTCGGACAAGGATTTTTTCCTTGAATTGTTGCCCGGCCCGCGCGACCGCGACGGCCTGCCCGATACCGTCCGTTTTTGGAAGAGACGGCTCGAGGAGGAGAACGCGGCCGAACCGTTGCGCGTGGGCCTCATCTACGGGCCGTCGGGTTGCGGGAAGTCTTCCCTGGTGAAGGCGGGGTTGCTGCCGAGGCTGGCGCCTTCGGTGCGGCCGCTTTACCTCGAGGCGACGGGCACCGACACCGAGGCGCGCCTGCTTGCGGGGTTGAGGCGCCTGGTGCCGGGCCTGCCGCCGGACTGCGGCCTCGCCGGGGCGCTCAAGGCCGCCCGGCTGGGGGCGCTCCCGGCGGGCGCGCGCGCCCTGGTGATCGTGATCGACCAGTTCGAGCAGTGGCTTCATGCCAAGGGCGCCGAAACCGAAACCGAACTGGTGAGGGCGCTCAGGCAGTGCGACGGCGACCGCTTGCGGGCCGTGGTGATGGTGCGCGACGACTTCTGGCTGGCGGTGAGCCGCTTCCTGTCCGACCTGGAAATCCCGTTGCGCGAGGGAGTGAACGCCCGGCTTGTGGACCTGTTCGACATGCCGCACGCCCGCAAGGTGTTGGCGGCGTACGGGCGGGCCCATGGCGCGTTGCCCGATGAGCGGGTCGGGTCGGGCGACCCGGAACTGCGCGCGGCGCTGGCTCGGGCCGAGGCATGGCCCCAGGGCGCCTCCGAGGCCCGCGACGGCGTGCGCCGCGCCATCGACATCGCCGAACGGGACGCCGAAATGGCGCTCACCCGCATCCGCAAGGTGCTGGAATGGGTGGTGCGCGCGGTGTACGAGGCCAAGGTGGGAAAGCCGGCGGGCACCCGCCCGCTCGACAACCTGATCGACCGGATCGTCAAGGACGGGCATTTCCCGAAGCGGCTTGAGGCTTACGCGGCGGCGGTCCGCAAGCTTGGCAACCTCGGCACGCACGGGCATGGGGAAACCGTCACCGTGGCCGATGTGAAAAGTTCCCTTTCCCAGGTGGAACCCATCGTCGCGTGGCACTGCGGCTTCGAGGTGGCCTTCGCCGAAACCACCGACGCGCCGTCGCGGGCTGAGGCCGGGGAAAATGAGCTGTTCATCGCCCAGGCGATTGAGGGTCTGGCGCGCGACGGGAAGGTCGTGTCGGTGCAGATCGCCCTGCTTGCCGAAATGGTCAAGGCCAGGCCCTGGGTGCCGGCCACGCTTCTGGCGCTGGGCGGCGTCGAGGGAATTGGCGTGGCGTTCTTGGAGGAGACATTCAGCGCCCCGGGGGCCCCCGCGGGGCAACGCGCCCGCCAAAGGCCCGCCCGCGCCGTCCTGCGCGCCCTGCTGCCCCCTCCCGGCTGCGACATCAAGGGCCACATGCGCGCGCGCGACGAGTTGTTGAGGATCTCGGGACTCGCCGCCCGGCCTCGGGAGTTTGAAGACCTCATCGCGCTGCTCGATGGCCAGCTCAGGCTGATCACCCCCACCGACCCGGAAGGCGCCGGTTCGCTGGAAGGGGAAATCACGGCCCGGAACTATATCCTCACGCACGACTACCTGGTGCCAGCTCTCAGGGAATGGCTGGCGCGCAAGCAGCGTGAGACTTCCCGCGGCCGGGCCGAACTCGTGCTGGCCGAACGCGCCTCGGCCTGGGCCGCGAATCCGTCGGCGCGGCAATTGCCCTACCTGTTCCAGTGGCTTGGCATCCTCAGGCATGTGCCGCGGCGCGACTGGTCGCCGCCCGAGCGAAGGATGATGGCCGCGGCGCTCGCGACGCACCTTTCGCGCGGGATGGCCCTGACGGCGGCCATGACCCTCTTGGTGGCGGGTGCCTGGTACGCGCATGGCCAGTTCCAGGCGCGCTCATCAGCCGACCGGTTGGCCGTCGCCAGCACCGCCGAGGTGCCGGCGGAGGCACGGGCGATCGGGGCCTACCGCTGGTGGGCCAAGCCGCTGCTCAAGGCCATGCTCGCGGGCGACCAACCCCGGGCCCGCCTGCACGCGGCGATGGCCCTGGCGGCGGAAGATGACGAGGCCGGCGAGATTGTTTCGGAGCACCTGACACGGGCTGAACCCGGGGAAGTGGCCGCGTTGCTCGATTCGCTAGAGCCCAAGGCCCCAAACCTTCTCAAGCGCTGGTGGGAGTTGGCGGGCGACGGCCGCGCCGGCCCGGGGCGGTTGCGCGCCGCGGCGGCGTTGGCCCGGTTCGATCCGCAGGGCCAAGGCTGGCCCGCCGTGGCCCCTGCCGTGGCCCTCGACCTCGTGCGCGAGAACCCGGTTTATCTGGGCGCCTGGAGCGAACTTCTCAGGCCCGCGAGCGAGGCGTTGTTCGCGCCGCTGGAGCGGGTGTTTGCCGATGCCAACCCCGACCGCGCCGCCGAACGGTCGCTGGCCACCAACCTGCTGGCCGATTGGATGGCCGACAACCCCTCGAGGCTTGCCGACCTGCTGGCAGGCGCGGATAGTCGCCAGTTTGCCGCCTTGTACCCGCCCCTGGCCGCGCACCCTGAACGGGCCAGCGAGCTTTTGGCCCGGGTGCTGGAGGAATCGTTGCCGGCCAACCTGCCGCTGGCGGAACCCCGGCGCGAGACACTGGCGACCAGGCAGGCCAACGCGGCGGTGGCGCTCTTGAGGCTGGGCCAGCCCGACAAGGTCTGGCCACTGCTGCGGCATTCGCCCGACCCCCGGGTGCGCAGTTATCTGGTTCACGGGCTGTTTCCGCTGGGCGCCGACGCCCGCGTGGTCTCCCAAAGGCTTGGCGAGGAACCCGACCTGTCGGCGCGGCGGGCGCTGCTGTTGGCGCTGGGGCAGTTCGACGAGGCGGCATGGCCACAGGCCGCGCGGGAGGCGCTGCTGCCCATGGTGCGAAAAGCCCATGAGGACGCCGACCCCGGTCTTCACGCCGCCGCGGAATGGCTGCTCAGGCGCTGGGGACAAGGGGCTTGGCTGAAGGCCACCAACGACGGGTGGACCCGGGCGAGCCTGAAGGCGTCGGCGCCCGGGTTCTTCTTTCCCGCGAACAAGGCGAACGGGGGGGCTATGGCTATTGGCATATCCCCCGCGTGGTTCGTCAACACGCGCGGGATGGAGTTCACGGCCATCCCCGGGCCGGCGCGGTTCCGCATGGGCTCCCCGGAAACGGAGGCGGGTAGGTTCACGAATGAAACCGAGCATGGGCGAATCATCGGCCGGTCGTTCGCCATCGCCGCCAAGTCGGTGACGCTGGCCCAGTACCGCCAACTGACCGGGGACCGTTACGAGATTGGAGAGAATTACACCTACGACCCCGACCTGCCGGTGGTGGCCATCAATTGGTACATGGCGGCGCGGTTTTGCAACCGGCTCAGCAAGGAAGAGGGAATACCGGAGGAGCAGTGGTGCTTCGAGATATCCGGACCCAAGGATGGAGACATCCGTCTGAGGAAGGATTACCTCAAGCTGACGGGGTACCGGTTGCCGACCGAGGCGGAGTATGAGTACGCGACGCGCGCCGGGTCGCGGACAAGCCGGTGCTTTGGCGAAAGCGACGCGTTGCTGGTTGAGTATGGCTGGTACCAAAAAAACTCAAGGGAAAAGCCACATCCAGTGGGTTTGCTGAAGCCGAACGAACTGGGGTTGTTTGATTCCTTGGGCAATTGTTACTCATGGTGCATGGAGGCCTATGGCGATTATCCCGAAGGCGCCGAATCCGCAGACAAGGAGGGTCCGCTTATGATTGACAGTGCATCACGGCGCCTGTTGCGTGGCGGTTCGTTCATCGTTCCTCCGACGAACCTCCGCTCCGCCATCCGCGGCTACAGTGTGCCGGCGAGCCGTGTCGACCTCAACGGTTTTCGTCTCGCGAGGACTTTACCGCATTAGATTTTTACTCCATTTTCTATCGATTGTTTCTTGCATTGGTGTGAGGGGGTATCGGCGGGACCCGGTGCCTGACGGCACTCGGCTCCAGGCGTGTTGGCGGGCGGGACCCGGTGCCTGACGGCACTCGGCTTCACTGAGGCCCCGTCACGATGAAGGCTTGCGCGCATTCTTACCCAACACGCTCCAGACGGGCGTCGGGCCGATTCCCTTGAGATCCACGGGGGGCACCGGCGCCATCGCGATATCCGCCGCCACGAGGGGGTCGAGAGCGACCGCGTCGTTGACCAGGATGTGCGCGTCGGGCACTTCCTTGGTCGCGCCCTCAAGCCTGGATGCCAGGTTCACCGTCGTGCCAATCGCCGTGAACGACAGCCTGAGGTGCGATCCCAGGAAGCCGACAACGGCATCACCCCTCGCGATGCCGACCCCCACGCGGAAACGCACGCCGTTTTCCAGCGCCTCGCGGCGCAGGTTGCGCATGCGGTTGGCCTGCTGGATGTCGAGCGCCGCGCGGCAAGCCCTGACCGCGGCGTCGGGGGACCTGTCCGGCACGCCGAAGAGCGCCATCATGGCGTCGCCGACGAACTTGTCGACCAGGCCACCATGAGCCTGCACGATCTTCGTGGTTTCCCTGAACCAGTCGCTGAGCATGTCGAGCAGTTCATCGGGTGCCATCGACTGGGAAATGACGGTGAAGTCACGGATGTCGGTGAACAGCACGGTGAGATCCTGCCGGCGGGAATGCTCCTTCCTCTGGCCCGGCGACAACAGGTTTCCCCCGATGATGTCATCGACCAGGAATGGCGGAAAGCTTCGCGACAACGCCAGCTTGATGGTGCCGGCATTGTCCTTGCGCTGCATCCAGCGCCTGAGGTCGCCCACCTCGGCGTCGGCTCCGCAGAGGCACAGCTTGTCGAGCACCTCGGACATGACCCTGACGGCCTCGGCATCCTGGCCGGCGAGTTCAAGGAGGTCGCGGAGGCGGTAAAGCAGCTTGATGCGGGTGAAGACATCGGTGGGCGCGGTGAGCCTGTCGAGGGTTTGGCGGATCAGGCGGATGCCGCCGGCGGTGTCGCCGAAGCTGTGGAGAACCATCGCGTCGACGGTGGCGAGGTAGCCGGCAACCCAAGGTGAATCGGCGCCGTGCAGGCCGCGCGACTTGTCGGCCGAGGCTTGGGCGGAGTTGAGGTCGCCGCGTTCCAGCGCCGCCATGGCCATGCCGGCGTGGGCGTGGGCCAGGTTGATCGGCGCAACATGGGCGCGCGCCGCCTCCTCGAAGAGCCGTTCCGCCTCGGCGTAGTTGTTTTTCTCGAGGGCGATCTCGCCGAGGCTGCAAAGCATCTGGGCCTCGCCGGCGGTGTCGCCGATCTGCCGCGAAAGCTCGAGGTCGGCGTGGTATTCCCGGCTGGCCGCCTCGAGGTGGCCCTGGGCGTATTCGCAGCGCCCCAGCGAGCCATGGCTGATGGCCCTGCCCCGGCTGTCGCCATGCTTTTCCTTGATCTCGAGGCTCTTGCGGATGAAGGCCTTGGCGTCGTCAACATGGCCGATCTGGAAAAGCAGGTTTCCCAGGGTGTTGCAGACCCATGAGACGCCCAGGATTTCATCTATCGACCGGAAATCGCGCAGCGCCTCGTGGTACCGCGATTCCGCGGCCAGCGCCTTGCCGGAATCCATGTCGAGCAGGCCGGCGATGAGCGACCAGTTGGCCCGCGCCAGCGGGTCGGCGCATCGGGCAACCATGGATTCGACGGAGGCCATGAGGGCCATGGCCTTGGGTGGATCATCCCGCCTGAAGCTCATGGCCAGGAAGGAAATCGCGGCGATCCGGTCGGCCACCTCGAGGTTGTCCGTGGCCACCGGTTCGAGCACCCGCCTGATGGCCTTGAACTCGCCGCTGATGACCAGGGCCCGGCACAGGGCGAGTTTTTCACCGATGCCAAGATTGCCTGAATTTTCGGAGGCGCGGCGCAGTTCGGCGGGGCCATGCTTGAGCAGGTCGAGCGCGTGTTGGCCCTTAAATGGCATGGGGCGGTTTCCATGGTTTACCGGGCTTGATCATAGCAGCTTCCAGTCAAGTGAGCCGATGAGCTCGGATGCCTTGACGGGCCGGTCCCCGTCGACCAGGCCGATCCCGTGGGCCAAATGGCCCAGCAATGCTTCCGGCGGGGTGCCCGCGGCCCGGATGGCGGCAAGTTTGGTGGCGCCGTCGCGCTTGGACAACCGTTGGCCGAGGTGGTCGAGCAAAAGTGGCACATGGGCGTAGGAGGGTGCCGGCAGGCCGAGGGCCTCCTGCAGCGCGCGGTGGACCGGCGTGGCCTCGAGGAGGTCGGCTCCGCGGACGATTTCCCCCACGCCTTGGAAGGCGTCGTCCACCACCACGGCCAGGTGGTAGGCGGGCCCGCCCGGTTGGCCGGGCCTGTCGGCGCGCCAGATGATCGGGTCGCCGGGGTGGGGGCCGGATAGGGCGACGGCCGCGCCGCCGACGAGTTCACTATGCGCGGGAAGCGATGCCGGCATGCGAAAGCGCCAAGAGAACGGCGCGTCCAGCGTGGCCGCGTCGGCGGCGGAACGCCTCGCGCAGGTGCCGGGGTAGCGCGCCTGGCCGGGTTCCCCGGCATGGGGAGCGCTGGCGGCGCGCAGGATATCCGACCGGGTGCAGCTGCAGGGATAGGCCAATTCCTCGCGCCTGAGGGTTTCAAGCGCCCCGGCATGGGCCTCGAGGCGGGTTGACTGAACCACCGCCGGGCCGTCGTGGTGCAGGCCCAGCCAGGCGAGGTCTTCGAGGATGCCCGGGATGAATTCGGGGCGGCAGCGGGTGGCGTCGATGTCCTCGACGCGGAGAAGGATGGGCGCGGCGCGTTGCCTGGCGGCAAGCCAGGCCATGAGGAAGGTGCGGGCGTGGCCGGGGTGAAGGCCGCCCGTGGGGGAGGGCGCCATGCGGCCCGCCGCGAAGGTCATGGAGCGGGGTTTTCGGCAACCGGAAGTTCGCCGGTTTTCGCCAGTTGCAGGATGGCGCGCATGGCGGGCTTGCCTTCCTGGAACGACTGAAGCAGCGCGAACATGTGGTCGGCGCCGGGCAGTTCGAGCGTGGTCGCGCGGTTGCCTTTTTCACCCAGCGCCTTGCGGAAGGCGTTGGAGGTGTCCTTGCCGCAGTACTTGAGGTCGTGCTGGCCGTAAACGATCAAAAAAGGCGGCAGGCCCGCGCGCGCCAGCCTGGCCGGTGACGCGCTTTCGCCGGTCGCGGCGCCGAACACCCCCGGCAAAAATCCCCGGGGGATGTCATAAACGCCCGAGATCGGCGCCACGGCGCGAATTTTCGCCGGATCAACTCCGCATTCCTTCTGGAGTTCTCCCGAGCAGGCGACGAGGGAAACAAGGTGGCCCCCCGCCGAATGGCCGCACAGGGTGATGGCGGAGGGGTCCCCGCCCCGCGAGGCGATGTTTTTCTGGGTCCAAGCCAGCGCGCGGGCGACATCGCGGGAATGTTCAGGGTGGCGCACGGTCGGGGAAAGCCGGTAATTGGCGACCACCACGCCGATGCCCTTGGAGGCGTACGCCTTGCCCAGCGAGGAATAGATGCCGAGGAAGTTCTTGTCGCCGTGCATCCACGCGCCGCCGTGGACAAAAAAAAGCACGGGGAACTTTTGCGAATCCGATGGCAGGTAGAGGTCGAGGCAATGCTTGACCGGGTGCCTGTCCGCGGCGCTGTGGTAGGGGATGTCGCGGACAACCTCGACCCCGCCATCGGCGGCGAAGGCCAGCAAAACCGCTGTCAGCTGAATCAGCATGGCATAGCTCCCGAATTTCCTGAAAAACATTTTAGTCGAGCGGGGCTTTCGGGCTTGATCCGGTGGCAAGATGAAGGCTAGGGGCTGGTTTGGAGGTTTGCCGGTGGGAAGAAGGGTATCGGTGATCCTGATGGCGGCCGCGATGGCCGGGTGCGCGACGGTCGAGCACGACCGTGTGCGCGACTACCGCGCCGATGCCGCGCAGCTGATTAGCCGGAACGATTACAAGGGAGCCCTGGAGACCTACGAGGCTGCCGCCAGATTGTCGCCGCGCGACCCGGAATTGTATTACCAGATCGGTCGTTGCCAGGAGAAACTCGGCAACCATCCGAGGGCCGAGGCGGCGTACAAGGCCACCCTGGAAATTGACGCCGGGCACATTCCGGCCCGTCACGCCCTCGTGGGCCTCCTGGTGGCCGACCAGCGGCCCGCGGAGGCTCACCAGACGGTCTCGGCCTGGCTGGCGAGCCATCCCAAAAGCGCCGAGGCGATTGCCGAGGATGGATATCTCGCCCTTGTCGACGGCGACCTGCCCAAGGCGCAGGCCCGTTTCCAGGAGGCGCTGGCCCAGGATCCACGGGAGGTGTTGGCCCTGGCAAGCCTCGGGCAGGTCTATGAAAGGCTGAGCCGCCCCGACCGGGCCCTGGCCTTGTATGAAAGAGCCTTGGCGGCGCGCCCCGACCAACCCGCGGTGCGCGCCTCGGTGGAACGATTGAAGGCCCAGGGAGTGTCGCAACCGCGACCGGACTGATGGACCGCCTGTACCAGCTTGTTCAGCGGCCAGTTGAACTGAAGGCAGGGCAGTACCTGAAGCCCGCGAGCCTTCAATCGGAGGGCTTTGTCCATCTTTGCCTCAGGGAGCAGATCGCCTGGGTGGCCAACGCCTTCATGCCCGATGACGGTGTCCTGTGGGTGATGGAGCTCGACCCGGTGCTCCTGGGGGCCGAAGTGAGGATGGAGCAGGCCGGTGAGGACGGGATTTTCCCGCACCTGTACGGGCCGATCCCGCACAAGGCGGTCGCCAGGCAGATGCCCCTGGCGCGCGACGGTGCCACGCGCTGGTGCGCGCCGCCGCAGCTGGAAGCCCCTCTTTCGGTTCCGTTCAAGCCGCTGCCCTAGTAGCGGGCCAGTTCGCCGGCGCCCTGCATGCCGATGGTGGTGAGGGCCTGCGAGGCGCCCTCGGCCATGAACTTGAGGTCGCTGGAAACGGCGACGAATCGCCAGCCCTGCTCGACCCGGTGCCGCGCCTCCACCGCGTTCATGGCATGGAAACCGGGCGCCACCTTGTGCCGCTGGCACGCCGAGAGGATGGTCGCGTGGGCCTCGGCCGTGGCCTTGGCCGACGGGGGTGAGCCATCGGGCCCGCGCATGCTGGCGGCGAGGTCGTTGGGCCCGACGAAGATGGCGTCGATTCCCGGCACCGAGAAGATGTCATCGGCCCGGTTGACCGAGTCGATGTGCTCGCATTGCAAAACCACAAGGATCTGCTGGTTGGCCCCGGCATAGTATTCCGCCGCCGGCGCGCCGAAATTCATGGCGTGGAGGTTGCCGCCGACCGATCGCGTCCCGACGGGCGGGTAGCGGCATGCCGCGACGGCTTCCAACGCCTCCTGCCGGCTGTTGACCATCGGAACGACAACTCCGAAGGCGCCGCAATCGAGGGCCCGCTTGATGTGGTCGTGGCGGTTGGCCGGCACGCGGGCCAGCGGAACGCAACCGGCGTCGGCGATGGCGCCGAAAAGCCAGGCGGCGGTTTCCCACGATGTTCCCGTGTGTTCCAGGTCGACCGTGAGCCAGTGGAATCCGCTCCTGGCCAAAAGCCGCGTGGCGGGCCCGTTGCCCATGGAAAGCCATGTGCCCATCGCGGCCTCGCCGCGCTCGAGCCTCTGCTTGGCGGTGTTCACCTTCATGTCGGGTTGCCTCCGGTGCCGTTCCACGGCATGTTCCTGCCCATAAACGGATCTGCCTTGCTGTCGAACCGCTCCAGGTCGCGCTCGGTGAATCCGAGGTGGTGGGCCAGTTCATGCACGACCGTCTTGCGGATTTCCGTGATAAGTTGCTCGCGCCCGGGAAACTCATCCAAAAGCGGCAGCCTGAAGACGCGGATCCGGCCGGGAAGGTCGCCCGGTTCCAGCAGCGCGTCGGCGTCGATGCCGCCGGGGATTCCGGGCTCATAGAGCCCGAACAGCGATTCCCCCGCCTCGATCTCCTCCACGGTCAGGCCGGCGGACAGCAGCGTGTCGAGGTCGGGTTCGTCCTCGCAGTCGACCACGAGGTTGACAAGGTACGGGGCGAACTCGCCGGGGAGCGTGTCCATGACCCCGGCGACCAAGGCCTTGAATTCACGGCGGGACAGTCTGGCCATGGAGATCCACCCGGTTTCACGGAAGACCGCGCGCCATTAGTGTACTGTCACGGGGTTCCCTTGTCGGGGTGAATGCATGAGCGTCTCCAGCCCGGTCGATCCCGGGGAAATCGAATGGGCCGCCTCGAGCCTGCGAAAGCTCGCCCGCGCGCTCGACGGCGTCATTGTCGGCATGTCCGGCGCGAGGAAGGAACTGCTGGCGTGCCTCCTGGCGGGCGGCCATGTCCTGCTCGAGGGGGTTCCCGGCGTGGCCAAAACCGCCTTGGCGCGGTCGATCGCCGGCCTGCTCGACCTTGGTTTCGGAAGGATCCAGTTCACCCCCGACCTCCTGCCCGGCGACCTGACGGGCACGGTGTTCTTCGACCCGGCCGAAAAACGGTTCATCCGCCAGAAGGGGCCGCTTTTCACCCATGTCCTCCTGGCCGACGAGATCAACAGGGCGCCCGCGAAGGTCCAAAGCGCGTTGCTGGAGGCGATGGAGGAAGGGCAGGTGACCGTGGGCGCCGAAACGCTTCGCCTGCCCGATCCCTTCTGGGTGCTGGCGACGCAGAACCCGATCGAGCTGGATGGCACCTTCCCCCTGCCCGAAGCCCAGCAGGACAGGTTCATGGCCAAGGTTTCCGTGCCTTATCCGGGCCTTGAGGAGGAGCGGGAAATCGTGCGCCGGGGCCCCGCGCGCCTGGATTCGGCATCCTTGGAACCCGTTCTCACGGCGGCCGACTTGTCCCGGCTGAGGGGTATCGCCTCAAGGATCCACGGCTCCGACCCGGTGCGTAACTACGCCGTCGACCTGGTTCGGGCGACGAGGAAGGGTGGGCCGGGCGCCGCCGTGGCGGTGGCCGGAAAGCTGAGGATGGGGGCCGGGCCTCGCGGGGCCTTGGCGCTGGTGGCGTTCTCCAGGGGCCTGGCCTTGCAGGCCGGCCGGGATCATGTGAGGCCCGAGGACATTCAGGCGGCCGCCGGGCCCGTGCTCGGGCACAGGCTGGTGCTGGAATACCAGGCCGTCGCCTCGGGGGTGACACGCGAGGGACTGGTGGAGAGGTTGCTCGACCTGGTGCCGGTTCCCTAGCCTTCCCGCGCCACGGGAAGGTGATGGGCGGCGACGAAGGCATCGAGCTCAACCCGCGTGAAGACTCCCGCGGTGGTGCCCAAGGCCCTCACGCACGAGGCTCCCACGGCCGAGGCGACCCGCAGGGCCTCCGGCTCGTCCATGCCGCGCAAAAGGGCGTGAATCAGGCCGGCGGCGAAGGCGTCGCCACTTCCGGATCCGTCGAGGTATTCGACCTTGTCGATCCCCGCCGACCAGGTGCCGCGCGCTCCCGCCCACAGGGTTCCCCTTTCCCCCATCGTGATGATGGCGTTGCCGGCTCCCATCGAGCGGAACATTCGCGCCTGTTCCCTCGCGTCATGCAGGCCCGTGATCAGTTCAGCCTCATGGTCGTTGGGGAGGAAATAGTCGACATGCGGCAGCACGGGCTCGAGCCACGGGATGTAGTCGGCCTTTTTCGGCGTGACGACATCGAGGACAACTTTTGAACCGTTGGCGCGGGCGCGCCGCAGGACCGGCGCCAAATCCTTGGGCAGGCAGGAGGACATCAGCAGGTAGCCGCCCAGGTAAAGGATTTCGGGCACGGGGTCGGTCGGGATGTCGGAGGCGCGAAAAAGGGCGTTGGCGCCGTAGGTGTGGATGAATCGCCTGTCCTGCCCGGCGACATTGACAATGAGGGTTTGGCTGGTGTCGCAACCGGGCGTGGTGATGATGCCCGAGGTGTCGAGCCCTTCCCGGGCCAGCAGTGATTTGGTGAGTTCGCCGAACGGGTCGTCGCCCACGCGGCCCGTCACCTGGCAAGGCACGCCGAGGCGGTGAAGGTTGGTGGCCACATTCGCCGCGCAACCGCCAAGCGTGAGCCGAAGGTGATCGGCAATGATGAGTTCGCCCTCGGCGGGAAGATGGTGAAGGGGCGAGGAGACATGATCGGCGACAATGATGCCGGCGCAAACCACGGGTTTCATGCGATGAATCCGAAAAGGGGGAAAAATTTTTGAATGCCGGCCGCCCAGTGGCGAAACATTAGCAGACAACCCAATCGGAAGCGTACCATGGGAATGGTCTGACAGGGATGTCCCGGGAACCGTCCCGCGGCGCTTGGGCATGAGGATCGAGTGGATGATCACAAGCCTTCTTAACCGCCTCTTTGGCTGGGGCGCCCCGGTGGCGCCGGCCCAAACCGCCGCGGAACCCGCAGCCGAGCCCGTCGCGGCGCCCGGAGCAGCGGCGGCCTCCGCGGATGCGGTCGCCGTTCTGTCGTCGCCCCAAGGCCACAAGGCGGCACCCGCGATCACCCCGGGCGCCGTGCGCATCCACCAGGGCGTGCTGAACACCATGTTCGAGGATTTCCATCGCCACAAGGAAACCGACCGGGGCGATGAGGAAACGGGGTGGATGCTTCTGGGAAGGCGTGAGTCGGGCGAGGTTATCGTCGAGGCCGCCTTGCCACCTGGTGAGTTCCGCGACGCGGGCACGGCGCATGTGAATGTGAACAGCACGGCGATATCGGTGGCGATGCGCGTGCTCAAGAAAAGCCACCCCCGCCTCGATGTGGTCGGCATGGCCCATACGCATCCGGGCAGCCTTGATCGCCCCAGCGAGGGTGACTACCGGGGAGACATCCATTGGGTGCGGAAATTGCCTGGAAAGCAGGGGGTTTTCGCCATCGGTATCTGGCAATTCGATGAGCCGGTGAATTTCCTTGAGGAGGAGTCGAATCAAGGGAGTGGGGATGTTCGCCAGGTGGCGGCGCCCGTGACGGGTTTCCAGGACGGGCGGTCCCGTTTCAACTGGTTTTCGCTTTCGGAAGGTGATGGCTGGTACAAGGCTTGCCCGATGGAACCGGTTCCCGGTGATGACTTCGGGCAGTCAGTTCGGGAACATTGGGAGGTGCTGGAGCATTTCGCCGGGTCGATTGACAGGCTGCTCCAGATGCAACCGGGGATGCGGATGGGCCTTTTGCCCATCAGCGACGGGCTCGCCCCGGCCATGGTGCTGTGCCAACCGCTGGCGCGGGATGGCGAGGAACTGCAGGTTGTCCTGCAGGGCAGGGAGGCGAGGTTCTTCCGCATGTCGGCGGAGGAAATCGACGAACTCCAGGCCCCGCGCGAGAGGTTGGACACGGCCTTTTACGAGGTCATGGCCGAACTGACGCGTGGCGGCCGCAAGGAGGCCCCGGCAGGTTCCCACCACGGGAACTAGGGGCGGTCAGGTTGTTGGGTGTTGATTTGGGCCATGGGCCCGGGAGGTTCGAGATGGATTTTCGACCGATGGATTCCGAGGAAAGGCGCCGTCTCCTGGAGGCCCTCAGGGGCAACGCGGCGGGAGCGTCCTCGATCGCCATGGATCCCCGCACGACCACATTCACCGGGAGCGGATCCATGGACGCCGACGCGCCCCGTGGCGAGAACCAGGTGATCGACGCCATCAAGTCGGTGCCCGTGCATTACGCGGGCTGATTTTTCCCGGCCGGGCGGAGGCGAACTCCGCCCGGCCGCCTTACTTTTTTCAAAGCGGGAGCGGCTTGGATGGGAATCCTGGACAATCCGGTCAGCAAGGAAAGGCTCCTGGGCGTCGAGCTTCCGGCCCTGCAGGCATACAACTCCCAACGGGATCCGGAATACCGCGTGTCCGTCGAGCCCAAGGGCGGCGAACTCCAACTCAGGTACAGGCTCAAGCCGGCCCACAATGTGTACGAACTGGTGACGGTGCTGCCCGACTCTTATCCGGTGATCGCGCCGACAACCCGGGTGCTGACGAAGCTGGAATCCTGCCCCCACCTTCTTTACCAGCAGACGCTTTGCCTTTGGAAGCAGGCCAGTCGCGTCGCCGACAGCCGTTGGGACCCGGCGCGATTCACGGCGGTGTTCGCCATCCAGGCGGCATGGCGTTGGCTGGCCTGTTACGAAATCTGGGTGGTCGAGAAGACCTGGCCCATTCCCGAGGCCAGATGAGACGGAGGAATCCGCATTGGCTTGCCTTGTCCAGGTCGGCGCCGGCAGTGGCGGCATGGCCGTTCTCGACCTTCTGGGAAGGGACTCGCGGATCGACACGATCCTGCTGGTCGAGCCCGACACCTACAAGCCGCACAATGTGCACAGGCATTATTTCCCGGCCGCGTCCTGCGGCAAGCCGAAGGCCGACCTCGCGGCGGGCTGGCTGGCGGAACGAAGGCCCGACCTGCGGGTGGAAACACTTGTAGCCGACCTCTGTGACCCGGCTTGCGCCGGCCGGATCGACGAGATGGTTTCCCGGGCCGACATCGGCGTGTGCGCCGTGGACAACGACCGCGCGAAACTGCATTGGGACTGGCTCATGCGCAGGCATTCGAAGCCCTGGACCCTGGGCGAGGTGCTGGCGGGCGGGATCGGCGGATTTGTCCACATGTTCGTGCCGGGCGGACCGTGCTTCGCTTGCGTGGCCAGCCAGTTGCAGCGCGAGACCAAGGTTGATGACTCGCCACCGCCCGACTACAGCGCCCCGGGGCACGCGATCAGCGAGGCCAGCATTCCGGCGTCGATTTCAAGCGTCCATGCGATCGCCTCGCTCCACGCACTGTCGACGCTCGCCCTATTGGGTGACGAGGATGGCCGCGGCTGGGACTCGACAACACGGCTGCTCCCCTTGAGGGCCGTGCCGGGCATCTTCAATCGCGCCTTGGAAACCGTGAATCTTCCCTTTGCCCGGCTTGCCGATTGCCTGAACTGTTCATCGGGCAAGGGCGGGGGTGACTTGCTGGAGGCCTTCGAATGCCTCAACAGGGCCGCAGGATCATGAGCCCCGCTGAAAACAAATCCCAGCCGGGTGAAGCCCTTTCCGTCGTTTATGAGATGGGTGGACTTTATGTCAGGCGCCAGGTGGCGCCTTGGTGCGCCGATGCCATCTGGGTTGAGGCGCGCGTCACTGGGCAGCAGGCCGGCGCCAAGCAGGCCGACTTCATGCTGCACGGGGACGCCGTGGGCGAAGTTCCCTGCACGCGGTTCATTCCACGGGATGGCGGAATTCACCTGGCCCGCTTCAGAATCGATCCGCCCCGCCGCGATTGCTCGTTCACCGTGAGGTTCCGGGGCAAGGCGCTTTATTCGAACCCGACGGTTGTTCCCCATCTCGACAGGGAATCGTTCCTGGGGCAGGTGAATGTCCACTTTCCCACGGTCTACTGCCAGTTGCACGGGGAAACGGTTTCCTGCGCCAGGTTTGTCACTTCCCAGACCCGCAACCTGATCGCTTCATGCGCCCTGGTTTCCGAGGCGGGCTTGGCCCCGCTGCGGGAACTGGAACCTGAGGTGCGGCTGATGCACGGGCAGGAGACCATGATCGAGCGGTGGCCCATCCGCCTGAGCAACGCCCAGGCCACCCAGACCAGGGCCATCGTTTCCATGGTCCTTGATGGAATTCCCAAAAGGGCCGCCAGTTGGGATGTCGTCTGGGCCACGGGGGAGTCCCGCATGGCCAAGTTCGAGGTGGCCTCCTATCCGCTGACGGCGTTCATCAAGTCGTTGCGCATGGGAGCGCCCCGATATTTCCACAAATCGGCCACCGGCGCCTGTTCCGTGCTTGACGGGCCGGTGAAGCTGAAGCGGGGTGAATTGCTCGGCCCGGTCTTCGCGGTCCAAAGCAGCCTCCAGGGAATCGCCGGACAGCTTCCGGTGGTGATTGAAGCGATCCCCAAGACGGGGGAACCGGTTCCGATCCATGTCAACACGATGACCATCACCGATGGCGTGAACCTGCTCGCCCCCGGAATGCTTCCTTGCGATGAAATCAACCAGCTCATCGGGTTCCGGCTGATGTACCGCAAGCAGGTGCTCCAGGCCTGTCCGGCGGATCCGAGGCCCGGCGTGCGGATATCGAGCGAGGGGGGATTCGAGGCGCCGATCGGGCTCGGGTGGACGATGGAGAGCGAAAACCAGCTGCGACTGCTGCTGGACACCCTTTCCTCGCAAAACCGCGCCGCGGAAAGCTAGGAGCGCCAGTCGCCCCTGTCGCCAAAATACCGGGATTCGTTGATCAACTGCAGTTCCTGGATGTTCTGCGCCAACAACAGTCCAAAAAGCAGGGCGTTGAACATGCTGCCGCCCGACGACACGACCCAGAGGATGAACAAGCCGCACAAGCCGATGGAAAGCAACAGGCTTGCCTTGAGCCCGCTCGTGCCCAAAAGGGCCACACCCAATTCCCGGACGACCCTTCCGCCGTCGAGCGGGAAGATCGGCAGCAGGTTCAACAGCGGCCACAGCAGATTGATCATCATCAGTTGGGCCAAAAGCAAATCAGCGAGGATCGACGATTCCAGCAGGGAGTCGGCGATGCCCGACCGCGCGGCCAGGAACATGACACCCCAAGCGGCTAACTGGTTGGCCGGCCCGGCCAGCGCGATCGCGATCCGCTGCCATGCGCGAGGCGCCCGCGCGTGGGTGCTCGCATAGCCCCCGAATCCGGTCAGGACAATCTCCACATGCCTGGCTCCAAAGCACCGCATGGCCCACGCGTGTCCCAGTTCGTGCCACAAGATCGAGACAAGGCAGGCCAAGACGAACATGACGACCGGCCAGGGCCTTGGGTCGGTGTTGAACCACGGACCCGCCAGGACAAAGGATGTGAGCCAGAACCATGGCTGGATCCGGACCGGAATCGCGCCGAGGCGGAATTCCAGTTCTCCCGGCCCTCCCGGTGGTGAGTTGAAAAGGCTGGACATGGTCGGCTCCTGCTTGTCTGGAAGCATAGCAGGCATGGCTTCCGGCTTGCGAAACGATTACAAGAATGAAGCGTGGATCCGTGAATGACATGAGGATGCCAGCGATGCCCCGAACCGCCGTGTACACGGGTACCTTCGACCCGGTGCATCTGGGGCATTTGGACATCATCGAGCGGGGCTGCAAGGTGTTCGACAGGTTGATCGTCGCCGTCGGCATCAATCCCGACAAATCACCCCTGCTCACGATCGACGAACGGGTGAGCCTCCTCAGGGAAGTGACGGCTCGCTTCGGGAATGTGACGGTGGAACCGTTCACGGGGTTGGCCGTCCACTTCGTTCGCCAAGTGGGCGGCACATGCATGCTGAGGGGCCTGAGGACAACAAGCGACCTTGAGTATGAATTCACGATGTCCCTGGCGAACATGACTCTCGACCCCGAAATTGAAACGGTGTTCCTGATGGCCAAGGACATTTACTCCCACCTGAGCAGCAGCCTCCTCAAGCAAATTGCCGCATTCGGGGGAGACCTGGGCAAGTTCCTGCCTGAACAGGCGCTGTCGATCATCAAGGGCAAGGTTGGATCAACCGGGGCCAGATAGGTTTCGGATTGCGGCGAAAACCGGGCTGGGATATTGCTTTCGGGAAGGACAACAGGTTCCCGTCCCACGGAGGGGGCGGCACCCGGGGAAGGATTCCATGCGTTGCGTCGTCACCGGAGCGGCCGGGTTCATCGGTTCCAGCCTCAGCGAAAGGCTGTTGCGGGACGGACACGAGGTGGTCGGTATCGACTCGTTTGTTCCCTATTACCCCCGTCCTTTCAAGGAGTCGAACCTGGCGGGCCTTCTTGGCCGGCCGGGATTCCGGTTCGTGGCCGCCGACCTTCGAACCGATTCGGTGGTTTCCCATGTCATGGAGGCTGAAGCGGTCTTCCATTTGGCCGCCATGCCGGGATTGGTTCGCAGCTGGACTGATTTCGACTTGTACGCCTCCTGCAACCTTACCGCCACGGAACGCCTTTTGAACGCCGTGAGGGAGGCGGGGCAACTGAGGAAGTTCATTTACGCGTCAACCTCTTCGGTTTATGGCAAATACGCATCCGGTGACGAAACCCTCCCCACCCGGCCATGTTCCCCCTATGGGGTGACCAAGCTCGCCGGCGAACTTCTTTGCCGCGGCATGGCCGAGGAACGCGGACTGCCCCTTGTGGTGCTCAGGTTTTTCTCGGTCTACGGCCCGAGGCAGAGGCCCGACATGGCCTACCACCGGTTCATCGATGCCATGCTTTTCGGCCAACCGATCACCGTGTTCGGGGATGGGCATCAGGTCCGCGGGAACACCTATATCGACGATTGCCTCGACGCGATCATCGCCTCGCTGGGCGCGCCCGTCGGAGAGATATACAACCTCGGCGGCGGAGAAACCGCGAGCATGCTTGAGATACTGAGCCGCCTGGGGGACATCGTCGGGGCGAAGCCTGTCCTCAGGTTTGAGCGGGCCCGCGAGGGTGACCAACGGCTCACGGGAGCCGACACAACAAAACTGAAGCGCCACCTTGGCTGGCAGCCCAAGGTCGGTTTGGAAGAGGGATTGAGAAGGCAGGTCGACTGGCACCATCTCCGGCAGGTTCGCGCGGCCGCGTGAAAGTTGAACGGCTTCGGAGAATCGGAATGGAATTCACGCTGGGAGAATTGGCCGACATCGCGGGCGGAACCCTGGATGGCGATCCACGGATCATTGTCCGGGGCGCCAAGTCCCTTTACGCGGCTGTTCAGGGCGAAATCTCCTTCCTTGATCATGCCCATCGGGTGAAGGTTCTTGACGAGTCACCGGCATCGGCCTTTGTTGTTCCGATGGACCTTGGCCCCGTTTCGCGCCCCGTGATTCGCTCGAGCGACCCGCTCCAAGGATTCATCAGGATTTTTCGCCGCTTCATGCCTGAGCCGGCACCGGTCCCCTCCGGCATTGATCCGCGGGCGGCGGTTGATCCGACGGCAAAACTGGGAGCGGGAGCGGTCATTCATCCGTTCGCGGTTGTTGGCCACAAGGCCGAGATTGGCGCGGGATCGGAGATCCGCTCCGGAGCCGTGATCGGGGCGAGGTGTCGGATCGGTTCGAATTGCGTGATTCACCCGAGCGCCGTTCTCTACGACGACTGCGTCTTGGGCGACCGGGTCGTGATCCATGCCGGCTGCGTTATCGGCGCCGATGGGTTCGGTTACAAGTCGAGCGCAGCGGGTCATGCGAAGGTGCCGCAGCTAGGCAATGTCGAAATCGCGGACGATTGTGAGATTGGAGCCTGCGCGACGATTGACCGTGGCGCATTCGGCCCGACAAGCATCGGCAAGGGCAGCAAGATCGACAACCTGGTTCAGGTCGGGCACAACTGTCGCATTGGCGCGCACAACCTGGTTGTTTCCCAAACCGGGATCGCCGGGTCGTGTTCCACGGGGAATTTCGTCGTGATTGCCGGTCAGGTCGGATTGGCCGACCATGTGAGCCTCGCGGATGGCACGGTTGTCGGAGCCAAGAGCGGCGTCATGCGGGACAGCAAGCCGGGTGAGCGATTGCTGGGCGCGCCCGCGCGTCTGGAACGAGATGAAAAACGGATTCTCATCAGCCTCGAGAAATTGCCGGACCTTGTCCGCGAGGTGAGACGACTTTCTTCCCTTCTTCCCAAGGAAACATCAGGTCAGGATTCGCAGAAATGACCCAGCAACCGATTGGTTTGCTCGCTGGTGCGGGTGATTTTCCGATTTCCTTTGCGAGAAAGGCCCGGGAAACGGGACTGTCTATCGTGACGGTCGCGCTTTCCGGCGAGGCATGCAGGGAACTTCGCGATCACAGCGCGCATTTTTACTGGAGCGGATTGGCCCGCCTCGGGCGGATGATCAAGTGTTTTCGTCGCCATGGGTGCCATGAGGTCGTCATGGCCGGCAAGGTTCGCAAGCACAATTACCTGCACCGTCCTTGGAAACTGTTCACCCTTTGGCCGGACATGCGAACCATCCGGTGGTGGTATTCGAGGTCGAGGTCGGACAACAAGGACGATACATTGCTGCTGAGCGTCATCCGCGAGTTTGAAAAGGAGGGTTTGCGCGTGGTATCCGCACTTGAAACTTGCCCGGAGTTGCTTGCCCGGGAAGGTTGCCTGACCCGGTTGGCTCCTGATGCCGCCGCGATGAGGGACATCCTGTTCGGATGGGGACTTGCCCGGGAAATGGGGCGGTTGGATGTTGGTCAAAGTGTGGCTGTCAAGGACATGGCCGTGCTGGCCGTGGAAGCGATTGAGGGAACAGACGCGGCGATCCTGAGGGCTGGAAGCCTTTGCAAGTCCGGCAAATTCACCTTGGTCAAGGTTGCCAAGCCCAATCAGGACATGCGTTTTGATGTTCCCACTGTTGGCGTGACAACCATCAGGAACCTTCATCAGGCGGGCGGACGGTATTTGGCCATCGAGGCTGGCAAAACCATTCTGCTCAATGAGGCTGAAACATTGGCGACAGCCGAAAAACTGGGAATCTGTGTGGTGGCTCTCAAAGACCCCGGAACGGGTACGCAACCCGTCTTGCTGGCATCGTGACGAGCATCGTCGGTTGGGTTATCATTCTCAGTGTCCATGATGGCGGGATGAAATGGTTTTCGGCGAATCGGGAGTCGTATGCCGGCACTCTCATTCCTCATACCTGCCGGCGCTGATAGCGTTGCCAGAATAGCACTTATGGAAAATCTGGGCCTTTGTTCGGGCCCATCGGGGGATGCCTTCCCCGAGTTGACCTTCAGGTCGATTGATGGAAATGTCCTGACGGCCCGATCCGAGGGCACCGAATCGTGTCATGTCCTAGCCCCGTGGAATATCCCGGCCAAAGGCATGGTCCTCCTGAAATCGGCAACCCTTATCGCCGAGTACGCGCCCTACAGGCTACTTGTGGAATTGGCTCGAGGCAAAATACATCAGATTTCGTCAATAGTTTCCGACATGAGCTATCGAGGGCTAAGGGTTGGCCATGACGCGCCCGCCCTGATTTCCAAGGCCAATCATGCGTTCGCCATGGCGCTTTGCGCTTCTAGCGATGAGGAAGCCAACAAACTAGCCCATGAGTCGATAAGGCTTTCCTCCGAGGCGGCCGAGGCTTATCTGGCCGATTATCAATCCTATCTCATGGGCCTCAAGGCCCAATCAGCGGCCAATACCAGCGCGGTTTTCTCGTTCACCCTGAGGGGAATTCTGCCCAATCCTGATCAGGCCGCGATCTTGAGAACCGCATTCACAGGGGTTTCCATTTCATTGCCTTGGGCGAAAATGCAACCCGCCAAGGGAGCCATCAACTGGGAACCGCTCGATTCTTCCTTGGCATGGGCGCGGTCCCATGGATTTTTTGTCACCATCGGGCCAATCCTTTCGTCCGATGCCGGCCTCGCCCCATCATGGTTGTCGGATTCCCGTCAGGATGTGAATCAGGTTGCCGGCCATATCGCGCGGTATGTCGACCAGATTCTCAAGCGCTACTGCGGAATGGGATTCAACGGCCGGTTCAACATCATCAACTCGGGTAATGTCTCGCACTTTGGAGACTTTTCAGAAGACGAGATGCTTCGCCTTTCATGGCATGCGCTTGACGCGGCCAAGCAGGTTGATTGCGGCAATGACATCACCATGGGCATCCGGCAGCCGTGGGGTGAAATCATGGGTGTTGAAGCCAGGGATCATAATCCGGCCAACTACCTCGACACCCTTGTCCGTTCTGTTGGAAACATTTCCGCCATCGAACTTGAAACCTTGAGCGGGAAAATTGTCGGGTCAACATATCCAAGGGACATGCTCGATTATCACCGTCTTCCCGAACTTTATTACGGCCTTTGCCAGAAGCTGATGAAGATCGTCTTGGCGTTTCCGGCCAATGATTCTGACACCTTTGGTGAGACCAAACACAGCGGTGCGACGCCGTTTGATGAAAGGGTTTTCCGGCTGGGATCAATCTACTCGGCGAGTCCGTATGTCAACGAAGTTCGGTGGCACCAGACATTTGAAGAAGATCCCGGAGGAGTGCCAGGTGCCGGGCTTTTCGCGGCCGATGGAAAACCCAACAGGATATTGAACTCATTTGTCAGGTTGGGAAAAGGCTTGAAGCCGTGATCTGATGCGGATTAAAAAAACATGGGGCGCTCACCGGCGCCCCATGTTCCCTGATATTTCAGCTTGCCAAGGATTAACCCGCTGCCGGATTGGCTGATTGGCCTACCGCCTTCGTTGGGGCGGGCGGAGCCTGACGGGTTCCTTCGAACGAGATTTTCGACTCGTTGTCCACGGTGACGATCTTTGTTGTCACCGTGTCCATGCCGTTGAACTTGCCTCGAAGCAGTTCCTCCGCCAAGGGATCCTCGAGGAATCCTTCGATCGCCCTGCGAAGGGGCCTGGCTCCATAGTCAAGGCTTGTGCCTTTCTCGATAAGGAGCTCCTTGGCCTCCTCGGTCATGACCAAGGTGAGTCCCTTTTCCTTGAGCCGCTTTCCAACCTTGGCGACCTCGATCTCAACGATTTGTTGAAGGTTTTCCTTGGTCAGGCTGCGGAAAACGATGATGTCGTCGACCCGGTTGAGGAATTCGGGACGGAAACTTTTTTCCATCGCGATCTTGAGAACATCCTTCATTTTTCCATAGTTCGCCTGGTCATCCCGGCGATTGTGGAAACCAAATCCGCCAACCTTGCCGGTGATTTCCTCGGCACCGATATTCGTTGTCATGATCACGATCGTGTTTTTGAAATCCACGATTCGACCAACATTGTCGGTGAGGCGACCTTCCTCCATCAGTTGCAGGAGCATGTTCCAAACTTCAGGATGCGCTTTTTCAATCTCATCCAGCAATACCACGGAGTAAGGCTTCCTGCGGATTTTCTCAGTCAGTTGGCCGCCTTCCTCGTATCCGACATAACCGGGAGGGGCGCCGATAAGTCGGCTGACATTGTGCTTTTCGGAATACTCCGACATGTCGATTTGGATCAGCGCGTTCTCATCGCCAAACATGAAGGCGGCAAGGCGCTTGGCCAGCAAGGTTTTTCCAACGCCCGTCGGGCCGGCGAAGATGAAGGTTCCGATCGGCCTCTTGGGATCCTTGAGGCCGGCGCGGCTTTTGCGCACCGCCTTGGCGATGGCTTCAATTGCCTCGTTCTGGCTCACAACCTGCTTGTGAAGTTCCTGCTCCATGGTGAGCAGACGCTGGGTCTCGTTGTCCTCAAGACGCTTGAGCGGGACGCCCGTCATCTTGCTGACGACTTCCGCGACGACTTCCTCGTCGACCACACCATCGATTTCGCGGGCCTTGTCTCGCCATTCCTTTTGAATGTTGTCCTTTTTCTTCTTGAGCTTGTCGGCCTGGTCCCGCAGGTGCGCAGCCTTTTCAAAATCCTGCTCAGCGACGGCGGATTCCTTTTCCGTGTTGAGCTGGTCGATCTGGGCGTCGATCTCCTTGAGATCGGGCGGCCTTGTCATGGCTTTGAGCCTGACCCTCGCGCCCGCCTCGTCGATCACATCGATGGCCTTGTCAGGCAGGCAACGACCTGAAATGTAGCGGTCGGAAAGTTCCACAGCCGCGGACAGGGCCTCATCCTTGATCTGTACCCTGTGGTGCGCCTCGTATCGATCACGAAGACCCTTGAGGATCTCGACAGCTTCCTCCTTAGATGGGGGATTGACCATGATTTGTTGGAAACGACGCTCAAGGGCACCGTCTTTTTCAATGTACTTTCGGTATTCGTCGAGAGTCGTGGCCCCGATGCACTGGATCTCACCACGAGCCAAAGCCGGCTTGAGAACATTCGACGCGTCGATCGCGCCCTCCGCGCCACCAGCGCCGACAAGCGTGTGCAGTTCGTCGATGAAAAGGATGGTGTTCTTCGCGCGCCTGACTTCGTTCATGACGGCCTTGATGCGTTCCTCAAATTGGCCGCGGTATTTGGTTCCGGCCACCATCATGGCCAAGTCAAGGACCACAATACGCCTGTCGCGAAGGAGATCCGGAACATTCCCTTCCACAACAAGCTGGGCGAGACCTTCCACGATGGCTGTCTTGCCCACCCCCGCCTCGCCAAGCAGCACGGGATTGTTCTTGGTCCTTCTGGAGAGGATTTGAACGACGCGTTCGATCTCGTTGGCCCGGCCGATCACAGGGTCGAGCTTGCTTTGCCTAGCCAGTTCGGTGAGGTCGCGGCCGAAACTGTCGAGTGCCGGAGTTTTCGACTTGCTCTTTCCGGCCGGCCGTTCGCTTCCACTGCTGCTGGAACCGCTACCCGATTCTTCCGTCGACATGGTGTTGTGCCCCAGCAGGTTGAGAACTTCCTCACGCACATCCTCGAGTTTCAAGCCGAGGCTCATCAGGACTTGCGCGGCGACTCCCTCCTGCTCCCGCAGAAGGCCGAGGAGAAGATGCTCGGTGCCAACATAATTATGGTTGAGGTTGCGGGCTTCCTCGATGGAGTAGTCGATGACTTTCTTGGCCCGCGGAGTTTGCGGCAGACGGCCAATCGTCACCATGTCAGGACCAGTTTGAACGAACTTTTCAACTTCGACCCGGACTTTCTTAAGGTCAATATCAAGGTTTTTGAGCACATTCGCTGCCACACCTGAGCCCTCCTTGACCAATCCAAGGAGGATATGCTCGGTCCCAATGTATTCGTGGTTAAATCTTTGGGCTTCCTGGTTGGCCAGTTGCATAACCTTGCGGGCGCGATCCGTGAAGCGTTCAAACATTCATTTGTACTCCGCAGAAGGCCTTAAATAAAAAGGGCGATTTGGGCAATGCTAGGCCCTTTTTTCAAGCCTTCTCAGCAAATTCATAGTATGGGTGCGGATCGGACGAATCAAGGCGCCGGATTCATGCCTGGGCGGAGCTCAATTTGCGGCGCAGATGCTCGGCGCGGGACATGTTGCGTCGCTCGCTATCCAAGGTTTCGCCCGCCAGCTTTTGCAAATGGGCCGGTTGGGTTTGGATGAATAGCTCATTCAGTAGCGGTACTGAAAGCCCCCTGAGTTGGCCTAACGCGAAACCGAGCCTCACCAAACTCAGGAGTTCCATCGTTTCCTCGGAAGTCATCATGGTGGCGCCGTGCAGTGTTTCCAAAGCCCGTTTCACCCGGCCCTCCAAGCCAACGGATTGGTCTTGTTTCCATGCCTCACGTGCTTCCTTTTCGTAGCGGATCACGGCTGGAATGACCGCTTGGATCTCCCTGAGAATGGTTTCCTCCGACTTGCCTAATGTAACTTGGTTGGAAATCTGATAAAAGTGCCCAGTTGCGCGGCTACCTTCCCCATAAAGGCCCCTGACTTCCAGGTTGATTTTCTGCAGGGCCCTGAAAACCTGATCCCCTTGGCGCGTGAATTCGAGTGCGGGAAGATGAAGCATCACGCTTGCGCGCATGCCTGTGCCGACATTTGTCGGGCAAGCAGTCAGATAACCGAATTCCTCATGAAAGGCATAAGCCACCCGCTGTTCTATCCGGTCATCCACCTGGTTGGTGATGGCCCATGCCTGATCGAGATCGAGACCAGATCGCATGACCTGAATGCGAAGGTGATCTTCCTCATTGATCATGACGCTGACGGATTCATCCTTGGAAATGGCGACGCCTCGCGCGCCTTCCGCGGATACCAGTTCCCGACTGATCAGTTGGCGTTCGAGAAGCAACTGTTTGTCGAGCGTCTCCAGCGATGACAAACTCAGGTATTCGAGTTCAGGGCCGCCCGGCAGATTGGTCAGCCTTTCTTTGAGAAGGCTTTCAATTTCCTGCTTTTGTGAGAGGGTCGCGCGGCTCGTGAAGGGAAAGGTGGCGAGATTTCGGGCTAATCGAAGCCTCGTGCTGATCACGATGTCGCAATCAGGGCCCGTTCCACGGAGCCATTCGCCGCTTCCCGAGGCGATTTCATCGATGTTCATCGGCGGGTCGCCCCTTATGTTCGTGATCCATCGACTTGATGGTGTCGCGGAGCCTGATGGCCAGAGGATAATTTTCGGTTTCAATGGCTGATTGCAATTCACGCCTCAAACTGATGATCTGGCTTGTCGATTCCGGCTTGTAAGGAAGCCTTTTGGGCCTCTTTCCAACATGCCTGACATGACGCTGAACTCTTTTTATGATCGGATCCAATCCCGACCTCATCGAATCATAGTCATGCGGGCAGCCAAGCCTTCCCTGCTTTCTGAATTCCATGAACTGAATTTGGCAGGCTGGGCATTTGAGCGTTGCCAGAGGCGTGGGCCCCATGATGGCTTGCAGCATTTGCCCGACTTGCAGAACCTCGTTCTTCAAGAAATTTTGCTTTTCAACGCATGGCTGACAGAAGTGAAACTGCATTTTCTCGCCCGAAATGATCCGGGTGAGATGGACGGTGGATGGCGAGCCGCAATTCTGGCATGGGCTGGCGATGGAACGACTCCTTCAGGTGGTTTCAAGCCTGCGAATATCGTCCCTGAGGCGAGCGGCGGCTTCGTATTGTTCCTTGCCCACCGCCTCGGTCAATTCGCGACGCAGGCGGGCCAATTCCTGCTGAATTTGCCTGTTTTCTGGAAATCGCTTGGGTACTTTGCCGGAGTGCTGCTTTTCTCCGTGAATGCTTTCAAGTAACGGAAGCAATTCTTCTCTGAACACCTGATAATCGTGGGCACAGCCCAAACGGGTGGTGTTTCGATAGTCGATGAATTTGAGGCCGCAGGCCGAGCATTGCCTGCCTGAAATTTCTTCCGGATTCTCTTGGATTGGCTTTTTGGATTTTTTCTTTTTTTTGGGTGCCACCGGCGAAAGCGGTTCCCTCAAGAATGATTCACAGCACCCTTCACATAGGTGCAGTTCCTCGATTTGATCATTTTCCAGCACCTCGGTGATGTGCCGTGTTGCTTGCCTGGTGCAACGCTGGCATTTCATTGGAGGCACTCCATTGGTGTGAGAAGGAGACAATAACTGATTCTATTGGCCCCGCGCCAATGGCAACAACTGGCGGCCAAGGTGAGTCGCTGTTTCCGATGGATCGCTTCTAGAGTCGATCTTGTCATCGCCTCGGCAGGCGAATTAGCCTTTGCGTTTAATGAAAACGCAGGATTCAGCGCCAATAATCATCAAATGGACTGGAGCCGGATGGTCTCTGGTGATGTGGTGCTTGGTTGTATCCTGCGGACTGCCAATGTCCGCTTCGATTATCACCAATCATTACGGCAAGAGTGACCATCAACTTCTTTCAGGCACACATGCCCTCCATCAGTACCACGCATGGATGGGCGCCAAAGGCATCCTTGAAAAAGGGAATCCATCGGTTTATGACCCGGTTTTCCATGCCGGGTATATAAAGACCCCGCTCTTTGATAGCCAGAGTTTTGCAGTGGAGTGGATTGGGGCCATCAGGTCGATTGTCATTGATCAAGGCAATCCGCCATCCCCAGAAGAAATAGCCAAAATATACGCCTGTTTTATTGGGCTAATTTCCATCGTGATGCCGGTGTGCGCAGGCTTGGGTTGTCGATTGGCTGGATTTGGCCGGGTGGAGTCATTGGTCTCGGCATTGGCGATTTCCGCGGTGATGTCGATGCCCATTGGCGTTCGCGCCATGGGGGACGGGGAATTGGGCCAAATAATGGCACCGGGGTGGTTTATTCTTTTCCTGGGGTCGTTAATCGCCTTTCATCGAGGCGCGACTTTCCAAGGAGGGTTGTGCGCATTCCTGTCCTACGGACTCCTGTGGTCGACTTCGGTCGCGACCGCTGTTCTTGCGACTGGAATGGTCCTCTATTTTTATCTCCGCGCCGGTCTGAGACACAGATCGGTTTGGCATTTCTCCCTGCTTGCTTGCCTGCTTTTGGCGATCGTGGCCAACCTCGGATTGTTTCTTGCCTGGAAAGATCATTGGTGGATTCAGGCCACATTGGTTGACGAATCGGCCTTTGGGCCCGGAAACGCCTTCTACAGGATGCTGGAGGATTCCAGGTGGGGTGGCAGAAGCGGGCTTGCGGCCGCGGGGGTCATCGTGGCCTCCGGACTTGTCGGAAGCCAATGGCTGGTTTGGACCGGTCGGAGGCTTTCCGGGAGGATGCTGGCCACAGCCATCGGAATTTTGCTATTGCTTTTCACTCTGGGAAAATCAGCTCATATCCTCGCGCCTCTTGATATGGTTGCCAATCCTGCCGCGATCATGCTGGTGAGTTGCATGGGTGCCGGTTCCATGTTCTCGGTTGGCGGTTTTCCGCGAAACAAGTGGATCGGGCCGGAATATTTTCGAAACATCCCGGGAAGGCTCGTTCCGGCTTTCCTAGCAATGGTTTCATTTGCAACTCTAGCCATCGGAGATGGCAAGTACCTGTCATCAATCTGCTCCAATTGGCTGGGTGGCTCCGACCATTTGGTGTCGAGGCCACCGTTTTCAAAAACATTGAGCGATAAGCTCCTTGAGTATCCAGACCATCAAGGCAGGATCCTTTGGGAAGATATTCCTGGGGATGTGGAAAATGGATGGGCGGTTTTTCTTCCTTCCTCGACCCAGAGGCCTATGATCGGTGGTTTGTCTCCAGTTGCCAACATTGAGCACATGCAGGCTTCCTTGCGCGATGGCAGGCTTGCTGGAAGGAGCGTCCTGGATTGGACAGATTCAGAACTTGGCGCGTTCATCAAGGCCTACCGAATCTCGTTTGTTGTCGCGCGCAACAGTGATTCGATTGGTCGCTGGAGCCGATTTGCTGATTCGGAAATTATTTTGAAGGATCAAAGCCTTCAAAATGGGCAAAGCTGGGTGGTTTTCAAATTGTCTGAACAACAGGGAATCGCGGTGGTCGGGCAAGCCCGCATTGTTCATTTGGGTTCCGACAAGATCACCTTGGCCGATGTTTTTCCGGAAAACGGGAGCGTCGTCCTCAGCCTGCATTACCAGCGTGGCATGAAGGTCCGACCCGGAAGGGCTCGCATTGAAAGGGAACTGGATTCCCACGATCCCATACCGTTGATTCGACTCAGGCTTGATGAGCCGGTTTCACGCCTTGAGCTTGAATGGGATGATCGTTAATCAGGTGCGTTGATGAACAATATCTTTCTGGCGATAACGGTTCTCTCCATGGTTTCCAGCCAGGCAGTTGACTGGCCGGGAATGCTTGGGCCTCGCGGAGACCTCAAAAGCGCTGATGAGATTGACTTTGACATGCCATTGTCGGCTCCAAAAGTCAGATGGAAGGCTTCCGTTGGCATTGGTTTTTCAGGCCCTGTTGTCAGCGACGGGAAGGTTTACATTCATCATCGAATGGGACCCCGTGAAGTTATCGATGCCTATGTGTTGAAGACCGGTGAAAAGGCTTGGTCTTCAGGTTGGGAAGCCACTTATTCGGACGATTACGGAAAGGGTGATGGACCGCGGGCCACCCCGCTTGTTTCGGGAAACTTGGTGTTCGTCCATTCGCCGGACGGAGTTCTTCGCGCGCTTGACAAGGAGTCTGGAACAGTTCGATGGAAATCGGATTTGTCCAAAACCTTGGAATCGAAAAAGCCGTTTTTTGGGTTTGGCGCATCACCAGCGGTTGTGGGGGGAAAGTTGATTCTTAATGCCGGAGGGCAGGAGGCGGGAATTGTCGGAATTATTCCAGCCACGGGGCAGGTGGCATGGAAACGAACGGCCCATCCTGCCAGTTACGCCACTGCCATAGACATTGGCGGCGGGGGTGCCGCTGTTTTCACCAGAACCGGGATCGTTATGATTGAAGCGCGTGATGGAAACATTTCATTCGAGCGCAGGTGGCGCTCACGCATGGATGCATCAGTCAATGCCGCCAGCCCCGTTTTTTTTGATAATCGCGTCATCGTGTCCTCAAGCTATGGGACAGGATGCCTGTGCCTTAAGCGAGACGGTGGCAAGTGGACTGATTCGTGGAGCGGTGACGATATTTTGTCCTGTCATTTCTCCACGCCACTTGTGAGTAATGGACTGCTGGTCGGACTTCATGGGCGGCAAGAGGAGGGCACGGAACTTCGAGGCGTTGAAATCAACTCGGGCAAGGTTCTTTGGAAAAAATCCGGCATTGGCGCCGGATGGCTTGGAACTGCCGGAAACAAGTTGCTTCTGCTGAGGGAGGATGGTGTCTTTTCCCTGCTTCAACCATCCACAAGCGGACCTGGCGAACTCGGTTCATGGCCTCTGATGACTGGTCCATGCTGGTCGCCGTGCGCGATCGCCGGCGGGGATCTCATTGCCCGCGATTCACGGGAGCTCAAGGTGATTCGCCTAGGCGAGACCAAAGCCAAGCGATGAATTCGCTGGCATCCTTGAAATCATTGACGATCGCGTGGGCCCCGCATTCAACCAATCGTTTTTCCACGCCAGCATCAACCCGCGTTCCACATTCTGATCTCGCAACGCCTACGGAAAGTCCGCCGTTTTGGGCGACCAACGATATCTCCACCGGGCCGTCGCCGATTCCCAAGACACTCGTTCTTTCCTTCGGGTCAGGAACAAGTGCCTCCAGCACCTGGCCTTTTGAAAATCCCGGGTTTGCCGGCGTCGGTCCATGAACCCTGCCTTCGAAAAAACTGGAGAGGCCCAGGAGTTCCAGTTCCTCGACCACATCTTCCATGGCCGTTCCACTGACTAGGTGGAGTTCCATGCCCTTGAGTTGCAGGCATTTCAGCAACTCATGCGCCCCGGGAACGCAAACGGCGGATGGATTGATGGATTTCGCTCTTAGATTGCCCTTGATGGGATTCACAATGGCCATGAGTTCGTCGCTGAATTCCTTCAAGTATTCCCTCCAGCCGGGGCTGATTCCGTTTCTTCTTTCAACCTCAAGGTGCAGTCGTTCCATTTGGCGCCATGTTGGTTTTCCATTGTTTTCCTGGATCCATGTTTCAATCCTGTCCATCAATGCGCCATTGGTTTCAACAAGATCCAGCGGCCTGATGGCCTCGAACATCTGAGCGCGCATGATCGGCATCCAACCGGCGCGTATCAAGGAAAGCGTGCCATCGAAATCAATGAACGCCAAGCGTGGAACTGAGCCGGGAAATGGCCTGATTTGCCTCCACCGATTTGAAGCACTTTCATGTTGTGGCATGTTTTCATTCCAAGGCTTGGGTGTCATGTGAATAATGCGCTCATGAACCAAACTGTCCTGCCATTTCTTGAGCGAAGCTGGATCATTGCCGGGCCCACGGCAAGCGGCAAGAGTGAGATGGCCATGGAATTGGCTGGCCGAATCAATGGAGAAATAGTCTCGGTTGATTCGATGACAATCTTCCGTGAATTGGATATTGGGACAGCCAAACCAACCGTTTCTGATCGGCTTAGGATACCTCATCACCTCATCGATATTCTTGATCCGCGGGCTGGAAGTAGCGTCGCCGATTGGCTTCTCCGATGCACAAAATGTTTGAGTGAAATATTGAACCGGGGGAAAGTGCCGATTCTCGTTGGTGGGACCGGGCTTTATTGGAAAGCCCTGTTTTTTGGCCTTCCAAGTCATCCGGCCGGAGATCCGGCATTGAGGAAAAAATGGGAGAACGAAATCGAATTGCGCGGATCCGCCGCCGCTCATGCCCGGTTGCTTGAGGTTGATCCAATCGCTGCCAGGAAAATTCATCCAACGGATTCCAGGCGCATCATTCGAGCGATGGAGGTTTGGGAGTTGACCGGACAGCCCATCTCGTCCGGCAGACCTGATTGGGGCGCGGCGATGGATGTCCGTCCCATTCCACCCAATCATTGGATTTGGATCGCCTGGCCGAGAACGACCCTCAGAAGCCGTATTGACCAAAGAGTTCACAAAATGATCGAGCTCGGTTGGGAAAAAGAAGCCATCGGCCTATTAAAACGAAACGCTTTCGGGCCACAATCTGTCTCCGCCCTTGGATACAAAACCCTTTGTGATGGCTCCAACTCTGGTCTCGGAAGGGAAGAGATTATCCAACGAATTGTTCGAGAAACTTGCCAGTTTGCCAAGCGTCAGGAAACTTGGCTGAGATCGATGCCGATGATCCGTCCAGTGCCTTTGAAGGAGGGGATTTCGCTGCCTGAGACCTTGAATCGCATTTTGGATTCCGATGGCAATCCAAGTGAAGTAAACTGAGGGCATATTCAACGAAGGTATAGGCGGAGAAATCGGTGTGCCATCGGTGACGGTTCATGTTCTGGAGGGCTTTGACAAGGGTATTTCCCATCGCGATCTTCGCACTCCTTTTTCAATCGGGCGCGAAGAAGGTAACGCCGTCCGGCTCAATGATGATCGTGTAAGCCGTTTCCATGCCAAGATTGTCCAGGATGGGAGCGACACGGTTCTGGCAGACCTGGACAGCACGAATGGAACCCGGGTCAATGGTCAACCGGTTCAAATCAGGCGGCTGCTGCCCGGTGATCGAATACAAATCGGAAGGTCCCTTCTTCTCTATGGTTCTCCGAAGGAAATCGAGGAGAGAATGGGGCGTTGGCCAGGTGAAAGAAGGCCCGCAATTGATCGGCCCGATTCCGTCCAGGGGGCCACGATCGGGACGGTTCCTCCGGACTTGAAGACGGACAAACACTTGACCGCTCCGTGGGGAGATCAGACCCAAAGTGGAAATCCTTGGGAAAAATTCGGTAAGGAACCGATCAGCTCAAAGTCAGGATCCGTTTTTCAGGGGCCTTGGGAATTGCCTCCGATTCCCGAGGGTTTGACACCCTCGCAGTCCGCCCGCCTTATTGAGATTCTGGATTTTCTGCATTGGCACCTCGGATTGACCAACGAAACAGCAAGGATGTCAGAATCTGGTGATGCCCAACTGAGGCCAGATGCATGGCTTCGCCTGCAGGCCATTCAGATGGCGATGGCTCGTTACATCCGCGTGGCCGGATCGCCCCGAACCGGCGAAGATCAAAACAGTTGAACAATCGATCAAACCTGAATTAGGGAAAGGACTCTCCCCATGCCAGCAGGACGATTCGCACACCTTCATTGCCACAGTCATTACAGCCTCCTTGATGGGGCCAGTCGCCTGCCTGAACTTGTCGCGACAGTCAAGGCTCGGGGAATGAATGCCGTCGCCCTGACCGACCATGGAAACTTGTACGGAGCAATCGAGTTTTACCAGGAGTGCCACAAGGGCGGAATTAATCCAGTGATCGGGTATGAAGCCTATGTGGCGCCTGGAAAACGCGACGCCCGTGAAGCCAGAAGACGAGGCGACGCGGGTTTCCATCTCACAGTCCTGGCCAAAAATTCCGCTGGATTTCGCAACCTGATCAAGTTGGCCTCCCTGGCGTTTCTTGAGGGGTACCACTATGTGCCAAGGATTGACAAGGAGGCGCTGAAGGACCATTCGGAAGGGTTGTTGATCCTGAGCGGTTGCGCATCCAGCGAATTCAGCGAACTGATCCTCAAGGATCAGGAGGACAAGGCTCGCGAGGTCGCTGAATGGTTCGCGCGCGAATTCCAAGGGAATTTCTTCATCGAGATCCAGAACAACGGATTGGAGATCCAGCAGCAGCAAGCCGAGGGTGCCATCAGGATCGCCAACCGACTCGGCCTGCCGTTGGTCGCGACTTCTGACGCCCACTACCTTTCGCAAGGCGACGCGTCGGCCCATGAGGTTCTCCTGTGCATCAACACGGGTAGGACCCTCAAGGACGAAAATCGTCTTCGCTATGGTTCGGACCAGTTTTACATTCGTTCCCCGGAGGAGATGTACTCCCTGTTTCCCGGGCAGGCCGAGGCGGTGGCCAGAAGCCAGGAAATCGCCGACATGGTCAACATCGAACTGGATTTCAAAAAAAGGCATTTTCCTGTTTTTGTCCCGCCATCGGGAAAGAACCCCGAAACATTCCTGAGGGAACTTTGCCTGGATGGAATCAAGGGGCGATATGGCCATAAGCCGTCGAAGGAAGTGACCGAGCGATTGGAGCACGAACTTGGAATCATCAGCAGGATGGGTTTTGCCAGTTATTTTCTCGTTGTTTGGGATTTTGTGAGGTTCGCGTCCGAAAGGGGAATTCCTTCCAGTGCCAGGGGGTCGGCATGCGGCGCCCTGGTGAGCTACGCCCTTGGGTTGAGCCATGTCTGTCCGCTTGAATACGACCTCTTGTTCGAAAGGTTCCTTGACCCGAATCGATCAGAGGCCCCTGACATTGACATCGATTTCTGCCAGGACCGGCGCGAGGAGGTTATCGCCTATGTCAGGGAAAGGTATGGAGAGGAAAGTGTCGCCCAGATCGCCACATTCGGCACGCTTGCCGCCAAGGCCGCGATCAAGGATGTGGGTCGGGTTCATGACATTCCCTTGGACAAGGTCAATCTCCTCACCTCTTGGGTTCCGCCGAAGGTGGATTCCCTTTCTGATGCCATCGAGCAAAGCCCAGATTTGCGCAGGGCCATGGATCAGGAACCCGAAGTCAAAAAGGTGATCGAGATCGCCCTGAGGCTGGAGGGGACCAACAGGAACACCGGAACACACGCCGCGGGCGTTGTGATATCGAACGGCCCGCTGACGGACCATGTCCCACTTCAGCGGGTTGTCAGGAAAAACGACGATTCCCTGAAAAAGGAGGATGGCCATGCCGTCACGACCCAATGGGTGATGGGCGACCTTGAAAAAATCGGCCTTCTCAAGATGGATTTTCTTGGCTTGCGCACCCTCACGATGCTCGAGCATGCCAAGGCATTGATCAAGAGAAACCATGGTAGGGATGTCAACCTTCAAACACTGAAGCTTGACGATCAAGGCGTTTACAAGCTCCTCCAGCGCGGTGATGCCAAGGGAGTGTTCCAACTGGAGTCCCAAGGCATTCGTGACCTCCTCAAGAGGCTCAGGCCAGACAACATCAGGGACATCATCGCCTTGATGGCCCTATACAGGCCGGGTCCTCTTGAGGGAGGAATGGTCGACAGTTATGTCAATCGCAAGCACGGGACGGAAAAGGCGACTTATGCCCACCCTGTCATTCGCGAAGTGCTTGAAGAAACGCACGGCGTCATGGTCTATCAAGAGCAGATCATGCTTATCCTCAACAGGCTTGGTGGCATCGAGCTATCAAGCGCGTATGCCTGCATCAAGGCGATCAGCAAGAAGAAACAGGACATCATCGACCAGAGGAAGGATGAATTCATCCGGGGCGCCGTCGAGCGGGGTTTGGCCAAGGCCACGGCCGAGGAAATTTTCCAGTTGATCGTTGTTTTCGGCGGTTATGGGTTCAACAAGAGCCACACGGCCGCCTATGCCATGCTCGGTTTCCAAACAGCCTATCTGAAAACTTACTATCTCCCCGAGTTCATGGCGGCGTTGCTCACGAGCGAAATCGACGATGCCAACAAGCGGGATATCTTGGTGGAACATATCGTCGATGCGAGGCGCCTTGGAGTCGAGGTCTTGCCACCGGACATCAACAGGAGTCATGGCAACTTTGATGTGCAGGAAGGAAAGATCATCTTCGGGCTCACGGCCATCAAGGGCGTTGGGTCGGGAGCATCGGAGGGAATCGTCGCCGCCAGGAACGCTGGCGGGCCCTTCCGGGACTTGCATGATTTTTGCGAGAGGGTGGATCCCCGACAGGTTCCCAAGACCGCGATGGAAAAGCTCGTCAAGTCGGGAGCGATGGATTGCCTGTGCCCCAATCGCGCCCGCCTGATGGCTGGATTGAATGGCGCTGTGCAAGGTGCCGCCCGAAGGCAAAACGACCTCAAGCGCGGTCAGGGCAACCTCTTTGATTCCGACGGCGCCTCCCCTCCAGATGGAGCGGATGCCTCACCTTCAACCGGTGACCTTCCCGAGGTGCCGGATTGGCCCGAAACTGAGAAATTAAAGCATGAAAAGGAAGTACTGGATTTCTTCTTTTCCAATCATCCCCTGGCGGTTCATGAAAAGGATTTGGCCCGATTTGTGACTCATAGGATTGGGGACCTGTCCGCAAGGCAGGTCGAGGAAGAAGTTGTCGTTGCTGGACTGTTGACCGGCGTGAAACCGGGCAACACGAAGAAACCAAGGAACGGACTCTCGAGATTCCTCAGGTTCAAGTTGGAGGACATGTCCGGAACCTGTGATTGCGTGATTTGGCCTGACGACTTGGCCAAGCTTCAGGAAGAACCAACCAATGATGTGATTTATTACATCAAGGGGCGAACCGAGACCAGGTCCGACCAGACTTCGATCGTGGCCAACAAGATCCTGGGCATCGACCAAGCAAAGCGCGAACTTGCCAAGGGGCTCTATCTGAGAGTTCACCTTGATCGGCAACCCGGAACAATGATCGACCTGATCGGCGGAGTTCTTCGAAAGGGCCTCGGGTCCATTCCCGTATTTCTCAAAATCCTTGATTCACAAGAACGCTCATGCACCCTTCGACTAGGCAAGGAATTCGATGTCAATCCACAGAAAGTAGACCTGCCCGAGTTGGAGAACATTCTGGGTGGCGATAATGTCAAGTTGGGATGAATGATCGTTTTTCCTTGGTCAACAGCATATTTTTCAATGGCGCTCCCCACCGGTAGCCTCCCATCGTCATTGCGCCAACAATGCGATGGCAGGGAACGAGAATCGCGAGTTCATTTCTTGCGCATGCCTGTCCGACAGCTCGCGCAGCCAATGGATTTCCGATTCTTGCAGCGGCTTCGCCGTAAGTGATCGGTGAACCTGGTTCGATCGACCACAAAAGGTTTCTGACCAGATTTTGGAACCGTGATTTTGGCTTAGGCAAATTGATGCGAGGTTTTTCACCATCAAATACCGATTGGAGGGCTTTTAGCAATTCCTGTTGGAATTTCGGGAATGGGTGGTTTCTTCCTGATGACTTGGGAGGATGTATTGGAAATGGCTCGAGGTTTGTCAGTTGCCCGGCAGTGGTCCATCGTGCCGTCAACCAAACATTCCAAACATCTGAAAAAAACAACGATTCGTTGAGCATGGGTTTTTGCATAAAACTAGGATTTTGCTGTTGGTTTTAGGTCATCATCCCACCCGAGAGTGCTTCTGATTCCAAGAAACAGAAGCGTTGACAAAGATCTTGCGGCTTCTATCCAGTTGACCTTGGAGGCGCCTCTGGCGCGTTCAACGAAGACGATTGGCGATTCCCCAACACGCGCACCGGCCTTGACGCAAAGGTAAAGAAGTTCCTCAAGGAATGAATAACCTGTTGAAATCAGCTTGTCGGTTCGGGTTGATGTCAGGAGTGAAACGGAATAACACCGATACGATCCACTGGCATCTTTGACGCGAACACGGAAGAGTCCTTGGAACAGCAAATTGACTCCCTTGCTGATGATTTGTCGCGACCACGGCCAACCCTTGGTTCCTCCACCCGGTACATATCGAGATCCGATCATGATATCGTGATCAATCATGCCTTCCAGCAAACGCGGAATCGCTGAAACCGGATGACTCAAGTCGGCATCGAGAATCACCAAATATTGGGAGCCTGTCTGTTTTGAATAATCAATGGCTCGGAGCAAGGCCGTACCGAGGCCAAGTTTTCCAGCGCGGCGAATGAGATGAAGGGAATTGTCCGAGGCCATCTGTTTTTCAACTTGAGTGGCTGTTCCGTCCGGTGAATTATCGTCAATTACAAGGATCGCGGCTTTTGGCAGGATATTCCTAATTTGGTTGAGAATCGGAACGATGTTCTCCGCCTCGTTGTAGGTCGCCAAAGCCACCAATGTAAGTTCGCCCGACAACTGCGGAAGATGGTGGGTCGGATTGTTCGATGGAGGCAATTGAAACCCTTTCCATTTTCGATTGTGATAAGAAATCACATAGAGCTTTTCCCTTGGACATAATTCAAACTGAGCAGGAAATCCTCATCCATGGCCAACCCTATTGTTATCTCATGCAGTAAATGCTCCAAGGAATACAAGGTAGAAGAGAAGATCCTCGGGGCCATGGTCAAGTGCAAGGGATGCGGCGATTCCTTCGTTGCGGCCGTCAAAAAACCACCTCAAAGCGGCCCTTCTCCAAAAGTTCAAGAGGATGACGAAGAAGATGGAAAAGTTGGAAAGGCCTACACAATTGTCTCGGAAACTGAAACCCCCAAGTGCGCCAATTGTGCAAAGGAACTGTTGAACGCCAAGGCGATCATCTGCGTACACTGCGGATTCAACAGTAGAACAAGGACTTGGAATCGAACGAAGAAGTTGGTCGACAAGACCGCTGGTGACTATTTTCTGTGGCATCTTCCGGCAATTATCTCGTCCGTCGTCGTTGTCGTGGGATTGGTCCTGCTTGTTGTTTACTTTTGGAAGGTGCCCGGTTGGGCTGATGCCAATCCCAACGACACCCTGCCGTGGTTGCTGAACACCTTGTTCTTCAAGATTTACATGACGGTCATGGTGCTTTACTTGGTTTGGTCGCTTGGAATTTACGCATTCATGCGATTTGTCTATTTTCCACATCCGCCAGAAGAAGAGATCATTGAAAAGTAAACCGCCTTAATCACCTGGAACTATTGAGAAGATGTTCTGAGCGTGTCAGGAGGCTTTTCCAGTGCGCTGGCCATTTTCCGCGCTCCCCCGGAAAGCAAAGGCGCTTCTCAACCTGGCCGGCACCATTGATGATCGTGCTATGTTTGCGGCCATTGAAATGAGCCCCGATTTCCGAGCAAGAATGAGTTCCGAGCTTGCGGGCAAGATAATAAACAAATAATCGACCCATTTCGTGGATTGGCGACCTGGACCTTCCCGTGATCGCTTCTGCGGTGGTTCCGAGGACTCCGGCCACAATCGCCGTGATGCTGCCGATGGATCTTGGTTCCTGGAGCCTCGCCAAGCCGTCCATAGCCTTGTGGAAAAGGTCCATGTCGATCGGGCGGGCTTCAAGTCTTGCCAACAGCCAGACTTTTTGGGCGATTCCCTCAATTTCCCTCGGGCTTTCCGGCAGATGCCGCGAAACCTGGTCAAAAAAATGGGTGCAGACCAAGCCGACTCCAAGTTTTGTGAGGAATTGCGACATCAGGCGTGCTTTTCCCGCGTCATCCAACGCGCCGATGGGGCATACAAGTCCGGATTGAAGCCTCTCGACAAGAGACGGATTCAATCCTTTTGACTGCCTTGGCGTCATTGGCAGCGACACAGCGACCCTGACATCCCTTTGCTTGGCCAATTCAATAATGTTCAGGAATTCCGCCTGACATGTTGGCTTTCCTTCCAGCTTGTCCAGGTCATCAATCAGCAAAGCGTCGCAATCAAGGATGTTTTTTCTGAAAGCGGCTGTTTTTCCCTTTCTCAACGAATCGATGAATCTGGAGATGAACTGCTCGCAGCCCAACTGCTTGGCAACTCCTGTCCCAGCTGAAAGAAGCTGATTCCTGATCCCCTCGAGCAGGTGAGACTTGCCTCGGCTTGGTGGTCCAACAAGAACCAGCAGGGAAACACATGAGTCAGCTTGCGCGAATGATCGTGAGGAAAATAAAGCCAGATGGTTGTCTTCAGAAATAATAAAGCCATCCAAATTCTTGAGGGGAGATGATGTGCCGTTATGTGTTTGCGCCGGATGATCGTGATCTGATTTTGCTGGGTGGGCGGAATCCACAAGGTTTCCTGCGGAATCCGGGGAAGTTTGCGGTGGTTCAATTTTGCTGACGGGCCGGCTGGTTCCGACAAAAAACTGACAGGTTGCTGATCGACCAAGAAATTCCTTGCCCACCGCTTCAAGTTCCGACTTGTAGCGGGATGAAATCAATTCCTTGAAATGGTCGTTCGGGCAAATCACTTTCAGGCATTGTTCATCAATGCTCAGCGATACCCTGTTTGAAAACCAGAAGTCATAGCGACTCCTGCCAATCCGGCTGGCCAGTTGCCTGATGAATTCATCAATCGGTGCGTGTGCGGAAAGAGACAAATTGCCAACTCCTCACCGTCCATGGCAGGCACGGAGCATGGCGCACAACGGGAACATGAGGACTTCCGTTTGGGACGGACCATCCTGCTGGTGTCGAAGGAAAGAGTATCGGTATTGGGTTCTTGCGCAACCGGAACGATGGTCTACTTGCCATGTGGCGGAACAGCGCTACTGCTGATCCTTCAATCAAAGTGCAATGTTGGATGAGAGTTAAGAAGACGAAATCGAAGGTGACTCATTTGCCCTGGGACAATTCGTTTTCGCTGATCAGCAAAATCGCGTGATTATTTCTTGGAACCGGAAGTCTTCACGCAAGAATCGCCATGGCAAGGCCCGGTTGGAGCCAAGCAGGGACCTGAAACACAATCGAGGAAATAAGCCGATAACGGTGGCCTTCGCTTCCAGGTGCTGGGCCATCCAACCGTTGAACCGGAGCGCTCTGGAAAGTAGGTGGCCCATTCAAGCACGCCAATCAATCCGTGCGATCTTTTCTGACAATCCGAAGTTCCGGATTTGCCTGAGTTATCCTGGGACCTTGTTTTAGCCTCAAGTGAAGCCTGATTCATATTGAGGGACAAGGTTGCCATGGCCAAAAGTGATATAAATTCCACGGTAATTTCTCCTTGCGCGTTCGAGGAATACATGGCTTTTATCGGAATGTTCCCAATGCAAGCTAAGCGGAATTTTCTGTTTGTGCGCATGGTTTCTCATTCGAACAGTTGAACGACAATTCCAAGGAACTTGGCCGAAATCATTTGGGGAAGCGTCAAATGGCTTGGACAGTTGTCTGCCCGAATGCAAGTTGCTTGCGAAAGCTCTCGCTTCCGGATGCTCCGGGAGAGACGACTCGGTGCCCTTATTGCAATCAGGTTTTCATGGTTCGCCGGGCCGCGGCTCCATCTTTTGAAGAACCACCAGTTCCCATGTTCAACCAAGAATTGATCACCGGAACGGGGGCAGCATTGAATGAACGGCGGAAACGGGCGACATGGCCTGCATGGTTAATTGGCCTGCTCATAATCGAAGTTCTGGTGAGCGCTTTTTGTGGGATTCTCGTCGCAGTCAAGATGCTTGGGGCGCCACAACGGCAGTCGAACACCGAAGGCGATTTGGTGCTGAAGGCATCAGGGCCATCGAATTTTTTTTTCAAGCCTCATTCTGCGGAATTCATGGATGACGGAACCAAGCCTAATGAGTCTTGGACTAAGGTTTACGCGCTCAAGGATCGGTCAAGGGGAACCGCCATCAGCTTCAAGGTTTTTGAAGAAGATGTTCCTGAAAATGATGTTCTTGAGAGAATGGGAAAAGCAAAATTATCTAAATTATTTCCTGAAGCTCGATTTCAAATTCAGGCTGGGCCCATCAAGTTGGAAGCGGCCTTCGCCGGAGAACCAGCTTTATCGATTCCAATTGATATCACTCCGGTTGGCCCGGCTGATGGAGAAGGTAATAATCCGAAACTTCTCTCAGGCGAACTGAGAATTTGTGTCAGGCGCGGAATTGCCTACTGGTTCGTGACTTGGGGGCCGGAGGGAACAAGGGGTGAGCAGGAGGCTTGGGATAAAGGAATCGTTTTCGGAAACGCTCGCGCGGACTGGGTTCCCAAATCTGCGGCTGTCGTTTTTTTGACACAAGGTTCCGTGAAGATTGCCTTGGCAAAGTCGGTTTGGAAAGTTGATTCTGAAGAAAATGTCAAGGTTTTGGTTGAAAGCCGACCAGGTTCAATCGGCCATGCTGAGGGAACCATCGTTAATGAACGGAAATCAAAATCCGAACTGACCCTCGTTGCCTTGGAAGGCAAAAAAGCTGAAGAAAGAGCCCGCATCTTGTTTGCAGAGTGGCAAAAAAAGCTAAGTGGATCCGATGAGGAAGCTGGTCAGGTCAAGGTTGAACCATTTGGGGAGGAGGGCTTGTTTTTCAAGCTTATTGTCAACCAAAAGGTTGAAACACTTTTGTTCCTTCACGCAGCAGGGGAGTCGTCAACCCACTTGGTGATAGGTGAATGTCGGTTCGAAGAAATCGGAACATGGAAGTCCGAATTAATGAAAATAGCCAAAGGCTTAATGGGAAAATGAAACTGGTTGGCCGGGCTTCATCGGGCTGTCGGCGATTTCGAACTATTGTCCTGTTGGGATGGGAGCGGTTGGATCCCCGGTGCCGAGCCTATCTCGGGGTCCCGGACGGGTTGAACAGGTTCACTGGAATTGTTGAGCGGGACCAGTGTTTGCCCCCTTGATCGAAGGGCGGAGGCCTTTTGAACGGCTTCCTCATGAGTGACAACCCTACGAGGTTCCAAGGTGTAGGTGAGTCGCCTGTGGTCACGAATTTCAAAAGGCCACATATTTTCGGTAATAAAATCAAACGGGGGGTATGCGTACCAAGGCGCTTGAACTGGCTGGTCCACCGTCAAGGTTTCAAATCCATCCTTAACAAGCGTGAATTTGTATTTCCCGTGATATACAAAACTGCTGTCAACTGGTGTCATGCCAAGTGGCGTATTGTCCTTGTAAACTGTTGCTCCCTGTGGATACGAGTCAACTGTAAACCTGCGAGTCACACAGCCCAGAATGAATATGGGGGCCAAGCTCGCTAAAAAGGCGAATGGCAGCCATCGAAGGATCTTCATTTTGATTTTTCCGCCCGCATTCACAACCAATTGCTCGCAACCCCATTCATGAGCGCTTTGAATCCCATGTAAAGTGGGCTATAAAAAGGTTTGATCGTTGAAGTCAAGGCAAGCGAAGAGATTCTTCGATCGGCAAGGCGCTTTGGTGAATGACGGGGCAAGGGCATGGATTTCACCAATATGGATCACAGCGCCTTGACTCATGTTGGCATGAAGCGCGGAAATAATCAGGACAACCTATGCGCCATTCCTGCGGCAAATGAGCAGCAATACGCCAAGCAAGGGCACCTGTTTCTTGTGGCTGACGGCATGGGCGGGCATTTGGGCGGGGAAAAAGCCAGCGAAATGGCTTCCCGAATCATCCCACTCACTTATTCGAAACTCATTGGACAGGCGGGCGCTTCATTTACTGATTCCCTGACCCGAGCCTTTTCGGACGCCAACGATGCCATCCACCGGAAGGGGCATGAAGGGCGTGATTTTTTCAAAATGGGCACAACATGTTCATGCCTGATCATCAGGGATGACGGGGCGTGGGTTGGGCATGTCGGAGACAGCCGGATTTATCTGGTCCGAGGCGGGAGGATTCATCAACTCACCTTTGACCACAGCATGGTTTGGCAAGCCGCCAAGGATCGGGGAGTTGATCCTGATACGGTGCATGATGTGATGTCAAACAGGATCCTCCGTTGCTTGGGCCCCGAGCGTTTGGTGGATGTCGACATACAGGGGCCTTATCCGATTCAACCAGGCGATGCCTTCGTGTTATGCAGCGACGGTTTAAGTGGTTTTGTTGCAGACACTGAAATGGCCATGGCGGCGAGCATTCTTCCAGCGGAAAAAGCAACCAATTTCCTGGTGACACTCGCCAACTTGAGGGGTGGCGGAGACAATATTTCCATCGTTATCGCGAAGGTTCCCGGCGCTATCGCTGATGGAACACGCGCAAACCTTTCCGAACCCGAACTTTCTGCAACCCGCAAGACTCTCCAATACTGGATTTGGGTTGCCACGGCCTTGTTTGGAGGTCTTTCGTTTGTCGGCGCTTTGATGTTTTTTCTCATGAATGAACAAGGGAATGAGGCAATCAAAGTCGGCCTCCTCGCGACATTAACCGGATTTATGATTTCCCTTTTGGGAGGTATCACGCTCCTGGTTCTGGATGTCGTGAAGCAGTCATCAGGAAATAAATCAGAAGAGGCGCATGTTCCCATCAGTCGGGCGAGAAAATGGTCCCTGTCCCGTTCGGTGATTGACTCCATTCGAAATCAAGTTGGCGAGATTCTTGTTCCGGCGGAAAAGATCGTGGAAAAACCTGAAATTGAAGCCATCAGGCTTAAGCTGGCTGCGATCAAAAGTGATTGCGATCAAGGATACGAGCGGTCGGCGTATTTACAAGTGGCCGAATCCCTATCCGCGCTTTTGCCTGTAATTGAAAAGATGATTCGCTATCAGCAAATTCCAGCCGCACCGATCGTTATTCCAAAGCCTGCTATTTAATTATTCAGTTTCATGATCTTAAAAATGATCTGAATTTGAAGCAAATTGAAATAGAAGTTGACGAAAGCATTAGGCCGGAATGTCGATGCGATCCCTTTTCAAAACTTTATTATTTGGTTTTCGCAAATCCCACACGATTCCCATCCGGGACAAAATGACTAGTACCGTGTAGCTGATGTCGATCTCCCACCAGTAAAACCCTTGGTTTGCCGCTCCTTGGTAATGGTGATGATTGTTGTGCCATCCTTCTCCCAAGGTAAGTACTGCGAGGAAAAAGTTGTTTCTGCTGTCATCGGTAGTGCGGAATCTACGCGTTCCCCATAAATGATTGAGGGAGTTTATGAAGAAGGTACAATGATAAAGCAAAACCGTGGAAAGAAGGAATCCCCAAGTAAGTCCTGACCAGCCATCGAGCCAATAACAGAATATCATTGTGGGAATGGCTGGCAACCAATGCATGCGATCCAGAAGTCGTAATTCCGGGTATTTGGTCCAATCGGGAATGTTGCGCCAAGTCACATCGTTATGGTCTTCGGCGAGAACCCAACCGACATGGGACCACCAAAAGCTCGTCGTGTGCGGTGAATGAGGGTCTTGAGGGGTATCGGAATGACGATGGTGGTCACGATGATGGGAGGCCCACCATAGTGGCCCTTTTTGAAGCGATGAAGCGCCAATCCAAGCTAAAACAAACTGGAACCAGCGACTGGTTTTGTAGGCTTTATGGGAAAAATACCTGTGATATCCCGCGGTTATTCCAAACATCCTGATTGCGTAAAGACTCACGCACAGAATGAGGGAAGTGGTCGTCGGTTTTGTCCAAATCAATGTGACTAAAAGTAGATGAAATGCCACAAATGGCATGTTCAACAGCCAGTTAGGCAAAGTTTTTCTGATCCAAAAATTGCTGCTGGCAACAGGGTGTGTGACCATCTTGTCGTCAGCACCCAATGTCAAGGAAGTCAAAGTTGATCCTCCCACGAAACCGAGGAGCGCAAGGCCAATCAATTGACTATTATATGCAGACAGTATTTCAGGCCTTTGGCGCGCCTGACCTGGCTTTGCGGATGGCACTCAACCGTCTAAGTTCTGATCTCCTGCGGGCTTCACAGGGTTTTTCGTAGTACTTTCGTTTCCGAAGCTCCTTTTGAATACCACTTCGTTCTAGTAACTTCTTGAATCGCCTCAGAGCCATGGCAATCGATTCCCGTTCATGAACTCGCATTTTCAGGGGCATACGAAAAATCACTCCTTGGCTTGCCATTGCTTGGCGTTTGGCGATTTCCAATTCTCTTTGATAATCGGCAACATCCTTCTAGTAAAGTCCAAAGATCGTATCGCAGGGTTATTTTTTATTCGTAAATCAATCACTATTTGTGCCCAATGGGTGGGGAGAGCCTCTATGAAGTTGTTCAGCAGGTGTCTAGCGTTATTTTTTGCTATATCGGGAAATCGATTTCTGCATGCCGATGATTGGCCTCAATGGCTTGGACCACAAAGGGACGGTGTTTGGCGCGAAACCGGGCTTTTGGATCAGTTTCCCAAGAATGGTCCAAAGGTATTGTGGAAAACGGCGATCGGCGGTGGGTATGCTGGCCCTGCTGTTGTCGGTAATAATGTATATGTTGTTGACAGATTGCTATCTGATGGGCAGAGGGAAGCCGATAATCCGTTTACCAAAAGCAAGTCCTTGGGACAGGAAAGAATTCTTTGCTTGCGACGGGATGACGGAAAGGTCGTTTGGTCCCACGAATATCCCTGCCAGTATTCCATGCAATATCCCTGCGGACCTCGTTGCACGCCAACGGTCATTGATGGGCAGGTTTTTGTCTTGGGTGCGATGGGACATTTAACAACCCTCGATGCGACAAGTGGGAAGCTTCTGTGGAAAAGGGATCTGATCGCTGATTTTGGCGCCAAGGTGCCTGTTTGGGGATTTGCATCGCATCCGCTTGTCGTGGGCAATCTGGTCATCACGCTTGTAGGTGGGAAATCCCCTGAATCAGTGATCATGGCTTTTGAACGATCTACGGGCAAATTGGCATGGAAGGCCCTGAGCCTGGAAAACGCCCAGAATGACATTGGATATTGTCCGCCGACCCTCATTGAGCATTCAGGCAGAAAATTATTGATTGCATGGCATCCGGAGGCTGTCTGCGCCCTGGTTCCTGAAACAGGCAAGGTGCTTTGGCAGGTTCCCTTCAAACTCAAGGCGAATCTCTCGGTGCCGACTCCCAGATACATCGATGGCAAATTGCTTGTTTCCGCGTTTTATAACGGTTCAATGCTTATCAAAATTTCGGAATCCGGTGATACGGCTGAAGTGGTCTGGAAAGGAAAGGGAAGAGGTGAAACTCCCAAGCAAACGGATGGCCTGCACAGCATCATGGCCACCCCTTACATCGATAAGGATCATGTCTACGGCGTTTGCAGCTATGGTGAACTTCGATGCATTCGCCTTTTGGATGGCGCCCGTGTATGGGAAAACCTGAAGGCCACTGGGTCAGCGAATGAACCTGTGGAAAGGTGGGCCAACGCGTTTCTTGTTCGCCATGAGGAAAAGACGATTCTTTTCAACGAAAAGGGGGATTTGATCATTTCCCGCATGACACCGGTCGGTTATGAGGAACTAAGCAGGGCGCATGTGATTGAGCCGACTGGCGTGGCTCCAGCGGGTGGGGTCAACAGGAAAATCGTCTGGTCGCATCCGGCATTCGCCAACAAATGTGTTTTCGTGCGAAATGACCGTGAGATCATTTGCATTTCCATGGCCAAGTGATTGTTTCATCAGTCGGAATAGGATTTGGCTTGAGCCATATCCTATCCCGATCGGAAACGCAGATAACAAAGACCTGGCAAAATATTTTCAGAGAATGCCGGGAGCCGCGACCTTGATGCCCTTGAGGGCCATCTTGAGTGCGTCGGGATTGGGTGCAACCTCCAAGGCTGTTTGCTTGTCGATATCGCCGCGATCGACAAGTTGCCTTAAGTTTTCCGTGAAATCGACCATTCCTTCCTGATAGCACATTCGAATGGCGTCGGAGAGGGAGCTGTCTTTGCCTTCACTGATGAGCTTTCTCACGATCGCATTGACGATCATGATTTCGTTGGTTGGAACCCGGCTGACACCCGGTTTGATGCTCTTAAGAAGTTTCTGCGCCACGATCGCCCGCAGGTTGTTTGCCAGCGCCTGGCGGATGGCCCCATGCTTTTCAGGAGGGAAAAGGTCCAGAATACGGTTGATGGTGGTGGCGGCAGAGGCTGCGTGAATGGTACCGAACACCAGGTGCCCCGTCTCGGCGGCGTGAATCGCCGCCTCGAAGGTTTCAATGTCACGCAATTCACCGACAAGGATGACATCGGGATCCTGTCGGACGGCATCCTTCAACGCCTTGTGCCAACTGACGCAATCCAAGCCAATCTCGCGCTGGTTGAAATACGATTTTTTGTCCGTGTAGGTGAACTCAATCGGGTCCTCGACCGTGAGGATGTGAAGTGCTTCACGCTCGGCAATGTAATCAAGCATAGAAGCGATCGTTGTGGATTTGCCTGAACCTGTCACACCCGCAAGGATGACCAATCCCTCGGGGTAGACGCAAAGGTTCGCCATTTGCGGAGGCAGACCCAGCTTTTCAAAGCTCGGAATGTTGTTGTTGACTCTGCGGGAGATCAAGGAAAGCCGATTTCTTTGACGAAACAGGCTTACGCGGAACCGACATTCGTCCTGACCAACTACATACGAGTAATCGACACCTCCTTCCTCATCCAAAATCCGGCGTTGCTTTGAATTCAGAAGGGGAAGGAGAAGTCTCTCCATGTCTTCCTGCGTCAATGGGCGCATATCCATTTTCGCGATTTCACCCTTCAGGCGCATCATCGGGGGCATGCCGACCTTGAGGTGGACATCTGATGCCTGGAGTTTCATGGCCAAGCGAAATATCTTGTTAGCCTCGGGTTCTTTCCCGGGGCCTAATAACGAAGCTGGTGCGGGGGTGATGGGTTCCGGTGGGGAAGCGGGTTCATGTCCATGTCCAGACCCGTGTCCATGTCCAGCCATTTTAAGCCCTCCGTTGGATGCGCGATTGATATTTGTATCAACTCGAATCAGATTCGAATGGGAATTCCGAGGCCTGCAAGAAACCCTTTCACCACGGGAATCGGGTATTCGCCATAGTGGAATATGCTTGCCGCTAGCACAGCGCTTGCCATTCCCTGGGTCAAGGCTTCGGCCAAATGTGTCGGGTGACCGGCACCACCACTTGCAACCACGGGAATTCGAACATTTGCGGCCACGGCTTTTGTTATTTCGATGTCGTAACCATTTCTTGTTCCGTCCGCATCCATGCTTGTCAGAATGATTTCTCCCGCTCCTCGTTGGGCCACTTCGGCGGCCCACCGCAAGGCTTCGAGTCCGGTTGGTTTTCTGCCACCCTGTATATGAACCTCGAACTTGATGTTGTCGCCATGCCTGGTTCTTCTGGGGTCGATGTTGACCACAGTCGCGCAAGAACCGAATCGCTTGGATATTTGATTGACAAGGTCTGGATCTTTGACGGCTGATGAATTGATCGAAACCTTTTCTGCCCCAGCCTGCACCAACGCGGTGGCATCATCCAAATTCCTGATGCCACCACCTACGGTTAGCGGCATGAAAACCACTTCGGCAACGCGGCGTACCATTTCAGTCATGATTTGGCGACCTTCGTGCGATGCCGAGATATCAAGAAAAACTAATTCATCAGCGCCCTCATCCTGATATCGTTTGGCAACTTCAACAGGGTCTCCGGCGTCGCGGAGATTTTGAAAATTCGTGCCTTTGACAACCCGCCCCCTGTCAACATCGAGGCAGGGAATGATTCTTTTTGATAGCATTGATTTCGCCTTTTATTTAAAAATAATTCATTTTTTAAAACTTATAGCTTGGTATAGGAAATGGGATGGTTTCTAAAAAATTTGAAATAACTAATTGCTTTTTTCATGTGTTGGCTCTTTTTATATTCTTGACCTACAACCCTAACCGATTTAGTATACAAATTCCTACCTTATGTTTAATACCGCCCCAATCATGCGAGGTGAAACATGATCAGACTTGTAGGTGAATCCGGCAGGTTCTGTGACGGCATTAGGCGTCGTGATTTCCTCAGACTGGGTGCTCTTGGCGTTGGTGCTGGTGCTTTCAACCTTATCGACCTCAATCGGGCTGAAGCCGCCCTGGAATCAGCGGGTAAGTCTGTTTCCAGACATAAGTCTGTCATCAATATCTTTTTGGGTGGTGGCCCTCCCCATCAGGATATGTGGGACCTCAAGCCAGATGCGCCGGCTGAGATTAGGGGTGAATTCAAGCCTATCCAGACGAATGTGCCCGGTATCCAAATCGGCGAGGTTTTCCCGAAAATTGCGGCGCGGATGAATCATTGCGCCATTATTAGATCACTTGTTGGCGCCACAGGTGGGCATGATGCCGTCCAATGCATGTCGGGGTGGCCGAACTCCTCCATGTCCAACATGGGTGGCCGTCCAAGTCTGGGAGCGGCGGTAGCCAAGCTGCAAGGCCCTGTTGACGCTTCCGTTCCGGCGTTTGTTGGCCTCGCTGCCAAAACCTCGCACCGTCCGTGGTCTGACCCCGGAACATCCGGATTCCTTGGGCCTTCTTACAAGTGCTTCCAGCCTGATGGCCCGGGTCTTGAAAACCTCCGCATCAAGCCCACTAATCAAGGTCACCTTGGTGACCGCAAAGATCTGCTCTCCCGTTTTGACGGGCTAAGGCGGGAAATTGATTACAGTGGCCAGATTCGGGGCATGGACAACCTGACCGAGAAGGCCATGGGAGTATTGACCTCCAGCCGACTTGTCGAAGCTCTTGATTTGTCCCGCGAAAGTGAAAAGGTTCGTTTGCGCTACGGAACTGGCCAGCCTTATCAATTTCAGTATGACGGCGCACCTACCGTTAATGATCATTTCCTCATGGCCCGGCGTCTTGTTGAAGCCGGGGTTCGAGTCGTGACCCTGAGCTATGGTCGGTGGGATAGTCATGGCAAGAACTTTGACCTGGTCCGTGATCATGGGGCCAAACTCGACCAAGCCTTGAGTGCCCTCCTTGATGACTTGGTTGTCAGGGGCATGATCGATGATGTTTCGGTTGTGGTCTGGGGCGAGTTCGGGCGGACTCCTCGAATCAACAAGGAGGCTGGCAGGGATCACTGGCCACAGGTAGCCGCGGCCCTGCTATTTGGTGGAGGAGTTCGTGGCGGAACCGTGGTTGGATCCACAAATCGCCTTGGGGAATACGCCAAGGAGCGTCCTGTTCAATTTGGCGAGGTTTTTGCAACCTTGTACAAGAACATCGGATTGGATCCATCACTGGTCATGCTCAATGATCCTTCCGGGCGTCCCCAGCACTTGGCGTCCCACCCGCCCATCGCTGAGATCTCCTGAGATTGTGAAGGTGGCGTAGAAGAAAAACAGGACCGCGCCGATAGCGCGGGCCTGTTGCATTTTTCTGGCTACCCATTAAATCGAGTTCATGCGACAAACGATTGAACGACAAGGAATCATCCATGCCAGCAACTCGCGTTCGTTATGAAGTTCTCGTTCTTGTTTGCATCCTTTCGATGATCACTTATCTCGACCGTGCCGCGTTTCCCAACGCTGAAAAACAGATTCAGCAAGCGATGGGCGGGAATCTTTCACAATGGGCGTGGACGCTTGCGGCTTTCAACCTTGCTTATGCCTTGTTCGAAGTGCCGACCGGCTATCTGGGCGATGTCTTTGGCCCAAGGCTGACACTAATTCGAATCGTGCTTTGGTGGTCATTTTTCACAGGGTTAACCGCATGTGCCGGGCTTGAAGTTGGTGGGATCACCCTCCTTGGTTTTTGGGGCCTTGTGCTTGTCCGATTCCTATTCGGGATTGGGGAGGCGGGAGCCTATCCCAACATCACAAGGGCACTGCACAACTGGCTTCCACTTTCGGAAAGAGGATGGGCGCAGGGATTCTTATGGACGACAGCACGGTTCATGGGGGGTATCACCCCGCTCATTTGGCTGGTTTGTGTTGACATGGCTGGAATACCTTGGCGTCTGGTATTTGTGGGATTCGGCCTTCTTGGTGTTTTTTGGTGTCTTGCGTTCGCGATGAGATTCCGGAACAGGCCTGAAGAAAACCCCGCCGTCAACGCCGCCGAATTGGAACTTATCAGGAAAGATTCGGCTGGTACCGAGGCGGCGCATCATGATGTTCCATGGGGCAAAATATTCACGAATCGGGCCGTTTGGCTGCTTTGCATTTCATACGCTGCCATTAGTTTTTCGTGGTATTTCAATCTCAATTATTTGCCAACGGTGATGCGTGTCGTGTTTGATGTCAAGGGTGGTGATGTGCTTGGCTCGGTTTTCAAGGGTGGCCCATTGCTACTGGGCGCGGTGGGATGCCTCGTTGGCGGCATGTCAACCGATTTTCTGATGAGAAAAGGCTTTGGTGGCCGTTGGGGGCGCTCGATACCCGGAATCATCGGGACAACCCTGGCCGCTCTTGCCTGTCTTTTTGCCGTCCTGCCACTCCAATGGGATTCAGCCCTGATATTCGCATTGGCCGTCGCGTTTTCCGGCTTTTTCAACGACATCACCTTGGCCCCTTCATGGGCCGCATGTCAGGACATTGGTCGCAGACATGCCGCGATTGTCGCGGGGACCATGAACATGGTCGGCAACCTCGGTGGTTTCCTCGGAACAGTGTTCACCGGTTGGCTCATCTCTGGTTGCCAATCGAATTTCGCGAGGGAAAACGATGTCCTGAAGGGCACCAATGGTTCGTTTTCCTGGTTGGAAGGGCAGGAGCGTCTGGCCAGCATGGGTGGTTTTCAAGTCAATTTGGCAGTCAATTGCGCGGTTTACCTTCTGGCTGCCGCCTGCTGGTGGGGGATCGATGCCCGCCAGCCTGTCTTGCCCGAGGAGTCTGGCCAAGGTCATTGAACCTTGGATTCTTTGCGCTGGCAAATTCCTTCAGAACTGTAAGGTTGGTCGGATCCATCGGTTCACCGGTTTCATTTTCCTTGGGTGTTTCCAGGATCATTGATTTGTTCTTCAACCGAAAATCAGATAGCAATTGAATAAAAGCGGCTTTTGAAACGGTGCCTTTTCCCAAATGTTCATGTCGATCAGCGCGGCTGCCCGCAGGTTTTTTCGAATCGTTGACATGGATGACGGCCAAACGCTCCAAACCGATCAGCAGTTCTATTTTTTCAAGCAAATCCAATGCGTTTTCTGCTGATTCGAGCGGGTATCCGGCGGCATGAACATGGCAAGTGTCGAGGCAGATGCCCAGTCGCGCGCCAAACTTGCTGGCGCTCATGATGTCCCGCAAATGTTCAAGGCGCCAACCTAAAGTTGTTCCCTGACCAGCGGTGGTTTCAAGGAGGACCGTTATTGAAGCATTGCTGGCTTTTTCCAAGGCCAGATCAAGTCCTGCGGCAACCCTGGCGATTCCCGCTGATTCGCCACTCCCCATGTGGGCCCCCGGGTGCATCACGAGATAATCGAGACCGAGGCTGTCCGCCCTCGTCAGTTGGGTGGCGAAAGCGTCTATCGACTTCTGCCATAATTCATTTTCAGGGGAGCCCAGATTGGTAAGGTAAGCGTCATGAGCCACAAGGGGCCCGGGGAATACTTTAGATTTCCTCAGTTCCGCAAATTGGCTGATCTCGGAATCCGTCATAGCCTTGGCATTCCATTGATTCGGACTTTTGGTGAATAACTGCAGGCAATCGCAGCCCAATTCCGATGCCGCTTCAAGCGCTTTGTGAAGCCCTCCCGCCACTGACATATGGGCTCCAAACCATGGCATAAGGATGATCCTTTCTAATGTGGGACGGGATTGTTCGTTGATTGATTGACCAGCTTTCCAAGGGCGCTTAGCTTGGGTTTATCACTCAAGGGCCGTTCCATGAACGCACAGATGTTTTTCTTTGTCACGGCAATTCTTTCCACTCATCAAACGCCCGGCCAATCGTTCTACGAAACCCGCGCCAATCATGACCCGAATGGAATCGGCAAGTTTTATCTCGGAAGGGAAATCGCACATGTCATGACCCACGAAGGCGCCGGATGGCTCGACAGGCGGGAACGGGAAAAAGAGGAGAACCCAAAGAAGTTGGTGGAGGCGCTCAAATTTGAGGCTGGCGAAACCGTTGTCGATTTGGGCGCTGGCAGCGGTTACTACACCTTCCTGATCGCTCCCAAGGTATCCAAGGTCATCGCGGTTGATATTCAGCCTGAAATGCTCGCCATCATGGAAAAGAAAATCAAGAAGGGAATGGTCAATAATGTTGAATTGGTGCTGGGTACTGAACAAGACCCCAAGCTGAAGCCAGGTACCGTGGATACCATCCTCCTTGTCGATGTTTACCATGAATTGGCTTTTCCTCGAGAAATGACTGAAAAAATGATCAAGGCCCTCAAGCCTGGTGGAAGGATCGTCTTCGTTGAGTTTCGCCTTGAGGATCCTGAAGTTCCCATCAAACTTGTCCACAAGATGAGTGAAAAGCAGGTGCTGCGTGAAATGGCCGAATTTTCGGAATTGAAACCAGAGGCCACCGTGTCTGTTTTGCCCTGGCAGCATGTGATTGTTGTCAGGAAAAAGCGATCCTGATGGCCATCATGATCAGCTAGCGGCAATCTTAGAAGCCTGCCTTTGAATCTAGACCTTTTTTTCAAGCAGAGTGACTCAGGTGAGGTTGTTGGCGGATTTTCGAGCATCATGCGATTCGTCGACAAACGCGAAGACCATCCCTATTAAGTTTTCATATGTGAATGAGATGGAGAAATGAGCGATGGCCATCAAGTTAGGCGTTCATGGGGCAGCCGGAAGGATGGGGCAAAGAGTTGTTGCTTTGGCTTCAGCGGACCCAAGGTTTGATGTTTCGGCGGCTCTGGAAGCCGAACAGTGCCCGCGCATTGGTAATGATGCCGGTGAGGTCGCGGGAGTAGGCACGATTCGTGTTCCGATTTCGACAACCTTGCATCATGGACATGGAGTAGAGGTTCTCATTGATTTCTCGAGTCCAGAGGGGGTGGTTCGCGTTCTGGAGCTTTGCAAGGGTTTTAGGATTCCACTCGTACTGGCCACAACCGGACTGGACTCGCATATTCAGGAAGAAATTAATGAAGCTGCCCATCATGTTCCCATTCTCCAGGCTGCAAACTTCAGCCTGGTGGTCAATGTGCTGTTCGAGCTTTCCAAGCGGGCCGGAAACATGCTTGCCGGCAAAGGATTCGATGTTGAAATCATTGAGCGACATCATCGATTCAAAAAAGATTCGCCGAGCGGTACCGCACTTCACTTTGCCCGCGTCATCCAGGAACAGATGGGGCAAAAAAGGCTTGTTTTCGGACGAGAGGGCCTGACAGGGGAGCGGCCGATGGACGAAATTGGGCTCCATGCTGTTCGGGTTGGGGACAATGTCGGCGAGCATGCCGTGATTTTCAGCACCCTTGGGGAAACCATGGAATTGATTCATCGGGGCCATAGCCGTGACAGCTATGTGCTTGGAGCTTTGGCGGCTGCTGAATATCTGGTTGGAAAGCCCGCTGGAAGTTATTCGATGACGGATGTCCTTGGATTGAATGGCCGTTGACGCATGGGGCTCCCGCTGACAACGGTGGAACGAACGAGGGGATTGATTCTTGGAATCAGCGCTTATGCCGCATGGGGGCTCATGCCCCTTTACTTTTCCATGGTTCGCGATGTTCCTCCGATTGAGATGCTTTTCCAAAGAGTTATTTGGTCGTTTTTATTCCTATCCATCCTGCTTATTTCCCTAGGAAAGATTTCTGCTTTCGCTTCTCTTTGGATGAAACCAAGGCTTGTGGCGATGTTGGCGTTAACAGCCTTTCTCATTTCCTGCAATTGGTTGCTTTACATCATTTCGGCTTCCACTCGACAAATTCAGCAGGCCAGCGTTGGTTACTATCTGTCACCGTTACTAAGTGTTCTTTTGGGAAGGGTGGTGCTCCTTGAGCCGATGAGGAAAGGCCAGTGGATATCATTTTTCCTCGCATTGGCAGGGGCGATGCTGTTGACAATGTCGATCGGGCGGTTGCCCGTGTTGGCCTTGGGTCTGGCAGCGACTTTCAGCCTGTACGGGTTGTTTCGCAAACTCGCTCCTGTCGACGCGGTCATCGGGTTGGCGGCTGAAACCGCCATTCTTTTTCCGATAGGCCTTGGCGGCATTTTGAGCCTGGGAGGGGGTGGCTTTGTATCGGGGATGGAGACAGGGCTATCGGCGTGGGTGGCTGCCAGCGGCGTCATCACGATTGTGCCCCTGCTTTTGTTCATTGCATCTTCTCGAAGGATACCGCTCGTATTAATTGGATTTTTTCAATACCTCTCGCCGACGATCCAATTCGTTTTGGCGGTGTTCGTGCTTGGTGAGGATTGGGATCACTCAAGATTCCATGGTTATTTGTTGATCTGGGCGGGGCTGATCCTTTTCAGCATTGATGCCTTGGTCGAATCCACACGAAAAGTTCCGTCATGAAGATCCTCGTCGTTGAATGGAGTTGTGCGCAAAACGAGATGGATCAAGAAGCCTTGCCCATCCGAGATGAAGGAAAGGCGATGCTCGAGGCCTTGCTGGAAGACATGGTTTCCACTGGCGTCGACACCATGACGATCGCCAGAGACGGACTGTTACGAACCACCATCAAGGTGGAGAATTTTTCACCTCTTTCCGGTGAACCATTCATCAAAACATTGCGGCGTTCTGTTCCTGAGCGGACGGGAGTTTTTATTATCGCGCCGGAAGCCAATGGTGTATTACTTCAAATGACACGGAATATCGAATCATTGGGCTTTCGCAACCTCGGTTGTTCGGCAGACTCGGTTGAATTATGTGCCGACAAACTCAGGCTTTTTTCGCACTGGCGTTCGGAAAGCGTTCCCACGCCCGAAACCTGGTTGAATCTGATGGATATTCGCGATTCCGGTCCATTTATTGTGAAACCCAGGGATGGATGCGGATGTGTCGACACGGTTGTCGTTGAAAACTATTCGGAACTGCGGAATCAGATGGATGAATTGATTCATCAAGACACGACGGAGTTCATCATCCAGAAATTGATGCCGGGAATCCCTGCAAGCATCTCTTGCATTATTTCTGACGAAAAGACCGTGTTTATGCCAGCATGCGGCCAATCAATTCAAAGAATCGGAAACCGGCTGGAATACAAGGGGGGGTGGGGGCCGTTGCCAGAGGAAATGATTAGGCGTGCTGAAATCCTTGCGGCCAAGGCTCTTGGCGGAATTCGGGGCCTTTGGGGATGGGTGGGCGTTGACATGGTTTTGGGGGATCCAAAAGATGGATCATGTGACTATGCGATCGAAATCAATCCCCGACTGACAAGTTCCTACCTTGGTATTCGTCATATGAAAGGTTCTTTTGCCGCTGCTGCCATCGCTCGACGCGACCAGACATCGATAGCAAATCAAAAGATTAAATGCCGATCTGTCATATGGTCAAAAACCGGACATGTCATAACCAATTGAGGTATTTCGATCATGTTGGCCATCATTTCCTTGGTTTTTCTATCAAGCTGCTTTTGCGCAACAGGTGAGGCTGAAGTGCAACAGATGTTCAAGGACTACATCCGCCAGGATGTGGATTTGCAACCTTTTTGGGGCACTCGCCTTGGGGACCATCGGCATGCCAGCCGGCTGGAGTCGTTGGATCCGAAAGCCGCCGCGGTTCGTAGGCAGTTTCACATGGATACCCTCGTCAAGCTCGAAGAGCTTGGCAAGTCGTCCGCCGGATGGTCCTTGGCTGCGCGCGTTGACTTGGAAACCTGGATCAACCACGAGAAAAGATGGCTGTGGAACTTCGATTTCTTGCAACCATTGCACACGGACCCAAGGGTTTACAACGAATACATCAGCGATTCAACTTTTCTTCTTGTGACCCAGACCACGCTTTCCTCCCAGGTGATTGGCCATGCCTGCCTGATGAGGACCAAGGAAATACCAAGGATCGTCATGGAAGCTAAAAGCAACCTTCTTGCACCCGGGAAACCGAGGCCAGCCAAGGTGGTTGTGGAAACCGCCATCAAGCAAAACCTTGGTAGCATCGCCTGGTACCGAAACGGGCTGGCTAGCCAAATAGGAAACCTCGGTCCGAAGGAAGAATTGGCTGCGGCTTGCCGTGATGCCGTGTCCGCGCTTCAGCAATACCAAGAGTTCCTCCAGACCGAGTTGCTGCCACAGGCGACCGGTGAGTGGAGGCTCGGCAGGGATCGGTTTTCCATCAAGCTTGGACTCGACCTTGAGTCTCCCATGACCACGGAGGATGTTTCCAAGGCTGCCAAGGCAGAATTTGCCAGGGTCGTGGCGGAAATGGGGGAGATCTCTGAGAAGCTTTGGCCATCACGACTCGACCTCAAGGATGAGCCCAATCCTTCTTTTACGGCATTAAACCGCACCGAGATGATCCGCAAAGTCATTGCGAGCGTTTCCAAGGACAAGGTCGCGGTGGACGGGCTTGTCGCGGAGGCGTTGAAGGCATCCAAGGAATTGAAGGATTTCATACAGGAAAAAAAGATCCTTGATTTACCCAAGCCGGATCGCTGCGACATCCTGGTGATGCCCGAATTCCAAAGGGGTAACAGCGTTGCCTACCTCAACAACGCCCCACCCCTCGATAAGGATGCTCGAAGCGTCTATGCGATCTCTCCGCCGCCCGCTGATTGGGATTCACGAAGGGTGGATACATTCCTGCAGGAATACAATCGGCGCATGATGAAGATATTGACGCTTCATGAGGCATATCCCGGGCATTATGTGCAACTGGAGTACGGAAACAGAAATCCTTCCCTTATTCGCAAGGTGCTTTCCTCGGGAGTCTATATCGAAGGATGGGCTGTCCACATGGAGCAGGTACTGCTTGATGAGGGGTTTGGTGGAGGAGACCCCGCCCTGAAGTTGCTGCAGTTGAAGTGGTATCTCCGGGCCATTGGAAACGCCCTGTTGGACCAAGGGATGCATTGCGACGGTTGGTCTGATGATCGCGCCCTCAGATTCCTTGTTGATGAGTGTTTCCAGTCGGAAGCCGAGGCCGTTGGAAAAATCATTCGTTCCAAGCAATCTTCCTGTCAGCTCAGCACTTATTTTGTTGGCAGGATGGCCATGCATCAATTGAGGGAATCAACACAAAAACGATTGGGAAACCGGTTTGACCTGCGGCAATACCACCATTCCGTGCTCGACCTTGGAGCGGTACCGGTCAGGCGTCTTCCCGAATTGATCATGGAATCTCTTCCGAGCCATCCGTAACCACGACAATGATTCAGCATTGAATCGCACATCCCGAATGATTAGTCCGCTGCTGGCTATTGGGGATGTTGAAATGTCGGCCGCTGTGCTTGATGTGGTCAGGGACTCCTCCCTCACGAAAGGGTTGGATGATTCTGAAGCTCGAATGCTGATCGAGGCATTGGCGATTGCGATCGAACATAAACCGGCCCAAGTTGTGCATCTGAAAATGAGGGGCCGGTTGATCGTCCATTTGGTCATGCTTTGGGCGGCGGGCAAGTTCGGTTCTGTCGCCCAATTGGCAGCGGTGAACCAGATTCAGGAGTGCCTTCCCACTCCATCTGTTTCTACCGAAGAATTCATGGAGAGGATGATCGTAACTTGCCTGAAATAGGCCTAAATTGCCCAAGCCGCTTTTTTTGCTCAAAGCGGCTATATTTTTCCATCGAACCTTGATATCAGTTTATTTCGTACATGGGGTGATGTGCCTTGTTTTGCTTGGATAGCACCCGTATCCTGTGGAATCAACAAGAAATGAGTTCGAATCGCTTCATGGAGGTCCTTTCGTGAGCATCAGTCCGGACATTGATCGCCGCGCTCTCGAAGAGGAACGGCGCCGTCTCAACCAAAGGCTCGAGGAGGTATCCCGCCTTTGCGAGGGTGAGCAGCCTCCCGGAGTATTTTATGGCGAGATGCTCAGGCGCTTGCTTGAATCTCTTGCCGCTCCGGCGGGTGCCGTTTGGGTGAAGACACCCCAAGGAAATCTCCAACTTCAGTTCCAGATCAACTTGAGTGAAACAGGCTTGGACGCGGGCGAATCCGAACGGCGTATCCATGACGAACTGCTGCGCCATTCCCTTACGCAAGCGCGACCCCTTCATTTGCTTCCCAGAACCAACCTGGGTTCCGTTGAGCCCGGCCAGACAGCACCGGGAAACCCGACCGATTTCATTCTGATGCTCGTTCCGATTCAGGTTTCTGGGCAGGTGTCCGGTTTGTTGGAAGTTTGGCAAGGTCCCAACCGGGCCCTCAATGCCATTCCCGGTTTTCTTCAATACATGGGAATGATGGCCGATCTCTGTGCCCGCTACATGCGCAACCAGATGATGGCCCATCTTTCCGGTCAGCAACAGGTATGGACCCAACTGGAGACATTCAGCAGGCAAGTTCATGGCAGCCTCAATGTCACGGAAGTCGCCTACATTCTGGCCAATGAAGGTAGGAGGCTGGTGCAGTGCGACCGCGTGTCGGTGGTCGCCGAGTTGCGTGGCAACCTTGAAGTCAAAGCCATCAGCGGCGCCGATGTCGTTGAAAAACGCAGCAACCTTGTCCAGACGATGCGGAGGCTTGTGCGCGCTGTTTTGGATTGGGGTGAACGGCTCGTATTCCAAGGAATCAAGGATGAGTCGCTGCCTCCCAAGGTATTGTCGGCGCTCGACCAGTATCTTGCGGAGAGCGGAAGCAAGTTGCTGGCCATTTATCCCCTGAAGGCTCCCGTCAAGGACAAGGAAAAAGCCAAGGAGGAAGAAAGAGCGGGTAAGAAATCAAAGCTGCCACGCGCCGCCATTGTCATGGAGTGCTTCGACCCGCCAATTGAACCGCAGCAAATGCTGGCCCGGCTTGATGTCATTTCCCAGCACGCCGAACCGTCGGTCAATAACGCCCTTGAGTATGACAGGGTTCCCCTGAGGTGGCTCTGGCTACCCATCGCCAGGTTTGAGGAAGTCGTCGGAGGCCGGGGCAAAGCCATCATGGCGGCTGTGTTTGTTGCCGTGGCATTCCTGGTCTCGGCCCTGATGTTTGTGCCTTATCCTCTGAAAATGGAGGCATCCGGCCAACTTCTTCCCGAGGTCAGGAGAAAAATTTTCTCTCCCACGGAAGGAGTGATCCGCGAGGTGCTTGTGACTCCGGGCCAACTGGTTGAGGAAAACAGCAACATCGGCCTCATGCACGACGCCCAACTTGAATCCCAGATGAGGCAACTTCTGAGGGAAATCAAGGACGCGCAGAAGGAGTTCGCTCTCAAGGTTCAGCAGGCCTCGTCAGGAAGCGACGCTGACAGGCTCAACGCATCAACAGAAGCGCTCAAGGCCAGCAAAATGCTTGAGTCGAAGCGAAAGGAACTTGCTGCCCTTGTCCAACGAACCAATGCCCTGGCTTCCAGCCAGCGAGTGGGTTGGTTCAACCTCAAGGCCCCGGGTTTCCATGAATTGACTTCCCAGGAAAGGGAGAGCGTGAATTCCAGGGAGTGGACGGTTCTTTCCACCGGTTTCAAGGAGGAATTAACCAACAGGGCTGTCAAGCCATCGGATGAATTGTTGAGAGTGGGAGTCGTTGACGGCCCATGGGAAATCGAACTGCGGATTCCGCAGCAACACCTCGGACAGATCCTCCAGGCCTATCAGGACCAAGGTGTTGAGGAACTTGATGTCGACTTCATCCTTCGCAGCAATGCTTCCCGAAAATGGACTGGCAAACTGGCAAGATCGCGCATTGGCGGGGAAGCTTCGCCAGACAAGTCCAATACAGATGATCCGTCACCCGTCGTGACGGCATTTGTTCGAATCGATGACGAGGAGTTGCGTGAAAGGCTCCGCGATTTCCGGGAACGGGCCGGAACCGAGGTTCATGCCAAGGTTCGTTGTGGTAACCGGCGAATGGGCTACGCCTTGTTCTATGGCGTATGGGAATTCATCTACGAGAAAGTGGTCTTCTTCTTTTGATGTGCGCGGCTACAGCGTCGCCGGAACCGCAAGCTCGGTGAAAAAGGGGAATCATCATGTTGAGATGGCTGATGTTTTGCATGCTGGCGGGATCGTTGATCTTTGTCTCGATGTACCTAGTGACCAAGCCGCTCTGGCCAGACCGGCTGGAAATGTCGCGGAAGGAGTTGCCGCAATCCAAGCCAGTCAATCGGTCGGATGACGGGCTGGCTGGAATCGGATCCGATGATTCCAGCCTGCATCCCGCTGTCATCATCCGGGACTGCCGGTTGGCCTCAATAAATAAGGAAGAAGTTCCAAGCCAGAGGGATGGAACATTGGTGCTTGCCGGGGTTGAGGTGCAAGCTGGCCATAATGGTGCGGTTCCGGACAACATCGACGCCACCGTGGACTGGGTGGACCTGGCCATTCCAAGTGGAAATGGTGGAGCCGCAGGCTGGAGGATGCTGAAGTCCGGAGAGGACTTTGATTCCGACAAGCAGTCTGTCCAGCTTCTTCCCCACAAGCGGTATTTTAGGAAGCTTCGCCAGGGCACCTTGGTTGGCAAGGATCAGATCATCGCGATCATTGACCCGAAGCTTGCGATTGCCGACATGGCTGTGAAGCATTCCAAGATGCTCGCCGCGGCCGCTGAAAGGGATTCCTCCTCCAAACTTCTCGCCGAAGCGGACCAGAGACTCCGGTCGGCCCAGCTCCTCAGGAGCAAAAACAGCATTTCTGACGAGGATTTTCGCTCGGCCCAACTCGCCGTGGACCGCTACTCTTTCGAAACCAAGGCCAAGGCGCAAAGCCTCAACCAAGCCAAGACCGAGTTGCTGGCCGCGCGCACGGTGCTGATGATGCATGAGGTGCGATCAGCGCAGGATGGAACGGTCAGGACAATTAACAAGCAGCCTGGCGAGGCCCTGAAGGCCGGTGATACCATTCTTGATATCCAGGATTTGGAAAGGCTTCGTGTGGAGGGATTTGTCGAGGTCCAGAATGCGGCAGCGCTTGAGCTTGGCATGAAGGTTGACATCGAGCCGACAAGGCCTGTCAGTCCGGCGTTGGTCCTTTCCGGACACCTGCTTGAATTGAACAGCGTGGCCGCAACCCGGTTGCCCGTGAACGAAAAAGGTTTGGAAAAGGCGCTTTTGATTTCATCAAGCGACGACAAGACCGTTCGCCTGTGGGAAGTTGTCAAATCCAGGGCAGGAAGCTGGAGCGGACGGCAAATCGATTTGAGGCGGGTGCCCGAGCCGATTCGCAGCTTGGCTTTCGCGCCGCAATCAAAGGAGTTGAACGGCCGCGAAATCCTCGCCGTGGGAGGCACATCCGCCGGAAAACTGTATTCGGTCAGGTTGTCCGTTGACACTCAGGGCGCCGTGAAGATTGTGGAATCCAAGGAGATTTCAGCCCACCGAAGCTCGATTCAAGCCCTGGCTTTCTCGCCGGATGGAAAAATCCTCGCCACCGCCGGGCAGGATACCGACCTTGTCCTTTGGAAAGTGCCAGCCAAGGGAATCGAACTAGTCGAGGCGGCCCGCATCAGACAGGCGCACAAGGCTGAAATCACCCAGGTGGCCTTTGCCGAATTCAAGAAGCAGGATGGCGCCGTGCCCCAACTGAGGATGGTGACGGCTTCCAGTGACAAGGATCGAACCCTTACGAGCTGGTTGGTGAACCAATCGGGTGGGATCTCCGCTGACCGCCAATTTGATGTTGTGCGAAGGGGAGGTGAAATATCCCAGCCAGGGATTAGCCCGGATGGACTTCATGCCTTGGTTGATCAAGGAAAGGAAATCAAAGTTGTTTCCCTGGTCGATCGGCAACCGAAAGGCTTGATCCAAAATGTGTCGAGCGCTCTCAACTTCACCACGCTTGCGCTATTCAGCCCTGATGGCGAAATGGTTCTGACGAATTGCGCCGAGGAAAACCGTGTGCAGTTGTGGAGGACTCCGCTCAATGGGGACCGCCCGGCGGAATTGCGTCAGTTTGTTTGGGCTGGAGACGGTTTCGCCACCTGCGGTGCTTTCGACCCATCCAGGCAGTTCGTGGTCACCGGCACATCTGACCACCATGTGCTTGTCTGGCCCTTGCCTGAGGCCTCGGAAGTGGACAACACCCTCACGGGTACCATCGAATTGGTGAGCAAGTTCATCGATTCAAACAATCCGCAGCGCCTTTTCCGCGCCGAACTGGATATCCGGAAAAACCCCGGGTACCTGATGCCAGGCGGAACGGCCACGATTGTCTATCCGTCCCGCTCGGTCTCCCGGAAACCGGCGGCGGACCGCTGACCGTCATCCGCGCAAGGAGCGGCTGCCATGTCACTGGCCGAACAAAAGGTTGATGTCGAACGCCGGAAGATGGTGCGGGTTCGCCTGCGCCCCGACTTGGTGATCGACGCCCACCGCTATGAAGGCAGGACATACTACATCATCAAGGATCCCGTGAGCCTCAGGTATTACCGGCTCAAGGAGCATGAACACTTTCTGCTGGGTTTCATGGATGGGCAAAAAACACTCAATGACGCCCAAAAAGCGTACGAGAGGCATTACCGTCCTGACAGGTTGAAACTCGAAGACCTCGAAGCGTTTGCCCAGCAATTGGTTAGGGCGGGATTGGCGCAGAATGAGTCGCCTGCCGCCGGCCAACTTCTCTATGACCGTCGCGCCAAACGGAAGAGAACGGAGTTGGTCCAGACTCTCACGAACCTGCTTTACATCAAGGTTCCTGTTTTTGACCCGGATCGCCTGTTGCGGTGGATGCTCCAATTCACCTCATTTGTGTTTTCAGGCCTCTTTTTTTTGGCCAGCCTTGTGTTGATGGCTTCCGCGGTAGGGTTAGTGACACTTCATTTCGATGTGTTTCTATCGAAGCTTCCAAGCTATTACGAATTCTTCAGCTTCAAGACAATTATCTATCTTTGGATCGCCTTGGGTGTCGTCAAAGTCATCCATGAGTTCGGGCATGGACTGAGTTGCCGGTATTACGATGGCGAAGTCCATGAAATGGGCTTTTTGCTTCTCTGTTTTTCCCCCGCCCTTTACGCGAATGTTTCCGATGCATGGACATTGCCCAACAAGTGGCACCGGATCATCATCAGCGCGGCCGGCATATATGTGGAATTGGTAATCGCGTCCATCGCAACCTTTGTCTGGTGGTACACTCCCGCAAGTCCGTTCATCCACAATTTGTCGCTCAGCTTGATGGTTGTTTGCAGCGTGAGCACGGTTGTCTTCAACGGCAATCCCCTCATGCGATACGACGGGTACTATGTCCTTGCCGACTGGATGGAAATCCCCAACCTCCGGGAAAGGGCAAATCGCTATCTCCAAAACCTGTTCCTTGAACATTGCCTCGGCATGGAGGTTCAGCCCGAACCCTACATGGAAACGGGGCGTAAGGTTCTGTTCATCAGTTACGCGTTGGTGAGCTATGTTTACAGGTGGATTGTTACTTTCACGATACTTTTTTTCTTGTATAATTTCCTCAAGCCTTATCGCCTTGAGGTTGTTTCCCAGATCCTGACATTGGCGAGCGCCGCGTCGATGATCGGCTGGCCGATATACAATCTTGGCAAGCACCTCTACCGGCGGGGGAGAGTACCAGACATGAAACGATGGCGGGTAGTGGCGACGGTCGCGGCTTTTGTCGGTTTCGCCGCTTTCTTCTTTCTTGTGCCGTTGCCCGTCAACAGGCTGCGCGGCATGGCTTTGGTGATGCCCCAGCCGGAATCACTCCACCGGTTTTACGCCACCGTTCCGGGAACACTTGAGTATCTGCCCATTCAAACCGGCCAATCCGTCAGTAGGGATGAGGTTATCGCAACCCTATTCAACCGGGATATTGAGGCCAAGTTGGCCACCGCCAGGGCGGAAGTTGAATCGGGTGAGCAATCGGTCCGAGCGTTGCTTGAGCAGTCCAACCGGACAATCAGGGAAGCGGACAAGCGCCGTGTCTCGGAAAGCATCCTGCAGGCATCAAGATCCCTTGAGAGGTCGCGGCAGGCGTTGGAAGACAACGAGCGACTGAAGAAGGAATTCCTCCGATTCGTTTCTCCGATTGACGGGATTGTCGCGGCTTCACCGCGGAAAGAAGACATAGGAAAGCAGGTTGAAGCCAGTTCCCGTGAACCCTTTCTCACGATTTATCCCGCAGAGCGCTTGGCGGTTTGCCTGCCGCTCAGCACAAGCGAATACAACCAGTTGGTGCGCGACTGCAACAACAATCCCGGTGGCATTGACCAAGAGAGCATAATCATCCGCGTTCATGGCCGGGAAGGGGCGACATGGAACGGGAGGAACCTTCGCCTGCTGCCTTCGGAGGCGCGTGACATACCGATGGCCCTGACAAGCCGGGCGGGCGGTCCGGTGGCCGTGAAGGCGACCAATCCTGGTGAACCTATGGTTCCCCAAGCCCAGCAATTCCTGGTTTACATTGATTTTGTCGACCCTGACCGGGCCATTCTTCCCGGCAACATGGCGCAAGTTAAGATTTATCTCAAGCCTGAGACTTGTGCCATGTGGCTATGGCGCACGGTTAACGATGTCTTTGAATTGGGGCTTTTCCTGTGACATGCCAACCGATTTTCTTTGGTTTTTTAGGTTTGATTGCCTTGGGGCAGGACCGGTTTGAATCGTATTCGCGTCCCGCTCTTGCCAGCATCACGGGAACCGACGCCTTGGTTTCCAGAAAAGTGATGACGATAGATGACCTTGCCGAGCATGACAGGGTGTTGCCGAAAGTTTCCGCAAGTTTCCTGGTCGTGAAAACGAACGGAAACAGGTATGCGAAACTTCAGGTCGTGGCAGGGCGCCAAAAGGTGTCCGATGAAAAGGCACTTCCCGTACTCATCATCGAGCGGTTTGTGACATTCAAGGATGGTGAGGAGCGTGCCATCGCCGCTTCAGGCAGCAACATGACTCTTTTTTCAGGCTTCCGGGTCAACCTTGATTTGGGCCAAATCGTGCCGACCGATCTTCCCGCAGACCTGACATTGCGTTCGGATGGGGGCCAGTTCTTGCTTGAACCGGTGGCCAAGGCGCTAATTTGGCAAGCCGTGCGTCCCTTGTCTGATCCCCTTCCGCCTTCTCCAGGAAAACCGATTCTGGGCGACAAGTTCCTCATGGAGCATTGGAACGGAACATTCCTTCTCTTTGATGATGGCCGTCGATCAGGTTCCTTGGAAATCAAGTCAGACTTGGCTGGAGAAATCAACGGTTCTTATTATTCCGCCAAGGATGGAAGCAAGTACGAGGTCCGCGGCAGGGTTGGACCGGCACCTCACATGATTCAGTTCGGCATACGATTTCCAAGGAGTGAGCAAATCTATCAAGGTTGCCTGTTCACAGGCGACTTGATGGCGATCGCCGGCACCTCAAAGTTTGGTGATCGCGAAACAGGCTTTTATGCCACTCGCAAGGTTCCCTGAGTTTTCATGGAGGTTTTTGTCACCGGTGGGACAGGTTTGGTTGGGCGCCGGCTCATTCCCTTGTTGCTGGAAAGCGGGCATCGTCCTGTTATTTTGACGCGCGATCCTTCGAGGATTGCAAAAGAAATCAGAGACCGCGTGAGGATTCTTGAAGGGGATCCGTGTGTCTTGGGATCTTGGCAGGATGCCATCGACGGCACGGATGCCGTAATTCATTTGGCAGGAGAAAATATCGCCTCGCGTCGCTGGAATCCCAACTTCAAGCAACGGCTTCGATCAAGCCGAATTCAATCTACCCGGAATGTCGTCGATGCGATATCCCGCTGCAAAAGGCCGCCAAGCCAATTTGTTGGCGCGTCGGCCATCGGTTGGTACGGGGATCGTGGCGATCAATGGGTCGATGAGAACTCATCCTGTGGAGATGATTTTCTGGCCCACCTGTGCCATGATTGGGAGGCAGCAAGCCAACACCTTGATGGAAGTTCAACCATCAGGACCGTTATTCGCTTGGGAATTGTGTTGGATTCTGCCGGCGGCGCTTTGGCGTCCCTGATGAATCCCATCCGATGGGGAATCGGCGGTCCGATGGCGGGTGGGCGGTTTTTCATGAGTTGGATCCATCAGAATGATCTCTGCCGCATGATGTTGTGGTGCATCAACCAACGCGTCAGCGGATTGGTGAATGCGGTTTCGCCTAATCCAGCAACAAATTCGGAATTCGTTTCAGCGCTTGCGAAGTTGATGAATCGGTGGGCATTTCTTCCTGTTCCCTATCTTCCCCTTCGATTGATGATCGGTGAAATGGCAAGGCTCATCTGTTTAAGCCAGCGAGTTAAACCCCGAAAAGCCATTGAATCCGGTTTTGAATTCGGGTTTCCAACCTTGCCTGAAGCCTTGAAGGATTTGCTCAACAACCGGTAATCGAATCCTGTCGGCAAATGCCAAAATTTGTTATTATTAGGTTTTCAAAGGGTGTGGCTTTGAAATGATCGACCGCATCAGCCTGACCTGTTTTGGTGCCAGCTATGCGGTTGCCTTGGGTTTGGACTGTTTATACATCCGATGGCCCGTGCGTCTCAACAGGATCGCCAGCCTCGGGTTCACTGTCGCCGGGTTGTGCGCACAAACGGCTTATCTTGCTTATCGGCAGCCACCCCTTTTTGAAGCTTTTGGCTACCTCCTCTTTCTTGCCTGGGTTCTGACAATCATCCATTTGGTCAGGGTTGCTCCCCACCATGGCCGAAGCATCAGTTTGTTCACATTGCCACTCGTGATGATTTTGGTTCTGCTCGCATGGATGCTCGGAGGGCCGACTGGGTCGTCCGCGCATTTTCTTTCCCGGCATAATCCTGTTGTCAATTCCATTCATGTGGGTGCGCTTGCCGGGGCTGGTATCGCTCTTTCACTGGGTTTTCTTGGCAGTTGCATGTATCTGGCGAGGTCTTGGCAGTTGCGATCCAAACATGTTCCGGGCTGGGGACTCAGGCTGCCCAGCTTGGAAACCTTGGAAACGGTCATCAGATGGTCGATAGCCTTCACTTTTCCCCTCATGACGGCAGGTCTGGTCCTTGGTGTCGGACTCGGAGCCATTGGTCCAGTTGAATGGGAGGGGTGGACCAACTCGAGGGTTATCGCGACTTTTATCCTTTGGATTGACTTCGCCGTTCTGCTGGGTTTGCGCCATGGCCTTGGAGTCCGTGGCAACTTCCTATCGGTTCTGGTGATAGTGGCATTCGGCCTTTTCATTCTTTGCGCGGTGCTTCCTCACCCGGAAACCCCGAAATTATCCGATGCGAGCCTTCTGCCATGAGGTTGTTGGCCACAAGCTGCCACTTCCGATCGGCTCCCGTTGAAATCAGGGAAAAAATCGGCTTCAGCCAGGAGCAATTGCCTTCGGCGCTTGATGGTATCGGCAGGGCATTTGACTGCGAGGCGGTGATTCTGAGCACTTGCAACAGGGTGGAAGTCTATCTTGCGCGACCGGATGACGGTTCTGACCTGGATCCTCTGTCAGTCACAAGGTTTATCAGCAACTTTCACGGGGTGGACGAGGCGCATTTGTCCCGGCATTTGACCAACCGGGCTGGAATAGAGGCCGTGAGGCATATTTTCAGGGTTGCTGGCAGCCTTGACAGTCTCGTGGTTGGTGAAGGACAGATTTCAGGTCAGGTGAAGCAGGCTTATGAAACGGCCCGAACCTTGGGCGCTGCCGGTCCGGTTCTGCATGCCCTTTTCCAACAAGCCCGGGTCGTCGCCAAGAGGGTGCGCGCCGAAACGGGAATATCCCAAGGTCATGTTTCGGTGTCCAGCGTCGCGGTGGATTATGTCCGCGAAGTGTTCGACAGGTACGACGACAAGACCATTTCCGTTCTTGGCGCGGGAAAAATGGGCGAATTAACTCTCAAATCATTGAGGGAACTATCCCCGGGAAAAATTCTCATTTGCAATCGCAGTTCGTCCAAGGCGGAGGATTTGGCCAGCCAATGTGGCGGAGAAGCGGTACCCTGGGATCGCCTTGATGATGTGCTGATCCGTTCGGACATCATCCTCAGCACCACAGGCGCTCCCGATGTGATTGTGGACAAGGCTCGCTGGGAAAAAATCGCTCCCTTGCGGCGTCAAGGGCGTTGCGTGATTCTCGACATCGCCGTGCCGAGGGACTTTGACCCTTCATTGCACAATGGAGACACGGTTTGCCTTTTCAACATCGATGACCTGCAGAAAGTGCGAGAAGGCAGGATCGCGGAAAGACGAAGGCACCTGCCACAGGCTGAGTTGCTCGTGGAAAGCGAGGCTTCCCGTTTCATCAGGCAATGGGATCGCAGGCGAAACAGCGCCACAATCGCCAAGCTTACAAGGGAATTTGAGGACAAGCGGCAGGCGATTGTCTCCAACCTCATGACCCGTCTCAACGGGAAGCTTTCGGAAGAGGATAAGCAGTACATCGCAGGGGCTTTTCGGTTGCTTCAAAACCAGTTCCTCCACGGACCGATCGCAACCTTGACAGAGGAAACAGGCCAGTCCAGCAGCCATACTTTGCTGGATGCCTTTCGCAAGCTTTTCAGGCTTGAGGATCAACGCTAGGCGCCAAGGGCCCAATCAATCGGGCCGGGGAGTTCATACGAATGTTCCAGTTCATCATGACCCTCACGACCGTGACCCTTGTTCATGCTCAGGCCCCAACATCGCCCGACCTGTCCGGCAATTGGAAGCTGGTGGGGACCTTGCCGGCCAATCCGGCGGGTCAAGACTCGGTCCTCCTGCTCCTGAAGGCGGGAGAAAAGCAAGACGACTGGAATGTCATTACCAACGGAATTGCGCCCTTCAAGGGCGCGTCAGTCAAAGCCGGTGTGCCTTCTCAATCGGTTCTTGAACTCAATTTTTCGGGCCCCATTCCATTGAGATGTGTTTTCAAGATTCCTTCAGAAAAGGCACAGAAAATTGTTGGAGCGTTCAATCTTCGTGGAAACTGGTTCCCTTGCTGCATTGAAAGAAACCCCAAAGATAGTCTGGAAAAGGAGACCTTGGAAAAACCAACCCCGGGAAGCGAATTGGTCGGCAAGCTTTCCAAAGCAAGCAACCTTGCTGAGAAACTGGCGATCGTTGGCGAGATCAACCAGAAGTATCCATCATCTCCAGCGGGACTTGTTGCCTGTCGGATGTTACTCGAGGAAATGGTGAAGGGAGGCGAAGGTGCCCTGATTCGGGATGCGATGAAGGAGCTTGAGAAAGCCTGCGCCGGATATCCTCCCCAATTGACAAACGGACTTCATGGCGGAGTCGCCCTCGCCATGGCCAACAAAAAGTGGAATTCCGAATTGGCTGAAACCCTATTGGAAAAAATCAAAAAAGATTCCCAGAATTCTTCGGAATCTGGAATGAAGCGGCTGGTACTGAAGCTTGAATCCAAGATTTATCCACAAGTTGGAAAGAATGAATTGGCCAACAAGGCCGCGCAAGAACTGGAGTCTATTGACAAGGCATTGGATCGGGAATTCGAGAAAAATGCCGTGCCGTTTGCCACCCAGCCTAAAACCCTGTCTGGTTTTTCGAAGAAGAGTCCTGCGGTTGTCGAGTTGTTCACCGGGGCCCAGTGTCCACCTTGCGTTGCCGCGGAGGTTGCCTTCGATGCCTTGTCAAAAAGTTATACATCAGGCGACCTGATTCTCCTTCAATACCACCTCCATATTCCCGGTCCCGATCCGATGACCAACGCGCACTCAGAACTGCGGGCAAGGTATTACGGCGTCAACTCGACACCGACAATGTTCCTTAACGGACGCCAAGGACCGCCGTCGGGAGGTTCCAAGGCGGGCGGTCAAAAGGCTTTTGAATCGGTGGTGTCTTCCATTGGCAATTCAACACGGGATCCTGGGCATCAAAAAATCGTCATGGAAATGATCGCGTCCAAGCAGGGGGATGACCATGCCGTTTCAATCAATTTCAAGGGATTTGAAGCCCATAGGGCTTATATCTTACGAGTAGCGCTGGTTGAAGATTCGGTAAGGTATCCCGGCCGGAATGGTCAAAGGATACATCATCATGTTGTTAGGGCCTTCCTTGGGGATCCCAAGGGAATTGCGCCTGATGGGGCCCAAGGTTCTCAATCCGTGAAATTCAACATAACCGCTGTGAGGAAAGAAATTTTGGAATATCTGGAAAAGAGTCATGCAAGGCGACCTTTTCTAGATGATGAAAGGCCGCTGGATCTCGCGAAACTCTCGGTGGTCGCATGGTTCCAGAACATTGACACAAAGGAAATCGTGCAGGTTTCCCGGATATCCCTCGACTGAATTGTTGGAGTTTTAGCCATGGCCATGAATATGGAATTGCTGGAGAAATCGATTCTTGAGTTGGTTCGCAAGACGAGTGTTTCACTGCCTCCAGATGCCGCGGAAGTGATCAACACCAGGCGGGCCCTGGAGGCCGCGGGATCAAGTGCTGAATTGGCGCTTTCCCTTGTCGCCAGCAATATTCAAATGGCCCGGCGCCTTAGCGCTCCCATTTGTCAGGACACGGGCACCATTTCGTTTTTTGTGAAGGCTCCCAAGGACTTTGACACCATCCAATTTGAAAAAGCGGCTTGCCTTGCTGTCGCCGAAGCCACAAGGCGCGGATATTTGCGGCAGAATTCGGTTGATCCGGTCGATGGAAAAAACACGGGAGATAATCTTGGTCCCGGTAGTCCGCTGTTTCATTTCCATCAACATGATGAGTCGATCATCGATGTGCGGCTGATCCTGAAGGGGGGTGGCTGCGAGAACATGTCAGCCCAATATTCCCTTCCGACCAAGATTCAGGGCGTGGGCGCAGACCGTGACATGGAAGGCGTAAGGCGCTGCATTCTTGATGCTGTCTGGCAAGCCCAGGGAAAAGGATGTGGCCCGGGCTTCCTTGGTGTGTGCATTGGTGGCGACAGGGCCTCGGGTTTCGCAGCGGCGAAGGAACAGTTGCTAAGGTCCGTGGATGATGCGAATCCGGATCCCTTGCTTGCGGAACTGGAGGCCGAAATCCTTTCCCAAGCCAATGAATTGATGATCGGCCCCATGGGTTTTGGTGGGCGCTTCACGATTGGCGCTTGCAAGGTCACAAAGCTGAACAGGTTGCCTGCGTCGTTTTTTGTCTCGATAGCCTACATGTGCTGGGCCTACAGGCGCCGCGGCGTCGTTCTGAATCATGGTGGTGGGATTGATCACTGGCTTTACGAAACCGCTCAGGATGAACACGAGTCGGAACCATCTTTGCTTGGCTCGGGTAGTTATGGCGCAAGCAGGAAGTTACGGACTCCGCTAACCGAGGAGGATGTGCGATCGCTGAGGTCCGGTGACATAGTTCTCCTTTCCGGAACGGTGAGAACAGGACGCGACGAGGTCCATAAATACCTTCATAAAGGCGGTGACATTCCTTCCTTGCATGGATCGGTGATTTACCATTGCGGGCCCGTCGTGGTTGAAAGGAATGGAGAGCGAAAGGTTGTTGCCGCTGGTCCAACTACTTCGATCAGGGAAGAACCGTATCAGGCCGAAGTTATCAAGCGGTATGGGATTCGCGCCGTGATTGGAAAGGGAGGAATGGGCCCGAAGACACTTTCGGCTCTCAAGGAATGCGGGGCTGTTTACCTCCACGCTATCGGTGGCGCCGCCCAAATATATGCCGGATGCGTCCGTAAAGTTCTTGGGGTTGAGATGCTCGGGGTATTTGGCTCCCCAGAAGCTGTGTGGGAATTGGAAATCCAGGATTTTCCGGCCATCGTGACCATGGATTCAACCGGCCTGTCCCTTCATGCCGAGGTTGAAAACACCAGCAAGAATCGCCTGATCATGTCATTGGCCTGATTTGACGATTCAATCAGGCGACGATGGGCATGACGATGTTTCCGGCAACATCCGTCAGTCGGAATTGCCTTCCGCTGTAGCGGAATGTCAGTTTCGTATGGTCGATTCCCAAAAGGTGCAGAATTGTGGCATGCAGGTCATTGATGGAAACCTTGTCCTGTTCGGCCTTGTGGCCAAACGGATCAGTGGCACCGTGATGCGCGCCACCCTTCACGCCTCCACCGGCCATCCAGACAGTGAAAGCATGAGGATTGTGGTCACGCCCCTTGGCCTTTGAGTTTTTCGAACGCTGGGCAACGGGAAGACGGCCGAATTCACCACCCCAGATCACAAGGGTGGAATCCAGCAGGCCCCTATTCTTCAAGTCGGCCAACAATGCCGCGACGGGTTGGTCTGTTTCCCCGGCAAATTGGCGGTGATTGGACTCAATGTCGGAGTGCCCGTCCCAGCTCCGCTCATTTTCCATACCGCCGGAATATATCTGGATGAATCGAACGCCCCTTTCAACAAGTCTCCTGGCAACCAGTGTTTGCTTAGCCACATGCGCGCAGCGGGGATTTTCCGTTCCATACATGTCCAAGACTGTCTTGGATTCCCTTGAAAGGTCAAAGGCTTCGGGGGCCGCCGCTTGCATGCGATAGGCCAGTTCGAAGCTTTCCATCCGCGCGGCAAGCTCGGCTTCCTGATGGCGCGAACTCAGGTGGGAGGAATTTAACTTGGCGAGAAAATCAAGTTGCCTCCTCTGATCGGCTGGGCTCAAACCTGATGGTGGCAAGAGATTGTCAATTGGCGCGCCTTGTGTGTTCAGCGCCGTTCCTTGATAGACCCCGGGGAGGAATCCAGAACTCCAGTTGGAGGCATGTCCCTTTGGCAAGCCACGGCCAAGGGTGTCAACCATGACCATGAAAGCGGGGAGGTTGGAGCTTTCGCTACCAAGGCCGTAAACAACCCAACTTCCAACGCACGGCATTCCCATCCTGCTTGAACCCGTGTTGATTTGGAAAAGCGCCGGCGAGTGGTTGTTTGTCTCAGTGTGCATCGAGTGGATGAAGGCCATGTCATCCACATGCTTGGACAGGTTGGGAAATATCTCAGGGACCCAAGTTCCAGATTGTCCGTGTTGTTTCCATAAGAAGGGGGATTTCATCAGTGGGCCGACTTGGTCAACGAAGAAACCGGTTTTTTTGTCCAATCCGGCTAGCTCCTGTCCGTCTAGCTTGGCAAGTTCCTGCTTGTAATCCCATGTATCGACATGGCTTGGACCGCCATTGGTGAAAAACCAGATGACGGATTTGGCCTTTGCCGCCCGCGGAGGGGGCGAGGGAATCAGGGCTTTGCCGGATGCGGAGGCATCAGCGGAAATAAGGCTATTGAGGGCTAGCGAAGCCATTCCTCCGCCAGCGTTGAGAAGATTTCTGCGGCTCAAGGGGACCAAGTTAAGGAGGCGGGGGATGATCATTTCCATGTCCAACCTCAATCCGTGTAAGTGAATTCATTGGACAGAACAAGCACCTGCGCCAGTTCCCTCAATCCCTTGGCGGGATCAGTGGCAGGATTCAGGAAGGCGCGCGCCCCTGATAGTTCCATCCCGGTGGGCGACCTGAGCAATGCCATTTTGAAAAGCGCATTCACCGGATCAGTTCCAGAACTTAACGCCTTGGCTGCCAACCCTTTGGAGACTTGGTCCATGAGGGGATGATTCAGCAGCATCAGGGCCTGCGGCGCGACTGTCGTCGTTGGCCTTTCCTCCGCCGACTGAAGGCTGTCGGGGGAATCAAACAGGGTCATCATGGAAGGCATTCTTGATCTCTTCAGGGTCGAATAAATAGCCCTTCTGTGGTGAAGGGGGTCGCTAATCGAAGGTCCGAACTGGGTGGTGTCGAGGATACCGGCGACAAAAAGAAGGCTGTCCCTGAGTGCCTCCGCTTCCATCCTGCGTGGCTGGCGCCTCGCCAACCATCGATTTTCAGGGTCGGCGTTTCGAACAGATTCGGAAACGGCGTTCGATCTTTTGTAGACTGCGGAATTCATGATTTTTCTATGAATCGATTTCAGGCTCCATCCCGACGAAACGAGTTCTCCAGCAAGCCACTCCAGCAATTCCGGGTGTGAAGGCTCATCACCTGTGGTTCCAAAATCATTGATGGACCGGACGATTCCTTTGCCAAAATGGTGATGCCAGAGCCTGTTCACGGCCACCCGCGCTGCGAGGTTTCCCGCGCCCGCTTGGGTGTCGGTGATCCATGAGGCCAAGGCACTACGGTAGTGCGGCGTCCTGCTTCCAGCGGGCGCTGGCTTGAGCCAGTGCCGGTCAGCATCGGGATGGTCGGTAAGGACCTCAAGGAAAGAAGGGTTGGCAACTTCACCCTTTTGGTTCGGGTCGCCGCGCTTGAGGAAGTGGGTCGCTTCCAGGAAATCGCCGCCCTGGGTGTGCAACCGGACCGCGGGTAGCCCCTCGCTGCTGACGAGGGCTTTGATTGTTTTGGAAACGGGCTTTTCGGATTCAATTTTCAGAATCCGTTGCCTCAGCATCTTCCAATCTGGATCAAATGAACGCTGAAGGCGGACAGCCAGTCTTTTTGATTCGCTGGAAAGCGGTTTGGAAGGGTTCGACTTGGCCGAGGCCAAGAAACCAAATTGAGGATTGCCTTTTAAGGTTCTTACCACTTCTGAGCTGATTGAAACCCTGATGTTGCCGATGCCATGTCCGGTGTTGTTGTTGAATTTTAGTGTCCAGCGAAGCTGCCAACCCTTCGTTGAAGTAGGAGCATCTTGAACCTCGAAAATGGCAGCATGATCCTTACCGAATTCAGGATCAATCGCCCACGCAGTGGAGGGATTGCCGTCAATTGAGCCTGAAACGGGAAATCCTTTTTGTTCGAAGGTTGCAGCGGGATTGGATAAGCGCAGCTTTTTCCATGTTTCTTGGGTTCCATCAGGACGGACTTCAACCTCAAGGTCGGTCAAGGCGAAGTTGCCATTCGTGGCTCGGCCAGGCCCGTTTTTGGATAATCCAGACGAGGCCAAGGCTTCCAAGCGAATTGACTTGAGTTGTGAGATCGGTGTTGTGGCCAAGATCTCAATTTTGTCATGGTTTGGATTTTTTCCTTTCAACCTGATGACATCTTCTTCATCAACTTCGATTGTCGAACCCTCGAATGATTTTGCCGTGAGGGTTGAGGGCGCGATCCAGGTGATTTCAGTTGGAGACTGGCCAAGGAACGATTTCCACCAAGAAGGAAATTCCTTTTCCAAGGCTGATTCCCTTTGCGACAAAGCCGTTTTGGCGTTGGCCAGTTCTGTTTCCCATTGCCTTAGTTTTTGAGAATTATTGGGTGTTGCAATCGCTACATTTTGCTCGCTTCTGACGGTTTTTGTGAAGTTGGAAATGAACCGGTAATAATCCTTGGAAGTGATCGGGTCAAACTTGTGGTCGTGGCAACGGGCGCAGTGAATGCTAAGGCCAAGCATTGAAGCCCCAATCGTTCTCGCGATGTCATCCAGTTCGTCGTACCTTTCTTTTTCAACTTGGCTGATCGTGATTTGGGTGGCATGCACCCCTGCCGCCAGAAACCCGGTGGCGAACCACGCCTCCGAGTTATCCGGTGCCATTTCGTCGCCTGCGATCTGCCACTTGAGAAAAGCATCGTAAGGCAAGTCGGTGTTAAGAGCCTTGATCACAAAATCTCGGTAAGGATAAGCGGTTGGACGATCGTAATCTTGCTCGTACCCATGGCTTTCGGCATACCTGGCGACATCAAGCCAATGTCGGGCCCACCGTTCGCCATGCATTGGTGAATCAAGAAGTTTGTCAACCAGCTTGGAATAGGCGTCAGGAGATTTGTCGTTCAAGAACATTTCAAGTTCGCGCGGGGTCGGAGGAAGTCCGATCAGATCGATGTAGGCCCTTTTCGCCAGTGTTGTTTTGTCAGCCTCCGGGGCTGGAATCAGGTTTTTTTCCTTCAGTCGAGATTCAATGAAATAGTCGATTGGATTGTTGAAATCCTTGAGTACAAAAACTTTTGAAATCTTGCGAAATGATCTGAAATCCTTGTCCTTGGCTGAAATCGCCTTGGACTTAGAGGGGTTGTTACCCGTTTGGACTAATGGCTTGTCATACGGGGCCCCATTATCGATCCACTCTGAAATCGCTTTTTGTTCTTCGGCTGGAAGTGGAGGCGACTTTTCCGGCATCACTGGGTTTTCAAGATGACGGATCATTTTCATCATTTTGCTGCCAGAGGCATTGAAGGGGATGACAGTGATTCCAGAATCGCCCCCAGCAAGCAGGGTTTCCCTCGTGGCCATGCTAAATGAAGCGCGGGTTTTCTCGCCCCCATGGCACGAAACGCACCTTGTTTTCAATATTTTCGAAACAGAAGCTTGGAATTGCCTCGTACCGACTTCAAATCGCTTGGCATGATCAGTTGGAATTAAAGGTGAATTGGAAAGCTGTCCAACAGCCAAGCAGACCAAAGCCATCGCGGTGTATTCAAGCATTGGGCACCCAAACGCTTGGTTGGGAAGGATAACTTATCCTAGCCCATCAGAAGTTTGGGTGCCATGCGATACTTCAGGCGCTTGTTTTCAGTGCCAAGTTTTCAGTGTCTCGAATGCAAGAAATTGAATTTCTGAGGAGTTGCCTAACCAAACTTCCGATGCTTTGCCCTCGACGCATGGCAATCTGCTCAAGCCTAAGCATTTGATCCTTATCAAGAATAAGAGGTATTTCAACAAACTGTGATTCTAAGCCAAGTTGATTCGTGGCTTGCGGCATATCAATCCCTCCAGAGTTCTATAACAATCAAGCAATATCCATGCCAATCCATGGAGTGAAGTGGATCACAGACTTTATTCGAGGACTCGCTGTGCGAAATCAGATGCTTTTCAGACTTTTACATGGTTGCCATGCCATAAAATTGGGCATTGATTGCCACGGGATTGGGAAAAGGCTGGTTTGCTGCCGCTATGAGTGAGAAGCGCAAAAAAATCCGAGTGGATCTCAGGAAAAACAGGGGCAACGCTCCCCGGTCGAAGAATTGGGACCATGATCTGACATCGGAATCGCCAAACGAACAGGCTTCCAAGGCGGAGCGTGTTCGCCCCAAGGGGGAAATATCCAGAAAAAGAACGCTTGTTGTCTCCGAAAGCGCTGACACCTCCGTTGCGATGCCAGAAATAGACAAGAGTGTTTGCCTGCCTGGCAGGGTTCTAAGGGTCCATGGCCTGCTTAGTGTCGTGGAAACAGAAGATGGCAGAATATTCCGCTGCACGATCAGGAGACTGTTGAAAACGCTCGCCATTGACTCAAGATCCATGATCACTTGCGGAGACAGGGTGTGGATTTGTCCGGAAGCCCTGCAATTCAATCGTCCCTGCGACACTCCATCCAATTTGTCGGGTAGGCCGCCTTTGCCCGGCGAAGCACCGGCTGAAGCAACGATCGAGCGAGTCGAACCGCGAACAGGTCAGTTGATGCGCTCCTCTCGGAATAAGGTCCATGCGATCGTCTCGAATGTCGACCAAGTTGTTTTTGTCTTGTCTGTCAAAGAGCCTGACCTGAAAATTCATCTGATAGATCGATATCTGGCCAGCGCGATCCAAGGATTGATCAAACCGATCATATGCCTGAACAAGGCCGATTTGGTCGACCCGGCTGAGTACCAGCATGTGATCGGGCTTTACTCGCGAATTGGCGTGGAAACCTTCATGGCGAGCACCAAAGATGCCCGGGGCATCGTATGGTTGCGGAATTTGCTCAAGGGTAAGCAAACGGTTTTTTCCGGGCAAAGCGGGGTTGGCAAATCCTCCCTCTTGAACTCAATCCAACCCGGGTTGGGATTGAGTGTCAGGGAAGTCAGCGAAGCCAATTCCAAAGGCAGGCATACGACCACAACTTCTGAACTGATCAGGTTGAACGGGGGTGGGTGGGTTGTGGATACTCCCGGTATCCGTCAATTTGAACTTACCGGCGTGAGGCCGGAGGAAATCGAGGTATTTTTTCCTGAATTTCATCCGTTTATCGCATTGTGCAAGTTTCCCGGATGCACCCATCTCCATGAAGGTGGATGCGCCGTGATGGGCGCGGTGGTCCGCCGTCAACTCGCATTATCCAGGTACACCAGTTACAAGGGCCTTCTCGGTGCCGATAATCCTGAAGTTGACGAGGATTCTTTGTGACACCAAGGACTTTCGTGGTTGGCGACATCCATGGATGCAGCACGGCACTTGAAGCCGTACTTTGTGCCTCGGGCTTTGCTGGAAACGACATACTAATCACCCTTGGCGACATGATAGATAGGGGGCCGAATACGCGGGGTGTCCTTGACTTCCTCATGAGGCTGCTTGGTGAACGGAGGTTGATTCCGATCAGGGGCAATCATGAAGTCATGATGCAGCATGCCCTCGATTCCGGACGCGATTCCCAGTGGTTTGCTTCCGGAGGATTGCAGACTCTTGAGAGTTTCGGACTTGCCTCCAACAAGGCATGGCGCTCATGCCTTCCAAAGGATTATCGCTCATTCATCGTTCACGATTGCGTTGATTATTGGGAGGATGAGCGTTTTATCTTCACACATGCCGGGCTTGAGGCCGGCCTCGGCCTCGCGGACCAGCCACATTCCACCCTTTTTTGGTCGGAATACAACCTTGCCCCCGCTCCCCACTTTTCCGGAAAGACTTCTATTCATGGACATACCGTCGTTTCGGGTTATCAACCCATGGCTTGGCCTCACGCATGGTTTCTGGACACGGGCGCATATCTACCCGATGGTTGGCTGAGTTGCGTCGACATCGACACCGGGAAAATATGGCAGGCCAACCAGCAAGGCAAGATCCGTCAGGCCCAGTGGGCTTTCGTGTAGTCATCTCGAATTGATGGGTAGGTTCGTGATCCTGTTTAGGGTCATCGCGATTTCCTTGGCTATTATCTCGTTACCGCATCTGAATAGAGTGTTGACCATCCGGCCCATGTCGCGTGTGAGAGCGACCTCGAAGATTGATCCATGAATGACCGCCGCGTACCAGACCATGGCTGGAAAAATAAATGGAATCAAAAGAATCAAGCCAATGATATATTCAATCGCTCCAGAATTCGATGATTGAACGAGCTTGATTCCATCATGCCCCTCCGTGGTTAAACTGGATTTTGAGGCAGGAACAAACCCGATGAAGTATTGCCTTGTTAATCGGATTTTTCCCTTGGAATTCCTGGCCAGTTCCAACTGGCCATGAGTTCCTGTGATGTAAATAATTTGCGCAATGGCAAAAAAAACCAGGGCGAATGACCCGGCCAGGCTGCTCGCTCCTGCCTCAACAAGTGCGATACCAGTAATCAATGTGGCCAAGGTGAGCACTGATGCCAGAAGCATACGGGATGCTCGGTTCCATCCTTCGCACCAGCGTTGATTCAAGAGTTGGTGCTTTCTTCGAACCTTGCCACCTTTGTTGATGTTGAATCCGCAGGAAAGGCAAACCGTGTGGCTTGCATCCATCACGCTTTCGCACCCGGGACAATAAAAATCATTTGAATTTGTCAAGCCATAAGCTAGCCCATCGTCCTCGCTGGATGAGACAAATTGATCAGGAACCACGAGTTTCCTTTTAATAGTGTTTCTCGCTTTTGAACTTTCCGATGGTGATTCACTTTCCGATGATTGGCCTGAGTTCGATTCGAATTCGCCGGAAACTTTGGATTTCTTTTGTTGGCCTGCATCATCTCTGGAAATCGTTTCGATGACGAGCCTTGAGAATCCCTGCTGGCGGATATCGGTCATGACTCCGCACGAAGGGCAGGTGATTTTTACCTTGCTTCCAGGAGGGTTCAGGATTTCACCGCATCCCGTGCATAAAAACGGCATGGCGATGCTCCTTGAACACCATCAAAAGAAGACCCAATCCGTCAGCAGCGATCCGTCAGAAAACAATATTTGTGATTATTACGGTCTGGGACTTTTCCATGTGTTGTTGATTTATCATCTGGCACCGAACCGAATGGTTCAAACGGTTTTTGCTCTCATGAGTGGTTCGGGCCGGATAAACGAACTGACTGATTTCATTGATTATTTGGAACCATATTCGTCTTGCCATTCGTCGTACCAAGCCATTTGGATTGACTCGAGGATCTTTTCGTTGGAGCTTGCCGGGTCACCATGAAAATCCTCAATATCCAGGATCCATTTGTGCATGTCCGTGAACCTGACGGTCAGGGGATTCAAGGTGTCATATTTTTCAAAAAGAAGTTCACCAAGTCTTCTGGTGTCTGACCATCCCAGGCTCATTTCCGGACTCCCAAAGTCACATCGTCAAGTTTCCGATCCTTGAGGGCAGCTTGAACGGTCTTGTTCATCATTCGTTCCGCCAGGGGGTTCGTCACCTTGGATAGGTGATCGAGCGATGACTGGATTTTGTTCCCATCCCTTAGGCTAATCGCCTCGTCCAGTCCAAGAAGGGCCGATTCAATGGCTGTTCTTTCATCTGGGAACACCTCATGTTCAGGGTTGTCCAAGACTTTTCTGGTATGCCTCGCCAAGCCTTTGCCTTTTTCAATCAGTTCGATGGTTCGTCGTTCATGGAAGTCTTCCCTGGCGTGTTCGACGCTTTCGAGCACGATCCTGTCGATCTCGTCCTTGGTCAGCCCATGGGATGGTGTGACAGCCACCTTGGCTTCCGTGCCGGACCTGATCTCCTTGGCCGTCACCGTGAGGATTCCATTGGCGTCCACCAAAAACACGACATCGACCTGGGCCATTTGGGCAGGCATTGGGGGAATTCCAGTTAGCTTGAACTCCCCGAGTTTCTTGCAATCTTTCGCAAGTTCCCGCTCACCTTGAAAAATGTTGATGATTACGGCTGACTGGTTGTCAACGCCCGTCGTGAACCTCTCAATGGCCTTGGCAGGCAGGGGACTATTGCGGTTGATGAGTTTGGTAATGGCACCGCCCAGGGTTTCGATTCCAAGGGATAACGGGACCACATCCAGCAGCAAGGTCTGCTTGCGTCGGCCAGAAAGAATTTCTGCCTGGATCGCGGCACCCAAGGCCACCACTTCATCGGGGTTGATGTCAGTGTGCGGTTTTCTTCCAAAAAGTTGCTCGACTTGCTGTCTGACCAAGGGGACCCTCGATGATCCGCCCACCATGACCACTTCGTCTATTTGGGCGGGAGACAACTTGGCATCATTAAGGCATTGCTTGCATCTGGCGATGGTAATATCGACGAGTTTTTGAATAGATGAGCCAAAGGCTTCCCTTGTTATCGTCATCGAGTGGGATTTTCCGGTGGAGGGGTCCCGCCACTCCAGTGTTATTACTGTTTGATCCGAGAGCCTTTTCTTGGCGGATTCCGCCGCAATCCGAATCGCCTGTATCGTGCCTGGGGACAGGATCGATGAACTATCCAAGCCAGAATGCCTGATCATCAATTCCATCAGGACTCGGTCAAAATCATCCCCTCCCAATCGGGTATCCCCGCGCGTGCTGAGGACCTTGAACACACCATCCCTGATGGAAAGAATAGTGCAGTCAAATGTTCCGCCTCCCAGATCATAAACTGCCACAATGCCATTCTTTTTTCTGTCCAGCCCATAGGCCAATGCCGCTGCGGTTGGTTCGTTGACAATCCTGATGACATCAAGGCCTGCCATTTTTCCAGCATCCCTGGTGGCTTGGCGTTGAGAGTCGTCAAAGTAAGCGGGAACTGTGACGACAACTTTCCCTTGGTGGCCTGTTCTTCTGGCGATTTCCTTGAGTATGACCGCTGATATTTCCTCTGGCGTGATCAAGTTCCTGCCAAGTCGGATTGCCACGGTTTTCCGGTCATCGGAGGTTGCCTTCTCGGTAATTTCAAAGGGAAGAAGATTGGCATCTTCGCCAATATCGTTGAGCGATTTTCCCATGAACCGCTTGACACTGAAAATGGTCTTGCTCGGGTTGGCCAGTGAGAAATCCCTGGCATTTCCACCCACAAGCCATGAACCTTCATCCGTAAGTGAAACAATGCTGGGGATAATGATGGGGCCGTGATCATCTTGAATGATCACGGGTTTTCCGTTCACAAATTCCGCCGCAAGGCTATATGTTGTCCCGAGATCGATTCCAATAATTCGTTGATGTTCATTCATGAGAAATTCTGCCGGCCCATGGATTTGGGTACTGCATGGGAAATGGGCGCTGAGGGATTTGAACCCCCGACCCGCACGGTGTAAACATGCCGCTCTACCCCTGAGCTAAGCGCCCCATATGAATTTTAGGAAAGTTTCATTCCTCTTGAATGGTAATACTCCTCTCCAAGCTTTCAAGAAATGCAATTTGATTGAGCAGCATTCGTATATCCAAATGCTTGTCGCGGGTGACTGGGAAATCCATTAGGCTTTTCAACTTGGAAAACGCATCCAATTTAATACCTGTAATATAGCTTGATATCCCCCGGCGCTCACCAATCGTCATCGATGGCCCAACCTTTTCGCGGATGGTGATCATCTCCTCCAAAAATTCCGAGTCGACAATCTTGCAATCCTTGGAACTGGGCCCACCAGACAAAAGGAGAAGGTGTTCGGCGCGTGTCGAGGGGTTGCCAAGAGTTTCATAGGCCCTGTTCACCTGAGCCAAGGATTGTTCCGCAGCGAAAACCAGGGAATCCGGAGATGTTTGATGCAAGTCAGGGTGTGTTGCCCTGCAGGCTTTGAGATATTGTTCCTCAAGGTCGGCAGGGTTGAGGTTGAAAGACTCGCCAAGGCCAAGAACCTGAAATAAGTTTTCCATTGATCAGGGATCCCAAGGGCAGATGGCAATTATCATTCATCTGCCCCATTGATCCGCGCTCACATTGAGTAGGAACTTCCGCATCCACAAGTCGACTTGGCTTGGGGGTTTGTCACGCTGAAACCCCTCTTGTTCAGGTCGTTGTGAAAATCGATCGTGGCACCCTCGAGGTAAATCATGCTCCGCTTGTCAACGACCACTTGAATGCCATGAACATCAAACAGGTTGTCGGTCTTCTCATTGAAGTTCTGGTCAAGGTCGAGTTTGTTCTGGAATCCGCTGCAACCACCTCCCTGAACACGAACCCTGAGATAGACCTTTTCGGTGAAATTGTTGTCGGCAATAATCCTTTTCACTTCATTAGCGGCACCTTCGGTGACCGTAATGGGGCAAGTGTTTGCCTTGGATTCAACTTGGCAAGCAGACATGGGAAGCTCCTTTGGGGTAAATAAAACAAAGAACAGTAAGTAACAAATCAAACGTATTATTGAGCCGATGCCTCAAGGACACAATGGCTTGAGTCGGTCGATTGCTTCTTCTGGTAATCCTTCACGGCAGCCTTGATAGCATCCTCCGCAAGAACCGAGCAATGGACCTTAACAGGGGGAAGCGCCAATTCCTCAACAATTTCCGTATTTTTAATGGAAAGAGCTTCGTCCAGGCTTTTACCTTTCAGCCACTCTGTCGCAAGACTGCTTGAAGCAATGGCGCTTCCGCATCCAAAGGTCTTGAACTTCGCCTCTTCAATCAGCCCACTGGAGGAATTGACCTTGATTTGCAGTTTCATGACATCGCCGCATTCAGGCGCCCCAACAACTCCTGTTCCCACATTTGGATCTTCCCGATCGAAGCTTCCCACATTCCTAGGGTTATTGTAATGATCAAGTACTTTGCTGCTGTAAGCCATTTCATTTCTCCTTGGTGGACAGGATATTTTTGATTGTATTATCAGTGTCCGGTCCACTGGACCGTGCTCAGATCAATTCCCGCTCGATGCATTTCATAAAGAGGACTCATGTCGCGAAGGTGATTGACTGCCCGAACCACATCATCGATGACATAATTGACTTCTTCCTGGGTGGTGAACCTGCCCAAACCAAATCGAATGCTGCTGTGAGCCAATTCGTCGCCAACTCCAAGAGCCTTCAAAACATAACTGGGTTCAAGGCTAGCGGAAGTGCAGGCTGATCCTGAGGACACAGCCACATCCTTGATTCCCATCATGAGTCCTTCGCCTTCTACGAAGCCGAAGCTCAAGTTGAGATTTCCGGGAAGCCTTCGGGTGGGATGGCCATTAAGGCTCACATGGTCGAGTCTTGAAGCGATTCCATCATGAAGGCGGTTCCGAAGTTCCAGAAGGCGGTTCGACTCTGCAGGTAGTTCTTTCCTTGCGATGGCGCAGGCAGTTCCAAGCCCCACAACTCCTGGGACGGCGATAGTTCCTGAGCGCATGCCGCGTTCATGTCCGCCACCATCCAGCATGGCATCAAGTCTTACCCTGGGGTCTTTACGGCGGACATAGAGGGCGCCTACCCCCTTGGGACCATAAAGCTTATGGGCCGTGAGGCTCAACAGATCGATTCCCATCGCTTCAACATCAACAGGTACTTTTCCGGCAGCCTGGACAGCATCCGTGTGGAAAAGAACCCCCTTGCGCTTGCAAATTTGGCCAATTTCAGCTGTGGGATGCAAGGTTCCAATTTCATTATTGGCCATCATGATTGAAACCAAGATGGTTTTATCCGTTATGGCGGACTCCAGTTCATTGAGGTCAATCAAGCCATAGGAATCCACAGATAGATTCGTGACTGCGAAACCGTCTCGTTCCAGTCGTTTGCAAGGATCCAGAACGGCTTTGTGCTCGGTTACGCAGGTGATGATGTGATTGCCTTTCTTTCTGTACATTCCAGCAACACCCTTGATGGCCAAGTTGTTGCTTTCAGTGGCGCCGGAGGTAAGGATGATTTCCTTCGGACTTGACCCGATCAACGCCCCTATTTGCTCTCTTGCGCTCTCGACAGCTTCCTCGGCTTGCCATCCAAACGAATGATTCCGGCTTGCGGCATTCCCATATTGCTCAACGAAGAACGGGATCATTGAGTCAACCACGCGCGGGTCACAACGCGTGGTTGAGTTGTTGTCCATGTAGATGGGCAGGGAAATCATGTCAGGAAACCTCGGCTGAAAATTGGGCGCTCGCCAATGGCTTAAGTCGCGGGAGTCCGATCGAAATCATTGTTTCTGATGGTTCGGTAGGTTGGAAAAACTCTTGGAGGTTCACATCGCGGAGAAGAGATTTAACACGATCGTGCAATTGACCCATGGCATGCTTAAGGGGGCACGATGGGGAGATGGTGCATGGATCGGACATAGGCTGGGTGCAGTCGGTCAACTGGAACGGTTCTTCGCAAGCATCAAAAACCTGATCAAGGGTGATCATGGCTGGAGGTCTTGCCAGCGCATACCCACCATTGGCCCCGCGGTGGCTAACGATCATTCCGGATGAGCAAAGCAATTTGAGAATGTTGGCGACAAAAGGCCGACCTATTCCGTAAAGGGACGCGATCTCTCTGGCGGACATGCCCTTTGAATGACCCGCCAAGGCATGGAGAATCAGCAGGGCGTAGTCAGTTTTTCTGCTGAAAAATGTCATCGTTTTGTTTCCACGGAGACAACAAATGAATAGTAGCACTTGACTGGTACTATTTCAATGCGTCGGAGTCGAGGCTTGTTAATCCAACTCCAACTCAAGATTCAGTAATGTTTTACAAGCTTTGAATTTATGATTTTTCGGCTTCATTGATTTGGCAGAATCGCTTGAAAAAGTCTGTACATTTGATTAGGTAATTGGTGCAATGATTCTAGAATTTGCAAACATTAACAAGCGGGAGGAAGATGATGAAGGGACAGTGGTTTGTTCATTTCCTCGTAATGGTTCCGTTCTTTCTGCCCTTGGCGAGTAGTGGCGACCTGCCCGGCCAGGAAAAGAAAGAAGAAAGGAAAAAAGGTTTCCTGCCACCGAACTTTGGAAAGCTTGGATTGAGTGACGAGCAGAAGCAGAAAATTTATGGCATACAGGCCAAGTACAAGGCCGAAATCGAAGAATTGAACAAGAAAATCAAGAAAACCACTGAGGACCAAAAGGCTGAGATATTCTCAGTGCTTTCGAGCGATCAAAAAGAAAAGCTCAAGGAAATCACTGGTTTTGAGAAAAAAGAGGCACCCGGCAAGGCAAAAAAGAATGATGGTGGCAAGAAAAGCGGTGGTTGACTTACAGCAAAGGAAACGCATTTCACTTGGTTCGTTTTCACAGCAGGCTTCTTAAATAACCTCGTAGCAAGTCGTTCATCATGATGAGAGGTGCGTTCGAATGAGCGTTGATTGCCCCAGTGCCTTCAAGACGGTCATTGGCCTCGAGGTTCATGTCCAGTTGTCAACCGTTTCAAAACTTTTCTGCGGTTGCAGCACCGAATTTGGCCGGCCATCCAACAGTTCCACCTGCCCAATCTGCATAGGAATGCCGGGAGTCCTGCCGGTCATGAACCGGAAGGCGTTCGACTTGGCCTTGAGAGCCGCTTTAGCACTGAATTGCGGAATAGCGCGACATACCAAATGGGACAGGAAGAATTATTACTATCCCGACCTTCCCAAGGCCTACCAGATCAGCCAATACGACCTCCCATTCAGCCATGATGGTTGGCTTGATATCGGATCAGAGGAGCAGCCGAGGCGGATTGGGATTATAAGGGCACATCTCGAGGAGGATGCCGGAAAGTCGATGCATGACGAAACCGGAAGGGGGGGGGACTCTCGGGTCGACCTGAACCGCGCCGGAACGCCACTTCTTGAAATTGTTTCCAAGCCAGACATCACTTCACCCGAGGAAGCCAAGGCTTACCTCGATGAATTAAGGTTAATGCTGAAGGAGATCGGCGTATCCGATTGCGAGATGCAGGAGGGGAGCCTTCGATGTGATGCGAATGTCAACATTCATGTCGCCGATTCAAGAGGCGGGCATGCCGCAACCCCAATCGTTGAAATCAAGAATCTCAACAGCTTTCGCGCGGTCGAGCGGGCAACCCGTTACGAAGCCCAGCGCCAGTACGACCAATTTCTCAAGGATGGCAAAAGAATCGGCGAAGTTCCCAAGGCGACGGCAGGTTGGGACGATGCCAGGGGAGTCACTGTTGTTCAGAGGCGTAAGGAGGAGGCGGCCGATTACCGCTATTTTCCCGAACCCGACCTCGCCCCCGTGATTGTGGATGAAGGCATGCATGCCGCTGCAAGGAATGTGATGGGTGAATTGCCCGCGGCGGCGCGCCAAAGGTTGCGCGCTGAGCATGGGCTTTCAAGCTACGACGCCCGCGTGATCATCGGACAGGGAAGGGAGTTCCAGCGATATTTTGAACAAGTTGCCATGCTTTCCAAAGATCCCAAGGCATCATGCAATTGGACCACAAACTCGGTTCTTGCCTGGCTCAATGAAAGGAATCAAACAATCGCTGGCTTTCCCATCGAACCGTCGCGGTTGGCCGACCTGATCAATGAAATCCAAAGCACCGGATTGAACATGCAGCGGTCACGCGAGGTTTTTTCCAAGATGCTTGAGTCTGGTGCCAAGGCAGGTGATGTGATGTCGGAACTAGGGTTTCGGGTCGTCGCCGACTCGGGTCAACTTGCCGAGATCGTCAAGAGGGGTATCGCGGCTAATCCCAAGGCAGTCGCCGATTTCAAAAAGGGCAAGACCAAGGCGGCAGATGCCATCAAGGGGTTCGTGATGCGCGAAACCAAGGGCATGGCCAACACGGAATTGGTCTCGCAGATCCTTTTGGACGAGCTTTCGAAAATATGATCAATCCTCCCACCAGGACTTGATCGGTCGCCCTTCAACCAAAGGAACGATTCTGCCAACTGAATCGGTGAAAGTTCCAGTTGGATCGATTCCAGCGGCTTGAAGCAGTGTGGCGGCGATATCGGCCGGACTTGCCATCTTTGATTGGACGGACCCGCCCCACCGATCAGTCTCACCAACCACCCGGCCTCCGGGAATTCCAGCTCCAAATGCGATCATGCTATAGGCGCCTGCCCAATGCTTTCGACCGGGAGTCGTTCCGGCAAATCGCTTTTCCGCAGCGACCAGTGGCGCCCTGCCGAATTCACCAAGGACGATTACAAGGGTGTGGTTCAGAAGACCCCTGGCATCCATATCCTCAATGAGCGCAGATATTGCGCGATCAAACCGAGGTAGCAGAACCGTCTTCATCGACTCAAATATGTCGTTATGCGTATCCCATCCAAACCAGTCTGGGGTATCCGGATGGTCATCCTGTCCCCTGATCGAATGATTCAGAAACACCGTAACCCATGGCAAGCCAGCTTCGATCATTCTCCTTGCCATCAAGCAAGCCCTACCAGTTCGCCCTTGGCCATACCTCTCCCTGGCACGCTCAGGTTCGGCATTGATATCAAGCGCATTCCGGAATTTTTTGGAATTCAAGAGGTCATAAGCGCGTCGATTCAGCTTTGGCCAAGCGGATTGACGAGACCGCGCATCCAAGTCCGCGCGAGCCGATTCCAATTCTTCCGACAAAATCCGTCGTCCATCGATGCGGGTTGAGGTAAGGCCAGCCAAACGGGTCAGGCCCCAGGAATCGGAGATATCACCAGCAGGATTCTCGAGCAGGGCCGGCGAGAATTGTTTTCCCAAGAAACCGGCATCCTGCCCGGGGCCTGCTGTTGCAGGAATGAGGAGGGGGCCATTGATATGCATGGCCGAAAAGGGAACCGCGGGGGACGGATTGATCTTGGAATAAACGGAGGACAAAGATGGATGATCAGTTGGATTAGGATTCGGGTTCGCGGATTTCAAGGGATGATGTCGGCCGGTCAATGCCAGGTAACAAGCTGTTCCATGGTCCAAATCATCATGGCTTAACGAGCGGAAAACACAGTATTTGCTTGAAAGACCGGCAAGTTTCGGCAAATGCTCGCATATTCTCAAGCCGTTGGTAGCGGTCGCGATGGTCTTGAATGCCCCGCGCACCTCGACAGGGGCATCCGGCTTGGGGTCCCAAGTCTCCAACTGGCTTTGTCCACCGCTTGCGAAGACGACAAGGATGCCAAAAGGTTTTTTGGGAACGGAATCGGCACGACCAGCGGACAGCCTTTTAAAATCCAGCATTGGCCCCAGGGAAAGGCCCGAAATCGAAAGGCTTCCCAAGGCAAACCTTCGTGAAATCGCCAAATGATTCAATTCGCGATGGCATGACATGTTTAATTATGACTGGCAGTCGGATCCTGGGGCAGGTTCAGGAGGGGAAAGAATTTTCCACCCATGGTTTGCCCCTTACTGATTGGCGGAACCCCTGAAAGCAGCGGTTCGTCAGAGTCTGACAGTACACCATCACGAAAAACATTGATCACGGTGGCCCGCCTTTGCCTTTCCGTGCGATTTTCAAACGATCCATGCATAAGAAGCGGGTGATGGAAGGTGGCGTATCCTTTTTTAAGTTCTATCGGGACATGTTTTTGGAAATCAAGTAACTGGGCAGGTGAAAGAACCTCGCGAATCGCATCCATGTCTCCCGCCAAACCCTTGATTGGAAGCAGGTTCCACCTGTGGCTTTTGGGAACATAGTGAAGGCATCCGTTTTCGACCCCGGCGTCATCCAGTGCAATCCAGCATGTCAAGTGAGCCATGGGTTTAGTTCTGGTCCAATAGGAATAGTCTTGATGCCATGCGACCACGCCTCCATGCCTCGCCGGTTTGCAAAACAATTGGTCATGCCAAAATCGAACGGGCCCACCAAGAAGTTGTGATGCTGGAACCGTAAAAGCCGGGTTCCAAAGAATGTCATGAAATCCGGTTGAAGTTCTCCAGGCCCCCAACGCGTGGAAGAGAACCTTGGAAGGATCCTTCGATTCATTCGAATTGAATTCATAAAAAAGGCCATTTGAGGGATGGTTGGCTTCCTGAATTACCTCGAGTTCATTCAATAGCAGGTTGACTTGTTCGGCTTCCAGCAACTTAATTCCAGATAAATAGCCATACTTATTGAAAAATTCGATTTGATCAGAAGAAATCATGTGCCGAGACAGGTCATGGAAGGTGCTTGAAGGAATCAAGTTGCTGACAAGGTCGTGTCGATCTGCCAAATCCATTGCAGTGCTCCCGCAATCATTCCCAAAACCCAATATTTAAACGATTATCTTTGGAAATGTCGCCCCAGTCTATCCCCGATGCCGAGATGAATCGGCGGGATTAAATGGCCAGGATTATTGCAGGCGGATTCAAAGTTTACTTGGCCAATCATCGAATGCGTTGAAGATTAAAACAGCGATATCTTTGCCCGAAGAGGGAATCGGCCATGGATGGATTCGTACTGGCAAAATTGGTCACTGTGGCCGCAATGGCCTTGGGTCAATCAGAGTCCCTTGGTGAGCCAGAAGTCAACCACCGGCCGTTAAGTGAACGGCCTGTTGTTCAAATGCCCACCAAAAGAAGGGCAATGGCGTTCAGCATTCCTGGCTTCCAAAGGGGGCAGCCGCTGGGCAGCTATGACCCATGGTGGTACGGCTATAATTTCGGAGATCAAGCTGCCGGTTTTTATGGCGGTGGCAATTACACGCGGTACTATGCCTACTCCCGAGGATTTCCAAGCTTAGGCGATTTTCCAGGTCCTGTGCCAGGACGAGTCTGGACAAATGATCCAAAAAGAACCCCGTATTTACATCAAAGTCCACAATTTACGCAACCAGGCTTTTATCCCGAAGGCGCTGTTCCACGATCAACAAAGCCTGTCAATAAGCAGGTTTCAGGAGAACGGTCACTTGAAGATAACGAGTCAAGTCTCCCCGTGGACCCCAAGTTAACGGCAAGAATCTCAATTATTGTGCCAGAACAAGCAAAAATCAAAATCGAAGGGATTGAGACACGACAAACCGGAGTCTTGAGGGAATTTGTTTCACCACAGCTTGTTGAGGATGTGGATTATGTTTATCACTTGCGGGCAGAATGGTTGAACGGAGACGGGCAGGTTACTGAGAGGGATTCAAGAGTTGCGGTCAGGGCGGGGTCTCACAAGAAAGTTTTGTTTTCAGTGAAATCAGAAAATGTTTTGGTAGAAAACCTTAAATAGCAATATATTTTGGATATTCGCATCCCTATCTTGCCATGGTTTTCCTGTGAAAAACGAATGCATTTCTTTTTTCAAAAGTGTTCAAGATGAGATTGTCCGGGAACTGGAAAAGTTTGATGGTTGCAAATTTCATCAAGACATATGGGTTCGCCCTGAAGGTGGCGGTGGACGGACGAGGGTGTTGACTGAAGGCAATGTTTTTGAAAAGGCCGGGGTGAATTTTTCAGAAGTCCATGGGGAGTTTTCAGAGGAATTTGCCAAAACAATGCCTGGTGAAGGAAGAAAGTTCTTTGCCACCGGTGTTTCTTTGGTTCTTCATCCCCGCAATCCGTTTGTTCCAACGGTTCATGCCAACTTCAGGTACATAGTCAAAGGCCAATACGGGTGGTTTGGCGGGGGAGGCGACCTCACCCCGTATTATCCTTTTGCCAACGATGCGATTCATTTCCATAGGATTTGGAAATCGGTTTGCGTAAGGCATCCTAATGTTGGAGATCATGAAAAATTCAAAAAATGGTGCGACGATTATTTTTATTTGCCTCATCGTCAGGAAGCTCGTGGCATAGGCGGTGTTTTTTTTGATTACATTGAGTCGAATTCGAAGTCGTTGGATTTTGTCAAGGACGCCGCTCAACAATTTTTGCCCGCTTATATGCCTATTGCAGTCAAAAGGTATAATTTGCCTTTTTCTGAGCACCACAAGGCTTTTCAGGAGTACAGACGAGGGCGGTATGTTGAATTCAACTTGGTAATCGACCGTGGAACGATTTTTGGCTTGAAAACGGGCGGGAGGATTGAATCTATCCTGATGTCCTTACCATCGAAGGTTCGTTGGTTGTATGACTTCAAACCCGTAGAAGGTTCTCTCGAAGCCAGGTTGACCGATTATTTCTTGAAGCCCAAAGATTGGGCTTCCATGCCAATGGAAGCAGAGTGACCGATGCCTCATTCTTCATCGCCTGTCGCCATTGTGACCGGAGGCGGAACCGGGATTGGTAAATCCGTTAGTCTTGGGCTTGCGAAGCTCGGATACCGTGTTGCCATTAATTTCAATCGATCTGAATTGGATGCCCAAGCGACTTCCATGGAAGTTTCGGCTTTGGAAGGCTTAGCCACTTGCATCAAGGCTGATGTCGGCAACCAAAGAGAAGTGGAATGGATGGTCCAGCAAGTTATGGACCAATGGGGCCGGATCGATTTTCTTGTTTGCAATGCCGGTACAACACATTTCGTTGATTATTCAGCGATTGAAGAACTATCTGATCGTGTTTGGCACGATATCTTCCAGACTAATCTTATGGGTTCGTTTTATTGCGCCCGGCGATGTTTGCCGGAGTTGAAGAAAACATCAGGCAATATTGTTTTTATTTCCTCGGTTGCGGGAATCACTGGAATGGGTAGTAGCATCCCCTATGCGGTTAGCAAGGGTGCCCTGAATACATTGACAAAAGCATTGGCGCGAACTTTTGGGCCTGAGGTTCGCGTTAATGCAGTTGCACCTGGTCCAGTCTTGACGCGATGGCTTGAAGGCCATGAGGAGAGGATTCGAGACTATTTGAAGCAGGCACCTTTGGGAAAAGCATGCACGGCAGATGATGTTGCCGCCGCAGTCTTATATCTTGGAGCCAATACCAGCATGACCACGGGTCAGGTACTCGTGGTTGATGGTGGTAGAACAATGTAGGGTCTTACTTGCGGTGTCTAATTTTAGCGCGCATACGCCTTTTTTTTCTTCCTACTTTTCGACGACCACTCCCGCGCCTGCGTCCCATGAATCACCTCTAAAACAAATAACTTCGCAAAGAGACATATTACCGCAACAATTTTTACGAACAAGGTTTTTTATGGTCGGGCTTGGGAAAGCAGCTTACTGATGTGAATTTTGATTATTGGCACTCAACCAAACCTCGTTGCAACTGGCCTGAACGCAGGACATAAAATCGAACGGGATTGAGTGATCCCAAGTCGGGATGATTCAAGACAAATATTAAATTTTCGATCGAAAGCATTTCCCACTGATGTAAGCCAATGATGGTGTCACCCTTCATGATTCCGGCCCTTGATGCGTTGCTATCTGTCTTGAGTTCAGTGACTAACAATCCTCCATGCAACTGCGGATGAAGTTTCGAAATTTGCTCACCAGAGACTGGTGACACTTTGATTCCCAGTCGTGACCAAGCCATCTCCTCCGGATTTGCATTACCTGAAACCGGCCTGTCGATTGCCAATCTGCCCGACACTTGCCTCCCATCCCTATCAAGACTCAATTCCAAGGGTTCACCGGGTTTCCTCTCGATTAGGCATCTTTCCCAATCAAGCGAATGCGAGATTTGCAAGTCATCCACTTTTAGCAATACATCACCCGGTTTAATACCAGCTTTTGCGGCATGGCCATCCTGATCAATTTTCTCAACAACCAATTTTCTTAAGGGTTTTGAATCTTTTCTCGGTAATTCCAGTTCATCCTTGAGGACCATTCCTGAATTCCAACGGCGTCGTCTGCCGGCCATCATTTCTCCTGAAACCTTTATCAGTGTTTCCGCCGGAATCGCGAAGCCTATTCCTTGGGCTTCGCGCCTTATAGCCACATTGATTCCCACGACTTCTCCCAAGACATTCAATAGAGGGCCGCCACTGTTTCCTGGGTTGATGCTGGCATCCGTTTGAATCAACGATTTGTAGCCCAGATCCTTGTTGAGTGATACATCCCTGTTTGTCGCACTCACCACACCCACGGTTACGGTATGCTCGTATCCAAAAGCATTCCCAATCGCAATAACAGTTTCTCCAACCATCAAGTCCTTTGATGTTCCCAGTGGCGCTACTTGCAGGGGTTTGTTGGTTTCAAACTTGATAAGTGCCAAGTCGGTTTCAGGATCCCGGGCTAGAACTCTTGCATGAAAACTTGACCCATCAGCAAGGCGGACTTTCAATGCCATAACATCTTCAATCACGTGGTAATTCGTAACGACATAACCTCTTGGATCAACGATGATTCCCGTTCCCATACCGTTTACCCGCCCTACGAAATTGCCTCCCTCGTTTCTTTCACTGTGAATATTGACGACCGCATTTTTTAACTTGGCAACAACATGGACAATAGGCGTTGCTCTTGGATTCCATGAACGAAGCAGGTCGGTATTTGAGGAGGGAAGTGATTGGGGAACCAAATCCTGGGCGTTACCCGCAGAAGTAATCACAATGAGGAACGACACGCTAGCTAGCCACAATCCTTGAGGCATAGTGCATTCCATTCGCTTGGCAGATATTTCCATGCGCGAAGCATCGACTTGTCGAGCAGCAAGGCAATTGTCCGGGAAAGCATTAAATCCAAGTCATTCTTGAATTGTGGTTCGGTGCTAACATTGAGTTTCAAGATTCTGGTTGTTTTGTCTGGATGTATTTCTTTGGCTTGTCTTGATTTTCCTGATTTGACGGGAGTTGCTGATGGGTAAGAGAAGAGGCCAACTGGAGGAATTGCTGAAAGATTTTCCGGATGATCCAGAAATTCTTTACGGTTTGGCCATGGATTCCGTTGCTGATGGGTTGGACGAGCAATCTGTTCAAGAACTCAGGTCAATTGTTTCCCTAATTCCTAAATTTATTCCCTCATATTTGCAACTTGGGCAAGCTTTGGTCAGGCTCGAGAGGGATGCTGAGGCAGCTGAGGTTTATCTTTCCGGGATCAAGCAAGCCAGATTGGTTGGCAACGAGGCTGCAGCGGATGAAATGGCCAGGTTTCTGGACCAATTAAATTGACTTCGAATTAAAATGGTTTTCTTCCGACAAATACATAGTATGGCGCCTTCATCCCAAGCATGTAAGGAACATTGCCTCGCCATTCTTCAATGATGACGGGGTTAAACTTATTCATGAGATAGGGAAGGTGCTCAGGAGATACGAAAACATTGTCGTAGCTGAACCATGCCGGCCAGAAACCGCGGGTCCAAGCCGAATGCTTTTTCATCCCTTTTTCAGGCCACTTCCTCGAAACATAAAAATCAACAACGCCTATCAAGCCGCCGGGCTTGAGCATCTCAAACGCCTTGTCGATTACCGCGAACCAATCGGGGATCATGGTCAGCGAGTAACTGAAAGTGACGATATCCGGTGATTTGGCGGGTTGATAGTTTGTCGCATCCGCATTCACAGCCAAAACATTCTTCCAGTTTCTTGCCTCAATTCTTTCCTTGGCCACTTCGAGCAAACTTTCGCAAAGATCCACAATTTCGATATGGTCCAATTCAGTGATTCGATCACCCAAAGCCTCTATGTTGCTACCCGTTCCGCCACCGACATCGATGAGCGTACCGCCCTGAACAGGGAGCGGGAGCAACTTCATCATTCGCTCCCGTCCGTGAAGAAGCCTTTTCCTGAAATTGTCGTAGGCGTTGCGTTGTCCCTTATAAAAGGCTTCGAGTCGATCCTTGTGATCGGAGCCGCTGCCGGCTTTCGCAGTCAGCATGTGAAACAAGATTTTCAAATCGCCGATGAGGCTCATCGCAACACCCTAGGCAGGCAGATCAACGATATGGAAGCTGCCGTAGGTATTGACCCTGTCTCTTGAGTGCAACTCGTTGGCCATCTCCTCATTCGCTTTGACCAAGTTTCCAAGCCTTGCCTTTTGACCCTTGTGGTTGACTTCAAGATTGTCAAGGAATTCGACTTTCAGGCCAGCACTCCTGAAAAGGACCCGTGCACCCGGAGTGGCCTTATCCAAAAGTGCCGTCCACTCATCCGCCAACCCGATGGGATCGTGATGGCTCATCCAGTCCATGTGATCCAAAAGCACATACTTGCTGAATGGGACAGGGCTTGACCTCACAACATCGGTGACCTTGCCGGTGTGGACATGAAGTTTGTTCATCAGTGACCGAAGTTTTTGGAAGTTCTCTGCCTTGAGGTATTCAGGGCAGCAGTCGGGTGTGTACCTGCCTTCGAGATAAACTCGCCAAAAATAGTTGTCTTTTAGTGGCAACTTGATCAGGACATGTTCGAGCCTGTCCTTGATGAATTGATAAAGGCCACCGTTGTATTGCGTTGTGATTTGTTCCAACTGGCGGCCAGGAACTCCCAGGAGCGTCATTGTGATCCGCTGCTTGAGAAACCATCTCATCCACGGCGTCCAAAGTTTTCTCGATATCTGTTCTTTGTAAATCATTTCCTGGGTTGCCAGGTCGAGAGCGCGAACCATGGCTTCAAGCGCCGGCCTTAGTTTCCCGATCCTTAGCAAGTTGAAAGAGACCAATCGGGCGACCAAGCCCGAGGTGCCTCGGAAAAAAAAGCTGTCCCTCCAACCCTTGCCTGAGAAGAAATACAGGTGCTTATCCCAGTAATCGGCGGAATACTTTGGCAGAGATGGCCGAATGGCATCTCGATACATTTGCTTGGCTCTGGCGCTACGGCCATCCCCAAACAATTCAAAGAAATCAGCATGGGACAAACCCAATATCGCCGCGCGCTTGAATTCCAGAAGGGCATTTTGAATGGGATTCATGTCCACGGTGTGGACTTCACCGCATCCAGCCAAAAGGTAGTCCAAGGCGTTGCATCCAGCGCTGGTGATAACCAGCAACCTGTCGTTGGCGGAAAGATTCAGGGCGATGCGATCAAGGGCAGGGTCTTCCCAACAGGTGTTGTAAAGCAGGTTTCGGCGGTGAACTGCCTGAAATATGCGGTTGTGCAGTTTTTCCCGGACGGCTGACGCCATAGACATGCCCTGCCATAATCCCAATTAAATCATGGTACGAACAATCATCCGTAACTGGAACAGAACGGTTGAATTCATGGCTATCCTGCCGTCCAACGGTCATGGCGCAAAATACTATGGCAAAAGACCGATCCGTTGATCCCAACCATTCATGATGTTGAAGTTTTGCACGGCCACTCCGCTTGCGCCGCGGACCAGGTTGTCGAGGCAAGCCAAAACAACCACTCTTTCCCGGGCGATCATTGGAAAAATATCAACAAAGTTTGAATGAAGCGTTTGTTTGGTTCCGGGAGGCGAATTGACAATTCGAACAAATGGATCCCTTTCGAAGAATTCCCTGAAAAGACCCACAAGATTTGACTCGTTCAATTTGGCTACAGGATGGGCCACGATGGTCGAGAAAATGCCTCGATCCATTGGAATCAGGTGGGGAATGAAAAGGATCCGGGTTTTCACTCCACCAATGGAATTAAGTGCTTGTTCCATTTCGGGAGTGTGTCGATGAATTCCAATCTGGTATGCGGCCACGCTTTCGTTGCATTCCGGAAAATGGGTTGCCAGCTTGGGTGTTCGCCCGGCACCAGAGATACCGCTTTTGCAATCGGCGACAATTGTTTCGGGATCAATAAGTCCTTCCTTGATCAGCGGTGCCATTGCAAGGATCACGGTCTGCGGGTAGCAGCCGGGATTGGCGACGAGTCTGGCTTTCGAAATTCTTGGCAATTCCAGTTCGGGCAAGCCATAGACAGCGTGAGCCAGGTTTTGTGGATCGTGATGGTCGTTTCCGTACCAACGCCTCTGTTCTTCCGCTGATTGAATTCGATAGTCGGCGCTTAGGTCAACAACTCGAATGCCCTTGCCAAGCAACTCTTGCACCGCTTCCGCGCTTGCTCCATGAGGAAGGCAGCTGAATGCGAAATCAATTCCTTTTTTAACCAGTTCGCAAGGATCGAATGATTCACAAGCCAAATCAATTCTTGTCCTCAGATGTGGGTGATGATCAGCGAGAGTCAGGGATTCGTCCTTGCGGGATGTTGCCGCGACGATTTCGGCGCCTGAGTGTCGAAGAAGAATGCTGGCCAATTCACCAGCCGTGTATCCGGAGGCACCTAGGATCGCAATCCGTTTTTTGTTCATCGTGTCACCATGTCATGATGGTCAGGTCTTGAGCGAGAGATCGTGCCAAAGTCAGTTTCAGGTTATCGGTTGGAATCCAGATGAAGCGGATACCCTCCACAATTTCGGCCGCAAATCAACTCATGAATGCCGGACTCATGACTTCAAGGGAATTAATCGAGCATTTTCTTGAAAAGATTTCTTCGACAGACGCTTCAGTCAAGGCCTGGGTTCTTGTCGACGCGGCTCGGGCCAGGGCCGAAGCCGACGCCGCTGATGGTTTCGCCAAGTCCGGCCTGCCATTGGGACCATTGCACGGTATTCCAATCGGCATCAAGGATGTGATCGATGTAGCTGACTGGCCGACAGCCGCCGGATCACAACTTTGGAGACACTCGGTAGCCCGGGAGGATGCCGCGTGTGTTCGGTTGTTGAGAAATGCGGGCGCGATTCTTCTTGGAAAAACTGTGACCACGGCCTTTGCCAGCTTTGATCCATCGCCCACGGAAAACCCGCGATATCCAGGATTATCGCCTGGAGGTTCGTCCTCAGGCTCAGCCGCGGCGGTGGCAGCCGGTCATTGTCTTGCCGCCTTGGGTACCCAGACTGGAGGTTCGATCCTCAGGCCTGCGACCTATTGTGGTGTGCTTGGTTTCAAACCAACGATTGGGTTGGTACCAACAAGGGGTGTCGTGCCCTTGGCTAGAAGTCTGGATCATGTTGGCGTTCTGGCTGCCTGCGCGACCGACTTGTCCGTGGTGGCCGGATGCCTCATTCAAAAAGGGACATGGAAATTATCAGGTGATGCTGTCGTCGACAGCTCCTCAATCAGTCTTTTTGTTGATGAAGGACTGAACTCGATGTTTTCCAATGAGGATTCCAAGACCGCATTCGATGATGCCTTATCAAGAGTCGTGAGTGCCGGGATACCTGTCGGAACAGTCAAAACTCCAGATGGTTTCAACGAGGCCTTGATGCACCATCGCACCCTGATGGCCTGCGAGGCGCATGCATGGCATCATGACCGATGGAAGAGGCATCCAGCCGATTATCCCTCAGCCATCACATCCTTGCTCAAGGAGGGGGCCGCTTATGATTCCCGACGATTGCTTGAAGCGCAGTCCCACAGAAGGTCATTTAAGAGGAAGATGAAGGAATGGTGGCCTATGGGAGGTTTTCTGGCGATGCCAGCCACCCCCACATCCCCTCCAGGCATGCATTCCACGGGGGATCCCCGGTGTCAAAGTCCCTGGAGTTATCTTGGCTTTCCAACCGTCAGCATCCCGTTTCCAAGAACCCGGTCGGGGCTTCCGTTTGGGATTCAATTATCAGGCCCGACAGGTTCAGATAAATCATTGCTGCAATTCAGCTTGCGCATTGAGTCCGCGCTTTCCTGAATAAGATTTGGATATTCAAAACCACTTGGAGATTGTCCTGTCAGTATCATGTTCGTTGAAGCGCCATGGCCTGCCAATGGCATGTCCAGGAAGCGCCGGCCCTTGGATTGGCAGAAATGAACCATGAAACCCCGTCCGCTCCAAGCAGTGGAGAGGAAAGGGTTAATCATCACGAGCCGTCTCAGCAGCAAGGCCAAGCCAACCATCCCCAGTCATTCTGGCTATGGGCCATGTGCCTTACCGGCGTGGATTACTTCAGCACCTTGGGATACCAACCTTCGATCGCATTCACGGCAACAGGATACCTTTGTCCGTTAGCGACCATCGCCGTTGTGTTAGTCACCCTATTCGGCGCGCTTCCCATTTACTCATTCATCGCCCGTCATTCCCATGAGGGAATGGGTAGCCTCGGCCTGCTAACCAGCCAAATTCGCGGTTGGCATGGAAAGATCATCGTCCTGATCCTGCTCGGATTTGCCGCCACGGACTTTGTGATAACAAAAACGCTATCCGCCGCGGACGCGGCCGCCCATGTGATCAACAATCCAATGTGGACGCACACGGATCCAGAAAAACTCCGCACTGATCTTGACTTTCGCCTTTCACAGTTGCGGCATGATTGGGCCGAGATTCCAGAATCCCAAAAGGAAGAACTGAGGAACTCGCTGGAAGCAAAAACGAGGGGAAATTCCCAGGTCATCATCACCAGCGGCCTACTCCTGCTTTTGGGAATCATGTTCTTGCGGGGTTTTCGAGAAGTCATCGGGTTGGCCGTGGGAATCACATCGGTTTACCTGTTTTTGAACGCAGTAATTCTCTGGTTTTGCCTTGAACACATTTTTCACCATCCGGAATTGATTGAAGCATGGATCAAGAATCTGACTCATGGACCAGAAGGTTGGTACCCGGCAAAATGGCAACGCCATCACGCCCCGGACCTCGGCTTCTTGGGTTCGGCGGGTGCGATTATTGTTTCCTGCCTGCTGCTTTTTCCAAAATTGGCCCTTGGATTGAGCGGATTTGAGACCGGCGTGGCCATTATGCCCCTCATCAGGGGAGCCGAGGGCGACACACCAGAAAAACCCGAGGGCCGCATCGCTTCCACGCAGCGCCTGCTGCTGACCGCCGCCCTCATCATGTCTGTCATGCTTCTGGCATCGAGTGTTTCCGTCACGATGCTCATTCCCGCGGATGACCTTGTGAATCCGGGGGGAGAGGAACTTCCTGCGCGAGCCAAGGACAGGGCCCTATCGTATTTCGCCCATGGCGAGAGTCGTCATGTGGAACTTTCCGATGGCGTTCACCCGGTATTTGGCCAAGCTTTCGGAACAGTTTACGATATTTCCACGATTGTGATTTTGTGGTTCGCGGGCGCTTCCGCCATGGCGGCTCTCATCAATCTTGTCCCCAAATATCTTCCCAAATACGGGATGGCGCCTGAGTGGACAAAAAACATTCCGATTCTTGTTGTTCTTTTCACGGCAATCAACTTGTTTGTCACTTGGGTCTTCGATGCCCGCGTCGACAAGCAGGGAGATGCTTACGCGACGGGCGTGCTTGTGCTGATACTCAGCGCGTGCGTTGCGAGCGTTATCGAGGTTTATCAATCCAGAAGCGAAAAGAAATTCATATTCAGGTTTCATCCTTACTACTGCCTTATAACGGTTGTCTTTGCCTACACCTTGCTTGCGATCCTCATTGAAAAGCCGGTGGGCCTTAAAATCGCTTTCTTCTTCATTCTGGTCATCTTGATCCTGTCCTTCGGTTCAAGGCTTTGGCGGACCACAGAATTGAGATTCGAGGGTTTTGATTTTAGTGACGAGCACACGAGGGACTTTCTGTACCCGACATTTCTGGCCAGTGGATTCCAGGTGCTGGTGCCTCACAGGCCGGGCCGTCGTCAACTTGACAGCAAGGAAGTGAGCATTCGCAAGGAACATCGGATCGCGGATGACACCCAGATTGCTTTTATTGAGGTGAAAACGGGCGACCCGTCGGATTTCAAGGTCAAGCCTATCATCAGCCTTGATTCCCAAGAGGGAAGAACAATTGTTAAGATATCCAGATGTCCCTCCATTCCTCATGTGATTGCAGGGTTGGCGCTCGAGATGAGCAAGGATGGCAGGAATCCTCCCGAGATTCATTTCGGCTGGTCTGACGAGTCCCCACTCACAGCCAACCTGAAATTCGTTTTTTTCGGTGAAGGAAACGTTCCGTGGCTTGTTCGGGAATTGATCCGAAGAAACGAACCTGATGAAACGAGGCAGCCGCGCGTCGTAATAGGTTGATGGGAATCATCTGGCGAGGGAAGGCAAAATGGGACGGATATTTTTCATGGGCCCTGTCGCGATCATGTTGGCCTGTGGCATCCTGATTGCCGAAAAGCCGAATGCCAATGTTGACTCGGATTCCATAGCGCGATTGAAGGCCGATTTGTCCTACCTGGCTTCACCTGAACGGGAAGGACGGGGACCCCGCACCAAGGGTTTGACTGAGGCTGGTGACTACATCGCCAAACAATTTCAGTCGGCGGGACTCGCTCCCGCTGCACCCAATGGTGGTTACTTCCAGGAGTTCTCGATTGCTGGTGCCGTTCAGGCATCACCAGCTTCCTTGAGGATCGAGGATTCCGCCAAAGCTTCCAAGCCACTAACGGATGGGAAGGATTTTACTGTCAGCGGATTATCCGGGTCCGGGGAAGTCAAGGGGCAGGTTGTATTTCTTGGCTATGGAATCAAGCGCGTTGGTGTTGAGAAGCAAAAGGACTACGACGATCGAATGGGGCTTGACCTTGAAGGCAAGGTTCTCGTGATTCTTCGCGATGCTCCCAAGCCTGAGGGAGTTCCAGAAGGCTTTGCACCGGCGCAGGCCAGGAGGGTTCTGGCATCGCTTGGTGAAAAATTCAACATTGCCAAAAGTTCCAAGGCGGCCGCCGTGATCCTTGTGAATGATGTCGAGGCCGCAGCCAAGTCCGATACTTTGCTTCCTTTTGATTTCATGGCTTTTTCACAAGGAAAGGGGGCCGAACTTCCGGTTTTGCAAGTGAAGCGGGATATTGCTGATTCCTGGTTGGCTAGGGCCACTGGCCGGGGTTTGAACGAAAGGGAAGCAAAAATCAACAAGGATTATGCCCCTGACTCAACCATTCTTCCGATGACGGCATCCATTTCGGTTGCCACCAAGCGCGGACCGGGCCATGTGAAACTCAGAAATGTCATCGGTTCAATCGCTGGAAATGGCAGTTTGGCTGCGGAGACGATTGTCATTGGCGCCCATTACGATCATGTCGGGTTTGGGGGATTTTCGAGCATGGCGCAAGTGCGTGTTCCGACGGTTCATCCGGGTGCCGATGACAACGGCTCGGGAACAACTGGGTTGCTTGAATTGGCCAGGAGGATTTCGTCCTGGCGGCGCATGAATCCGGACCAGCCGTACCGGAGGATTGTTTTCTGCGCGTTCAGCGGCGAAGAGTTGGGCCTTTTTGGCTCGGTTCATTACTGCAAGGAGCCGGCGTTTCCGCTTGATAAGACACGAGCAATGCTGAACATCGACATGATCGGCAGATTGAGGCCCGACAACTCGTCGGGAAAACCAAGATTGCTTGTTCAGGGTTCGGGTACCGCCAAGGAGTTTGATTCTTACCTCGACGATTGGAATGGTAATCCCGGCTTCTCATTCCAAAAGCAGAAATCGGGATTCGGTCCGTCCGATCATAATTCGTTTTGCACGAAGAAAATTCCCGTTCTGTTTTTCTGGACCGATGTTCATGAGGATTACCACTCTCCCTCCGACACCCCGGACAAGATCAACTATGAGGGAATGGAGGAAATCGTCGGATTCGTTGAAAAGGCCGCGAGAAAATTCTCTACCACGACTGATTCCATGGCGTTTGTCGAAATATCTCCGCCAACCCGCCAACGCTCCGGTGCTGGCGGCCCCAGGCTGGGTATCCAACCCGGCTATGGATCGGATGAACCCGGCGTGCTTGTGGAAAGAGTCATCGCGGGCGAGGCGGGTGCCAAGGCGGGACTCAAGGATGGAGACAGGATCGTTGAGATTGGCAAGAAGCCCGTCAAGGACATTGAGGAATACATGACCATCATGGCGGCGCAGAAAAAAGGCAGTTCCCTGCCAATCACTGTCATAAGGGGAAAAAACCGGGTGAATCTAGAGGCCAAACTCGATTGAGTTCCCCGGCGCTTTCGGCCATACACGATCATTTCAATCCGCGGCGATTGCTTGTCATTAAGCCCAGCGCCCTGGGTGACATATGTCATTCGCTGCCTGTCTTGGAATTTCTTCGCGCGCGCTTTCCCGATGCCTCAATCGATTGGGTGGCCAACAAGGCTTTTTGCCCGTTGCTCCGTGGGCATCCTTCACTCTCGGATGTCATCGAGTTCGACCGGGGCGCTTCCGGCTCCTGGAATGTGACGCGCGCCTGGATGAAGCTAATCAGAAGGCTACGATCTGTCCGCTACGACATTGTGATTGACATGCAAGGGTTGTTACGAAGCGCCGTCATGGCCATGTCGACCGGTTGCCGGCTTCGGATCGGCCCGGGTGATGGAAGAGAGGGATCGACATTTTTTTACACCCATTTGACGCCAAAGCTTTCCGCGCGGACTCATGCGGTTGAAAGAAACTGGGCCTTTGCCAGGATGCTTGGCTCGGACGATGTCCCGTGCCAAGGCAGGCTGAATCCATCGGAAGTAGCCATTACCGAGGCGAAGGCTTTGCTTGCTGGCCGCGCAGCCCCCTTCTGGGTGCTTGCTCCCGGGGCAAGGTGGATGACCAAGCGCTGGCCAGTGGTCCATTTTTTTGAAATCGGCAGAAGATTGCTTGAGAACCATGGCGGCACGGTTGTCATAGTTGGCGCCGCAGACGAAAGGGAAATCACTGGGAATCTTGCGGCTCATTTTAGTACTTCTTGCCTCGATTTGGGAGGTAAAACAGGATTGAATGGCTTGGCGGGACTCCTGCACCATGCGGATCTCGTTGTCGGAAATGACAGCGGGCCATTGCACCTTGCCTGCGCGCTTGGAAAAGTCGTGGCATCTCCCTACTTATGCACGAGGATTGACCTCACCGGTCCATATGGCCAGTTCCAACGAGCTGTCTCCTCACCTGTTTCCTGCCAAGGTAGTCTCTTGAGAAAATGTCCAACCAAGCAGGAATGCATGGCGGCGCTGGAACCCGGAATTTTATGGGATGCCATTTGCCGATCATTCCAAGGGGCACCGCCATGGATTCATCGTTGCCCTTGATTCTTGCCAGCGGAAGCGCTGGACGACGCTGGTTGATGGAGCGGGCCGGCATTCCATTCTCGATAAGAGTTTCATCTGTGCTGGAACCAGAATCGGGATTCACTCATCCGGCGTCCATGGTCAATGCCATAGCTTGGCTCAAGGCCCGAGCTGTAGCGGCTGAAACCGAATCAGGAAGGATCATTGCGGCTGACACGATCGCATGGATTGACGGAAAGCCATTGTTAAAGCCAACGGACAGAATAAACGCGCGGGGCATGATGAACGCCCTTCAGGGCCGCGTTCATGAATTGTGGACGGGTGTTGTGATCTGGGACAAACCTCAAAATCATCAATATTCATGGCAAGAATGCTCTCTTGTGCGGATTCGACCGTTGAATGACAAGAAGATTGAAGAGTACCTCGATACGAGAATATGGGAGGGATGCTCGGGAAGTTACGCCATTGACGGGGAGAGTGACCCTGTCGTGCAGGTGGTCAAGGGGAGCGTTTCCAATATTGTCGGCCTGCCAATGGAGTCGTTGACCCAAGTCCTTGATTGGTTGTCACAAAAGAAAGTTACGCATGCAAGAAATGAGCAGGCGGATTAACCAAGCCTTTTGTGACCGGCAGGGACGAAATCGTGGAAAGCACCCTTGCATCCAAGATTGGCCCCTTACTGCTTCGATTCGCCTTAGCTTTGCCTTGCATAGGTGATGGATATCAAAAAATATATCAGATGGGTGGGACAACTTGGGCTGGCCCCGGATTATCACCAGCATGGCAAGCGGTCATCGTTTGGGTTCATTTGCTTTCCGCCATGGCCATTCTTGTTGGCATCAGAACCAGATGGGCCTCAGGAATTCTTCTGGCGTGCTTGATTTCAGAAACTTGGCTGCTTCGTTCCTGGCCGGGAATCGACCAAATTTGGCCCTCCACGCACAAAAACATCATTATTTGGCTGCTTGCGGGAGGGATGACGGGAGTCGCCGGTGGCGAATGGAAGTTGGACCTTCAAGCCAACCCAAAATAGGTCGCTTTGGTTTTTTTCAGTCAACAATCCAAGGCTTGGCAAAGATATTACGGTTAATCTTCTCACTTTTGGTGGTTGTACTGTGTGTGCGCTAAATTGATGTTCCAGAAACATTTCTGTTTGGGTCGTTGGGTCGAAAAATGAATTTCCTCACAGCGATCCCCGTCTATAACGAAACGGCAACCGTTGAGTCGATCCTTAGTCAAGTCAAGGAGTTCTCCCCTAACATCCTGGTGGTTGATGATGGCTCAACCGACTCGACACCTGACTTGATTTCGAAACAGGATGGGATCAAGGTCATTTGTCACAAAACAAACAAAGGATACGGAGCAGCGTTAATTTCGGCATTTCGATATGCCGTTTCCCATCCCGAGTATGAAGCATTATTGACCATGGATTGTGACGGTCAGCATGATCCATCAAGAGCCCATCTGCTCCTTGACGGCCTTTCCAAAGCCGACATCGTTTCAGGCAGCCGCTATTTGGGTCAATTTGAAGCTGATGTCGAGGCGCCCCCTGACCGGTTGAAGGTGAACCGGCTGATAACCAAGGAATTGAACGCACTTCTGAAGTTCGAGCTCACGGATTCCTTCTGTGGTTACAAGGCTTATCGGTCGAGCGCGCTGGCCAAGCTTGACATCACCGAAAGCGGCTGGGGTATGCCCTTGCAAGTTTTGGTGCAGGCTGCCAAAGCCGGTCTTTCAATCAAGGAGGTTCCCGTACCCAGAATCTATCTCGATGCCAAGCGAAGCTTTGGACCCGTGCTTAACGACCCCTCAGAAAGGATCCAGTACTATCGGGGCGTGATTGAAAGGGAAATGGCCAGGGCAAATGCCTCCACCCCAGTCATTGCCAAATGAACCTGAAGGCTCCCACACGCCATGGTGATTGGGTTTGTGTTCACAACTCCTTGAGCTGGCGCGAAGTCATTGCTGGAAACCAGCGCATATCCTCCTCACTGCCCGGCGAGTTGGGTGTCATAAGATCGGCCTTCTTACAGGAAGCCAATCTTGACGACAAACCAGTGGTCATGGCTGGACACCAGCCTGAGTGGTTCCATCCCGGTGTCTGGGCCAAGAATTTTTTGGCGGACAAAATCGCCAGAATCTGCAATGGCCATTCCAGCCACTGCGTTATTGACTCTGATGTGCCCAAATCAGGCTGGTGGAAATTGCCTGATATCAAGTCTCCGGGCGCGATTAGGATCATTCCCTTCATGGCCTTGAAGAATGGACAGATCCCTTGGGAATTCCAGCCACCTCCATCTCCGCGTGATCTGGATCAATCACTCGAAATCGTTGAAAGCATGACTAAATCGTGGGGATCGCGGGCGTTGGTTTCTTTGTGCCGAAATAGCCTCGCGCGAACAGCAAAATGTGCCAACGCGGGTGAACTGTTTACCATGGCTCGCAAAAATGTAGAGAATAATCTTAATCTGTCGCTTAGATATTTTTATGCGTCGCATTTTTTCGCATTCAAATCTTTCACGCTATTTCTGGTGAAGCTGTTTCAGGAAATAAGGCAAGCCAGCCATCATTACAATTCATCCATTGAATCCTTCAGGGCTTCCCATGGAATCAAATCCTTGGGCCGACCCATTCCATTCTTGATGAAGTCCGATGATTGGTTTGAGACGCCTTTGTGGGTTTCTTCATCCCAAAATCCTTCAAGGTCGCGTCTTTGGATCAGGCCGGGAATTCATGGTTTGGATTTGCGATCCGATGATGGGCGATTTAAATACCATTGCCCATTGGAGCAGTCGGAGGATTTGTTTCAATTCCTCCAGAACATAATGGCTCAGGGACTTCGGATCCGTCCCAGGGCTCTTCTCACATCCGTTTGGCTGCGAGTCTTTGCTTCAGACCTGTTCATCCATGGGATTGGTGGAGCGATTTACGATGAAATGACGGACCTATGGATCAGGGGATGGCTAGGTATTACACCGCCAACTTCGGTCGCCTGCACCCTGACAGCGAGGCTTTTGTCCCCCCATCCCCAGCATGCCACATCCGAAATCAACTTGCTCAAGGGCTTCCTGCGGCGCGCAACATGGCATGCTGAAACTGTTGTGGACCAAAACGATTGCACTGCTAGTTTTGCCAAAAAAGCCAAAGAAAAGCGGTGCCTCATAGCATGGGAACCAACAGATCCCCATGGCAAGAAGTGGAGATGCCTTGCCCTGCGGCGAATCAACAAATTGATGGCCGATTCAATCGAAGGGGTGGCCAGGGATGCCAGATCCATCGTCGACAGGGAGTCAGAATGGAAGGCGGAGGAAACCTTGTTGCAGTCGAGGGAGTTGCCGTGGATTGTTCATCCGACCGATGAGATAAAAACCTTGATGAACAACCTGACGGAAGGCATCAATTCTTGAAAACGAGTTTCAGGGCGCCCAATCGCCTTGAGGTTTCAGCCATGAGGATATCTTCATCAGCCTCGGTTGATGCCTGGTATGTGACGGAAAACCTCAGGTGTGGGCCAGCATCATCCCATGGAACCGTGCAGACTGATTGTTCAGAAATAAGGAACTGCGAGGCTTCCTCGGCATTCGCGAAAGACATTTGGTTGCAGGCAACAGGCGCCTTTGTGTAAAGGAAGTAGGTTCCTTCCGGCATCTTCGCGTCAAATCCAGCCGAGTTCAGGGCTTCGACAAGCTTTTCCAGTCGCCTTTTGTATTTTTCCCTTATTTTGTCACCGATTTCAGGGTGATCGAGGGCCACGGCGGCCGCTTTCTGTACCGCCATGAATTGACCTGAATCCGAATTATCCTTGATATCCGCGAACGCTTGGACAATTTTTGGATGTCCCGTGACAAAGCCCATGCGCCAGCCGATCATGTTGAATCCCTTGGATAGGGAATGGACTTCCACCCCAACCTCCTTGGCGCCCGGTGTTGCCAGGAAACTTGAAGGCGGTTGGCTGTAGCTCAACAGGCTGTGCGCGGCGTCCTGAACAACGATGATTTCATTGGCTTTTGCGAATGAAACAACTTTCTCATAGAAGGCTTTGGTGGCGGTCTTGCCAGTTGGGCTGTTGGGGTAGTTGATCACAAGGAGCTTGGTTTTTTTTCTTATTTCACCCGGAATCCCTTCCAAGTCGGGATAAAAGTCATTTTCAGCAAGAAGCGGCAGGGGGTGAACTGTGCCGCCGTAGTAGGCCGTGTGCGTTCCAGCCACGGGGTAACCAGGAACCGTCATCAGTGTCACATCACCTGGGTCGATGAATGCGGCCGGCAACATGGCATACGCGGGCTTACTGCCTATCGCATGAACCACTTCGGTTGCCGGGTCGACATCGACGCCAAACACTTTCTTCATGTAGCGGGCTGCCGATTCCTTGAATTCTGTGATGCCATTGTCGGCATAGCCCCGGTTTTCAACCCTATCCACTTCCCGCTTCAAGGATTCACGCACGATGGCTTCAGCCATGTCATCGTTTTCGCCGATTCCGAAGTCGAGCAATTGCCGTTCAGGATGTGCGGCGATGGCCGCGCGCTTGGCCCTTTTTATTTTTTCAAACTTATAAATCTTCGTGCTTTTGCCGTATTGGTCGCCGCCAATTCGCCTGGCGAACAGGTGTTGGAACCAGGGGTCTTTTGCTTCGGTGTTGAGGGAGGGAGTGGCCATGACTGGAGAACTTTCCATTCAGTGTGGATTCAATCCAAGACAACTTTAATTTAAGGATCGAATCCAAGTCGAGAAGGCCCTTACCTTAGGCAAGCCTGAATCCGTAGAATTCGATGTTCTGCCAGGGGGTATTTCAAAATGCTTGAATCTCCTCGCGAGCGAATGATTTTGAAGGCGTGCCTCGAAAGACGGCCCGATGCTTGGGAAGAATTTTTGGAGGAATACCTCCCAACGATTCATCATGTAGTTTCCCGCGTGGGGAAACAGTTGCAGGTTAACACCACTGATTTGAGGAAGGCCCAAGAGGATATTGTTGCTGGCGTGCTCGCATCCCTGCTTCGCCGCGACATGGCCGAACTGAGGAATTACCGTGGTGAATCCAACTTTGGAACCTATCTCGGGGTGATATCCAAGCGTTTGGCATGCGAATTATGGTTGCCTTTAGTTGAATCGGGAGCCAACTCCATTTCCCAAGATGAATCCTTATCCTCCCATGAAGAAATGGGTGCGGATGAGGACGCTCCAAGCGATGAAGTTGAACGAATGCTTCACGATCTCAAGCCTTTGGAAAGGGAGGCTGTTCGACTTCACCACCTGGAAGGGTGTTCGCACGAAGATGTGGCCAGGCAATTGAAAATACCGCTGCAGAGCGTGGCCAAGGTTCTCGGCAGGGCCAGAAGAAAAATCCAAGCCGGAAATAGGGATCTACAACGGGAATGACCTGTCAATCGGCATTCGAAAGAATTTTGCAAGCCCTCGCTTCCGCAGAATCATCCCCTGCATTGAGTTTCCAGATTTCATTGGCCTTCGTTCTGTTGCCGGCATGAGAAAGGGCTTCCCCTTGATATCGTGCCAGGAGGGCTCGAGCAGGTGGAAGAAAATGACTTTCCGAAGCCAGTTGCGCCCAACCGTCGGCAGCGGAACGCCATGCTCTCGTTACATCCGCCTGACTGGTTCCCATGGACTTTTTGGCCAACTTCCGTTCGAGGTGGGCCGCCTGCTCATGCTTAGCCAGAACGAGAGCCACTTGTATTTCCTCCAACCGTGAATTAGCGGCTGGAATGAGAACTGTCATCAGCATGGGACCTGATCGTTCCCAAAGCGCCTTAATTGAATCTTCGGCAGTCGGGTTACCCGGATTTCTTGCCAATTGGGCATAATCGGTGTTGGCTTGTTCAATCCATTGTCTCAGGAAGGCTTTTTCTTCCGCATTGAACATCTTTCCCACGCGGGCCTGAATTTCATCCTTTTCCTGTTTCAGCTCGGGAACCAACCGGGAAAACTGAAACCTTAATAGCAAATCACGACCCTTGTCCGTAGTTTCATGCCAATTGCGAAATACGGGAGCAAAAACTCCAAACAGTAGCCTTTCACCCACCGGTTGGGGGATCGGCATACCCATTTGCTGTTTCGCCGGAATCGAGGCAAGCAGCGGATGGGCCTGAAGGATTTCCCTGGGAAGCAGATCCCATGGCACATAGCTGAAAGAAAACAACTGAACCAGTCCTGGTTTACCCTCGCCACCTTCGCTTGGTGGCAAGAAACTATGCCAACGGACAAGAAAAGGCAGGTCGCAACCAACCAAAGCATCGGGAAGTCCGATGGAGCGGAACGATTCCTTCCAATCCTTTATTTCCTTGGAAATATCTACTTTGGGAACGGCGAACGAATCTTCCTGCTTCAAGCCAACAAGGTCGTCGTTTCGAGGGGCGAGGGCTTGCATTTGAACGGTGATTCCAACAGTCGCTGTCTCCCAATGCCTTTTCGACTCGGCCTTGCCAGTCGATTTTCCCGTCCAATCGGGATCAGCCCAACCGGTTTCGAGCCAACGCGACAGATTGGGCACCTTGGACTTGTCCAACGAAAGTCCGAGAACGGGATCGAAGCAGTTCAACTTGCCATCAGGGCCTCGCGTGCCGACAAGAAGCTTGAAAGGTGAATCGGCTGAAGTGAACCGAATCAGGCAGCCCGTGGTTCCTGAAATGCCCGCGTGCCTGAGCATTGCGAGAAAAACACATGCCCTTTCTTCCGCCGTTCCCGTGCCTCGGCGCAGGATCCAGTGCAATGGCGCCTTGATGGCCGACTCATTCGAGGATTCCTGAAGGGCTACCTCCCGCATCACCCAGTCCCAAAGGGCTTTTGTCGCCCGAAGGCTCACCATCGGGTCCTTGGAAACAGGCTGAAAATCTCCTGCCGTGATGATTTCCCTGAAAATCAGGCATTGTTCGAGATACCAGGCATCCATTCCCGGGGAAGTGACACTTCTGAGGTAATCCGCGAACCGTTCCCTGATGGATGCTGGAATTTCACTGCTTGGAGCTGTTTGTTGGATTTCATGGGCGCGCGTCATCCTGTCCTTGTCGAGATGGCTGATGGCCTGACGGCACGAACCTAGGTCCCGTTGGTTGCCAACCGCCAACTTAGCGGCTGCCATATGGTTTTCTTGATTGGCATCCTCGTTAACGGGCCGAGATTTCGCTTTGGTTTCAGGTCGCATCAATACGACAACAACAAGTCCAAGAACGACAAGCGAGAGCACCAATCCAGAGGCGACCAACCAGATTGGCATTCTGGTCGTGTTTTCGTTTTCATTCTGCAAACTACTCATTTTGCCTGCCTTGTTGACCCTTGGAGGCAAGGGAGCGGATGGGTTTTCAGGGCGTTCCTGATGGCGAGGCAACTGACGACCAACTGCTCAAGTTCGTCTAGTGGGACCATGTTTGGTCCATCGCTTGGGCTTTTGTCCGGCTCGGGATGTGTTTCGAGGAAAAGTCCGTCGCAGCCTGCTGAAATCGCGGAAGCCGCGAGGATCGGAACCATGCGGCGGTCTCCGGAAGTCCTGTCTCCGGCGCCTCCAGGCATCTGGACGCTGTGGGTGGCGTCGAAGATCACCGGCGAGCCGATGTCTTGCATCCATGGAATAGCGCGCATGTCGCTAACCAATGTGTTGTAGCCGAAACTGGTTCCTCTTTCCGTTAGCAGCAGGTTGTTGTTTCCGGTTTCTCGCACCTTGGCGGCAACATTTTTCATGTCCCAAGGTGCCATGAACTGCCCCTTCTTGATGTTCACCGGTTTTCCGGTTTTGGCCGCCGTCAAGACCAGGTCTGTCTGCCGCGCTAGAAAGGCGGGAATCTGAATGAGGTCCAGTACCTTGGCGGCGGTCTCCGCCTGGTGGCATTCATGGACATCTGTTGTGACAGGCAGACCAGTCCTAACCCTGATTTCCGCAAGCATTTCAAGGCCTTGATCCAAACCGGGGCCTCGGTATGACTTTCCAGAAGTCCGGTTTGCCTTGTCAAACGAAGCCTTGAAAACCACCGACACGGAATGTTTCAGGCCGATTTCCCGGACCTTGTTGGCAATCAGCAAGGCGCCATCAAGTGTTTCCAGGACGCAGGGGCCCAAGATGAGGAAAAGCGGTTCCGTTTCCCCAACATGAATGGAGCCAATGCTGGCCCGGCGCAAGCTCTTCTTGGCGGTTAAATCCACGGCCTATTCCTTTGTTTTGCTGTTCGTTTGTAGGCCTTCCAGCCTGTTCAACCCAAGGACAAGGATGCAGGCCGTAGCCATGACACCGAAGCTGCCCAATAACTTGAGGCACACATCCCGTTCAATGCCACCCCAAATTGAAATGATTACCACTCCAGCGCCTGCAAGGATTGAAAGCAGGCAAAGTGAATAGCAGGCCAGGTCGATTTGTCTCATGGTACCTTTCCAAACGGTTTGGCCAGTTCACGGGTTCATTATTGAAGGCGCGTACCCGGCCTCGTTAGATCCATCAATTCTGGAGCATCAACCCGGAGTGGTTTTCAATCCGTTTCCTTCCGGCTTGAATAAAATCATTGTGTTTTTTGATTAACAGGAGAACAAGCATGAATCGTCGCGTCGCTTTGGGCACAATGGCCGCCAGCGGTATGAGTGCCTTGGCAATTGAGCCGATAGCGCGGCCGCTTACTGGTTCTCGAATGAAATTGGGGCTTGCGGCTTATTCTTTGCGCAAATACCTCGACCTGAAATCACAAGCCAAACCTGCCATGAATCTTTTTGGTTTCGCCGATTTCGCCGCCAAGCATGGTTGTGATGCCATTGAACCGACATCGTATTACTTTGCCGACACTTCGATTGCGAGCGTCTTGGCTTTGAAAAACCATTGCGCCAGGCTCGGCCTTGAGGTCAGCGGCTCAGCCGTTGGCAATAACTTTTGTCATGCCGATCCTTCAAAGCGAAACGATCAGGTAAAGTTGGTCAAGGATTGGCTGGATCGGGTTAGTTTGATGGGTGGTCGCACCCTCAGGGTTTTCGCAGGGCAGTTGGCCAAGGGAACAACGGAACAGCAGTGCAGGCAATGGGCGACAGAATGCATCAAGGAAGCCTGCGACCATGGCGGCAAGGTCGGAGTTTATGTGGCCCTTGAAAACCACGGTGGCATCACCGCTACCGCTGAACAAATGATGGCCCTTGTCAAGGCGGTGGATCATCCTTGGTTTGGGGTCAACCTGGATTCAGGGAACTTCAAGACGGATGATCCGTTCGATAATTTGGCCAGGCTGGCCCCCTACGCGGTGGTGACGCAATTCAAGTCCGAGATCCAACCCGCGAACAAGCCCAAACAACGCGTGGACTACACCCAATTGGCGGAAATCATGAGGAAGGCCAACTACAGCGGCTATGTCATCCTTGAGTATGAGGCATCGGAGGAACCGTTGACGGCCATTCCCCGCGAACTTGCGGAATTGGCGAAAGTCATCAAATCCGCCTGATATGGGCTAGCCGCGGAGGGCGGCCGCCAAGTCGACCGTGAAGTAAGGGCCTCGCGACGAGGGTGGAGGCCCGGTTGACAAATGCAAGACGAGGTTGAATGTGTCGAAAACCATCGATTGCAGGGTATTTTGCCCCAAGTTCGTTTCATGCAATGCTGACTGCAATTCCCTGACTCCCAACTGCTTTTGGGTGAAGCACTGCCTTTCGAGTGAAGCGAGCCTTTCCCTTGAATTGAAAGGATTGGCCGGGTTTTCGGGTACCAAGTCGGGGTGTCGGAAATGGTTGGTGCAAATCGCCGCACCTTGGGTGTCCTTGACGATCCTTACTTGCTCAGGGGTGATTTCAAGCACGGCCACATTATTCCGGTCGGCAATCAGGAGATTTGTCGCGCTGGCCTTCGGAAGTCGGCCCAGCAGATTGACGGCTTCGGGAATCGTGGAGCAGGTTTCCAGTACCTTCCTGTAACACAAGGCATAGGGCAGGCCCGCTGGATTGAATTTTCTCAAGGGTGAGCGCACATCCACGATTTCATGAATGGCCAGAGCGAGGCCTGATTCGTTCATCCCGGACAGGACTCCAAGCAATCCGGGAAATCCCACCGAGGCAAACGACTTCAAACCCGATTGCTTCACGATGCTGACAAGGGTGAACTGGCCGATGTCTCCAACCGGTGGATAGTCAAGGTTGCGGGCCAGCAGAGTACCTTGGGTCTTGGACATTGAGGGTGGCAGAGCCATGCCGCTGCATAGCACCATTCCCTTGAGATCAAACATGGTGTTGCCAGCGACCAGCAAGCTCCTGTCCACATTCGAAGCGGATTGCAAAGCTGACATTTCCCGCTTAATTTGTTCAGGAAACCTTTCAACCATTCTGTCGCCAAGGGTGACAAGAATTGGCCATAGCGGGTCGAGCTTGAAAAGACTTACGAGTGATTTTGGATAAGTGAGGATTCCGGAGGCCTGGCGCAGTGCCAGAAGGCCAGTTGCCCTGCCGATTTCCTCTGGGGATCCAGAAACTTTCAAAACAGGAACTTGATTGATTATCGAAACGCTACACGAGCGATTGAGTGATCCTTCCTTGTAAGCGAAACGGCCACCCGGTTTCTCGGCGAGTAGCCTCGGTCCAGCCAACAGCAGGATTGGCCCTGAAAGTGCCGTTCGGCGGGACGGAATGGTTGGGTCGAAGGCCGACATGGGAAACCAGTTGCGAATGATGGATTAATTATAACTGATACAGTTATCTCTAGATATTTTGGTTGATAACAAGGTCACTTGGCATGAAGTGGGTCATTCTGGGTTCAACAGGACAGTTGGGCGCGGAGTTTGTTGATTTGCTTGGTGAAGATTGCATCGGGTTTTCCAGGCAATTCGCTGATTTGGCCGACCCTGATGCGATTGAGAATTCCATTCGTTCCGTTAAGCCAGAAGGGGTGATCAATTGCGCCGCTTACAACATGGTCGACAAGGCTGAGGATCATCCACTCGATGCATTTGAAACCAACAGTTGGGGACCAAAGCAATTAGCTGGGATATGCCAAAGGCACGGATGGAAGTTGGTCCATTTTAGCACTGACCATGTTTTTTCTGGAAATCGCGAACAGCCATGGTGTGAAAGTGATTTGGCAGTTCCGGCCAATATTTACGGCTTATCGAAATTGGCTGGCGAAGATTGGGTCAGGAAAACAAACACCAATTCTTTCATCGTCAGGACATGCGGACTGTATGGAGGCCGCGGACGAGGGGGGAAGGGGGGTAATTTTGTTGAAACCATGCTTAGGCTTGCCAAAGGCGATCAACCCATCAGGGTGGTTTCCGATCAAACTTGCAATCCTTCCAGCGCACGGGAAGTTGCCGCGGCCACAATTCAATTGGTGGAACATTGGCAACCTTGCACTTATCATCTTGCGAATTCCGGAACATGTTCATGGCATGAATTCGCCAGCGCGATCATGGAGTTTGCTGGCATGAATGTTCGAGTGGAGGCGATCGCGTCATCAGAATTCGGCTCAAGGGCTTGCAGGCCGAAATACAGCGCCTTGGGTTCACAATGGTCTGGGAAAAACAACTTTCCCGTGCTCAGGAGATGGAGGGATGCGCTGGCGGATTACCTCAAGATGAGATGAAATAAGGCCATGCGGTTCAGGTGCATGAAATGAGCGACCCCGTCAATTCTTCCGCTGGTTCCAATCACATGGATGACACTGGTGGGTTGACTTCAACTTCTGGAGAATCAGTCCCGGAAAGAAGAAGAGGTCCTGACCGTCGCAAGGAGCAGATTCCTGTCGCGGTAGAAAGGAGAAGCGGCCGAGACAGGCGGGAAGAGGCTGCCAAGGCTGCCGAAGGTCAGCATGGTGAGCGAAGGAGGATGGTTGATCCAACCACCTGTGAACGCGATTACCAGGATGAGGAAACGGAATTCATGTTGGCGATGGATCAATACAAGAGGGCCAACCGTCGCCCCTTTCCAACCTGGAGTGAAGTCCTGGAAGTAGTGATGGCGCTTGGATACCGGAAAGTTGCCGCCCCTTCGCCGATTCCGGGGTTGCCAGTGCCGAAATCGCCATCTGCATCATGATTTTTTATTGAAAAACATCCGCTTAGGTTTCAAGCAGTTCGATGCCAATCGCTCGCATGAGGCCGGCGGCATTGCTCCCTGAAACGATCCCCGGCCTTAGCTTGTAATCAAAAGCCATTTTTCCCGAGTCCATCTGATCTACAAAGTGACCGTTGTCACATTGGTTACCCATGTCCTTGCCAATGTCGGTCAATGCCAAATCATGGGTCGTGACCATTCCAATCGCTGACTTGGAAACCAGGTTCATGATCAATCCCCTGGCTCCGGCAAGCCGGTCCCGGGAATTCGTTCCACTGAAAATCTCGTCAAGCAGGAAAAGCAAAGGAGGTGACTGACCGGCAAGTTCAATGATTTGGCGGAGTCGCGAAAGCTCCGCGCCGAAACGCGATAACCCGTCCTTCAGCGAATCCTGGATTTGGAGCGTCGCCACGACCCGAACCGGCGTCAGGATCATCCTTGTGGCATGAACCGCACCCCCCGCCAATCCGAGGATCGTGTTGATGCCGACCGTTCTCATATAGGTGCTTTTTCCAGACATATTCGATCCGCTGATAAGTACGCATCTGAGTGGTGCTGACAGGTTCACATCGTTCGTCACGCATTTGTCGGGCGGAATCAGCGGATGGACAAGGTTTTGTCCCGAAATCACCGGTGAAAGGGAATCAACTATTTCCGGAAAAGTGGACCCGGGAAAAAGGAAGGATTGATGGGCAAGCGAATCCAATGCCTCGAAACACGCCACCGCTGAAACCCAATTTTCTATTCGGCCATGATTTTTCGCATGCCATCGCGTGATGGCTTTGGCGAAGAAGAAGTCCCAAAAAATCAAGAAAGCGATAGGCGCGAATAATTGGTTCATCCTGGCTTGCCACCCGTTGATCATGCGAGCCAATGTTTTGATTTCCCCGGCTGAGTCCTTTCCCGCCGCCTTGGTGATTCCGATCAGGATTTTTGAGTTCCTGTCACAAGCGAGAATGATTTTGATTGTTTCCGCCAGCATCCCCAGCGCAGCCGCTTGCTTGCGCACAGGAAACAGGATGGCTTGAAGGTTTCTGAACTCATTTAGGTAAACGACACCTGTCGCGATGACCCCGACAAGGAAAAAGGATAAGGGTAATCCCCACAAGGCCCATGATCCCAAAGCAATCAAATTGAAAACGCTTAGCAACATGGCCAAGCCCAACTTCAGGTCAGAAATGGTCGGGAGAAAATGCCTTCCCCATTGGATTGCGGAGTCGAAGTCGATTCCCCTTTCCGCTGAATCCATCAGGCCGATGCGATTCAATCTGGTATCCAAATCTTTTTTGAGTTCAGCGACGCCTTCCGCCCTGTCCCTGACTTCATTTGCAGTTGCTTGTTCGAGCAACCATTTGGCAAGCAGGCCCTGGCCTGCGCGGGTTCTGGCGATGCAGATTGCCGCAAAAAGCGAGCCTTTGCCAAACAAATGAAGATCCATGGCGCATGGATGGTTGTCCGGTACCCACTCCATTCCTTGCGGACCTTCCCAATCGGTGCCTTCCTTGGCGCGAATCAAAGACCTTTCGATAAACCTTTTGTGTCGTTTGGATTTGGCCAAGCTGTGAAACAGGCGCTCATGGATTGAGAGAAGGCTGACAAACGCCACGATGCTCATGGCGGCAATGACCCACCAAAGCAAACCCAGGCCCGCCCATCCGAAAGCGGCAGAAGTGATGCCAGCGATTACAATAAAAAATCTAGCGTTGGAAATCAGTTTATCCCTTAAGGTTGAACGGATAATGAGTTCATCGCAGGAACTGAGATGTTTCAGGCAAAGGGATACCGGGTCATGATGAGATGCAGGGCACAAGTTTGATGGACTCCGTTGGCCGACCATTGATTTTATTCGTGTTACCTACCGATTCTTGACCAACAGAAAATTGAATTTTAGTCTGCAATCAGGAGTATGGACATGATTCGGCTGCAAACACCTCGCGGAAAACTAGGTTCTGGTGGCTGGAATCGCCGTACAGTCATTGAGTTTGGAGGACTGGCTGCCCTCGGCTTGCATGCCAATGGTGCCGAAGCAACCGATGGTGATCGTAATGGAATCCTGTTGTTTCTCGTCGGGGCCCCCAGTCACATTGACACATTCGACCCCAAGCCAGCGGCTCCCGCGGAGATCCGCGGACCTTTCAAGCCCATTTCCACCCGTGTTCCAGGAATGCAGATTTCTGAAATTCTCCCTAGGACGGCTTCACAGTCAGACAAGTTTTCAATAATTCGGTCGGTTTATCACACGGCGGCCGCCGTTCATGACACCGGTCACCAGTTGATGCAAACGGGGCGTTCCTTTTCCGGCGGAATTGAGCATCCCCATCTCGGATGCGTGCTGTCCCATCTCAAGGGCCCTCGCGAGGGGGCGCCCGGCCATGTCCTGCTGCCCAAACCAATCGGCAAGACAGGTGGAAACCAGCCACACGGGCAATCCGCCGGATATCTTGGCCGGGCGAATGATCCATTTGTGTTGAACGCTGACCCGGGTCAGGCCTCATTCAAGGTTCCCGATTTGCAGACGCCCGATCATTTGGATTCGATCCGGATCGAAAGGCGAAGAAACCTCAGGCAGTCAATCGATGCGCATCTGGCCAACTATGAAAAATCTCCAGCAGCAAAACAGATATCCGAAAGCTTTGGACAAGCGATCAAACTCATGGAAAGCAAGTCCACGCGTGAGGCGTTCGATTTGGGTCTGGAGTCCGGTTCGGTGAGGGACAGGTATGGGCGCACCCGATTCGGGCAATCATGCTTGCTTGCCAGAAGGCTGGTTGAACGAGGCGTCCGGTTTGTCACGGTCAACATGTTTGAAACCGTATTTGATGAGGTGACATGGGATATTCACGGCAGCCGGCCATTCACGGATATTGCTGAAATGGCCAGGCTTGTCGCACCCAGTTTCGATCAGGCCTATAGCGCCCTGCTTGAAGACCTTCACCAAAGGGGAATGCTTTCCAAGACGCTCGTCGCGGCCATGGGTGAATTTGGCCGGACCCCGAAGATCAATCCGGCGGGCGGCCGGGATCACCACCCGGGTGTTTGGTCCATCCTGCTTGCCGGCTCAAGCATCCAACCGGGAAGAGTTGTTGGCGAATCCGATGAACTTGGATTCGCTCCGAAGACAAGGCACGCCAATCCCCAGGAGGTCATGGCCACCATGTACAAGGCCTTGGGTGTGCCGATTCATCATGAGTTATCCGGGCCACAAGGCCGTCCCATGCCAATCACTGACCACTCCGTTCAACCCATCCATGAGTTGTTTTAATGCTGCTTTTCCTTCTTTTATTTGTGCCGTTTGCTGAACCGAGCGCGTCCCAGTCGTCCAATTATTCGGTATTCCCTGAAAAAATCGCGCTCCGGGATCCTTGGGATTCCCAGAAGATCCTTGTTTTCAAGGTCAAGGACGGGCTTGCCACTCAATTTCCATCCGATGTTCAACTCCAAGTGGAACCGGCCGGCTTGGCGGCAATAGAAGGGGGAATTGTTCGCCCCCGCAGAAACGGCAGTGGCAAGGTCAATGTCAGGCTTGGATCATGGAGCACCTCGGTACCCCTCGAAGTCAGCAACCTTGATTCAAGACATGTTCCTGATTTTCTTGACCAGGTTGAGCCTGTCATCACCGGGCTGGGATGCAATTCCGGTGCCTGCCACGGTGCCCTTGCCGGCAAAGGCGGATTGAAGTTGTCATTGAGGGCTTATGACCCGTTATCGGACCACCAAGCGATCGTCTATCAAATGCTTGGCCGTCGCGTCGACCGGCACGAAGCATCCAAAAGCCTGCTGATCCAAAAAGCACTCGGTGAAATCAGGCATGGCGGCGGAAAAAGGCTGGAAAAAGGCTCTACCGAACATGAGTTGCTTCTTGCCTGGATAACGGGAGGAGCCCCGCTGAGGCCGTCGGAACAATCCAACTTCCAGGGAATCGAAATTTTCCCTCCGGTGGCCCGATTGGAAAGAGGACAAGCCTCCCAATCCGTCGTAATGGCAAAATCCCGCGATGGCACCTATCGCGATGTGACGCGCCTTGCCAAGTTCAGCAGTGCGAACGAATCGGTATGTGGTGTCGGGCCGGATGGGGGGGTGACGGCAATCGCCAATGGCGAATCTGCCATATCGGCATGGTTCAACAACATGGTTGCCGTGAACCGCGTGCAGGTCCCCTATGCCAAGGGCGCTGTTACGCAAACCCCGTATCAATTCAAGCCGGCAACATGGATCGACGAAATCTTTTTAAATCGTTGGCGTGAACTCAACATCATTCCTTCAGCGGGTATCAGTGATGATGAATTCCTGCGCAGGCTCTGGATCGATTGCCTGGGAACGCTTCCGTCTTCTGAAATTCTTGCCGAACACCGTGCCGATCAGGCCCCGGGAAAGAGGGAACGATGGATTGAACGGGCGTTGTCTTCCGATTCATTTGTTGACTATTGGACATACAAGTGGTCTGACCTTTTCCTTATCAGGACAGGGCGTCTGCAGCAATCCGCGGTGTGGGCCTTTAACTCATCGATCAGAAGTGCTGTCAGGGAAAACTGGGGATGGGACCGGTTGACCCGGTCGATGCTCACGGCCAACGGAAGCACCCTTCAAAACGGTTTGGGTAATTTTTTTGGAATCCACAGGGATCCGGCTGAATTGGCCGAATCTGTTGCCGTGACATTCATGGGACAATCGATTGGCTGCGCCAAATGCCACAACCATCCGATGGATAAATGGACCCAAGATCAATACTGGGGTTTTGCCAATATTTTTGGAAGGATTGGCCTGAAGGCGGGCCAAACAGACGGAGAGCTGGTTGTTTGTCCGTTGCCGTTGGGTGATGTGCCGCACCTGAGGACGGCAAAACCGGTTTTACCAGCGCCCTTGGACGGATCGGTTCTAGACGCCTCCGCCGGCGCCGACCGCCGTGTCCTGTTCATCCATTGGCTTTTGGCAAAAGACAACAAGTTTTTTGCCCGAACCCAAGTCAACAGGCTGTGGAGGCACTTTTTCGCCCGAGGGTTGGTTGAGCCTGATGATGACATGAGGCAGACAAATCCGAGCATGTTGGAACCCATCTTGGCTAGGCTTGCACAAGAGTTCCAAACGGCTGGCCATGACAACAGGGCGATCATGAGGCTTATCCTCAAGTCTTCCGCCTACCAATTGTCTTCAAGGCCATCCTCAAACAACGAGACTGAAGAACTTTTCTTTTCGAGATACCATCCCAGGCGATTGCAGGCCGAGGTCCTGCTTGATGCCTACTCACAAATAACTCGAGTTCCGACAGCATTTGAAAGCATCACTCCGGGTGGTGGAAATGGGACGACCCGCTATGCCGGTTACCCTTTGGGTATTCGCGCCATTCAATTGCCGGATGCCGCTGTTTCCTCTCCTTTCCTTGATGTTTTCGGAAGACCCGAACGGTTGCAGGCCTGTTCATGTGAAAGGTCTTCTGAAACCGGGATTGGGCAGGTATTGCAGATCGCGAATGGCCAACTTTTGAATGAAAAAATCACCAAGCCGAACAACATCGTCGATCATTGGATCAAATCTCACATGACTGATCCCGACTTGGTTACATCATTGTTTCGATCCGCTTTGGCCCGCGATCCAAACACCGAGGAAATGAAGTCGTTTCTCGGCAGGTTGAATGGGGCGAAGGCCGGCATGAAGAGGGAGATTTTGGAGGATTGCCTGTGGGCCTTGCTCACCTCCAACGAGTTCCTGCTGAATCACTAACCCGGAAAGAACATGAATATTCTGATCAATGCGCTCTTGGTGGGAATTGCGGCCCAAGTAGGGAGCGGATCGGTTCTATGCTTGGCCGAATCAATCATTCCGGATGTTGTCATCGCGGGTTGCTCGAACAGGCTTGTCGTTTTCGCTGGCCAAACCGGTGAAATCATTTTTGAGTATCGGCAAGTCAGCGGACCGGTGACCGCGATTGCTGTTGACAGAGGGACAAAACAACTCGCTATCGCTCATGGCAGACCTTCTTCGAAAACCCAACTCGATATTTATTCTTTGGATGAAAAAGGTTGCCCATCTTCAAAAAAAACCCATTTTGGTGATCTTGATGACCAAATCTATTCATTGAAATTCCAGCCCGGTTCCACGGGAATAGTGGCTGGCGCCGGATACGGAAGAAAGTTGTACCTTTGGGATACAAAAGCCAACAAGCTGGCAAGGGTCATTCGTGATCACAGTGATGCCATTCGGGATCTTGCCTGGCATCCGTCAGGCCGATCCTTGGCCTCATGCTCCTGCGATAGAACAGCCAAGGTGTGGGACCCTGAATCTGGTCGATGTGTCCATTCCTTGAACGACTCATCGGATTGGATGTACTCGATTGGTTGGGCCGAGGATGGCAGGGTTTTGGCAGGGGGCGGTGTCGACAAGCTGCTGCGAGTATGGGAATCCAAGTCCGATGGTTTCAAGATCCGTAAGTCGACTTTCGCACATGACTCAGCTTTGGTTTCGTTGGCAGCTCGTGGCCATTTTATCTTGACCTTGGGTGAGGATGGCTTCCTGAAAAAGTGGACAAATCAAGATTTGAAACTCTCGGACAAGACCAAGTTTCCGGTGGATAAGTCGCCCTCATGCCTGATGATTTCCAATTCCGGAGAGCACGCATGGGTGGGTTCATTTGCTGGTGATGTTCATTTCATCAAGTGGCAGTCGCTAGCTGTCGTCAAAACCTTGAGCCTGGTTCAAAAACCCAAGATCGGGATGCTTGTTCCCGACCATTGCCCAAGGGGCGTCAAGGTCAACATCCAGATCACGGGATCTGGACTTGATCAGCTCGACTGGAAAAAGGTTTCCATCCGTGACGCCGAGATCAAGGTGCTTGAAATATCCCAAGATGGAAAGGCCGTATCCATCGAGATCAGATTCGCCCCATCTTGCCTTCCCGGATTTCGTGAACTGGTATTGTCATCATTCACTGGAGAAACGGCCAAGGCCCCTTTGGCCGTTTGCATTGGCCCCATAACTGCCAAATTTGAAGACCGGTTAAACCAAAGCCACCAAGGCCTTGTTTCCCGCGCCGGGCAGGTTGACCGCCACCGTCTGTCTTTGAAGAAAGGCCAGGAAGTCGGAATCCTGCTTGATCAGGCACCTGGATCCATGCTTGATTGCCGTTTGAGCATTATTGATCCCAAGGGAGTGCTGTGGAAAGCCAGCGCGAACACACTTGGATTGATTGCAGAGGATGACGGCGCCTACGAACTGCTCATCCATGATCGCGAATACCGTGTGGGAAATTCCAAATACTGGCTGCATGTCGGGAATTTTCCAGTGATCAATGCTGTTTTTCCAAGCCATGTTGAGGCCGGTCAACCAGCCAAGGTGAGGCTAATCGGTGCCAATCTTGGAACCCAAGCTGATATTTCCCTGCCAGCCGATCCAAAAATGGCCCCGGGATCAAGATTACCTGTACCGGCTTCTTTGCGTGATTGGCCGGGAGCGACCGGCCCGATGGTTGAACCTTTTCCCCAAGTTTCTGATTTTCAAAGAGTCCATTCTCCTCCATTTGGTGCATCAGGATGGATAACCCCTGAAACTCCAAATCCTCGCTGGCGTTTCCATGCCAAGGCCGGAGGCAAGCTTGTGATGGAAGTTCATTCGGCTCGATTGGGTTACCCAGTGGATACCATTTTGATGGTCAAGGATGCCTCTGGAAAACCCCTGGTCAGGACCGTGCTTCAACCGGTCGACCAGACAACCGTCTCATTCAGGAATCATGAACCCAAAAGTCCAGGAATTCGCTTGGAAAAATGGACTGGGCTGGCTCCCAATGATTTTCTCTACGCAGGCGGTGATGTGTTGCGCATTCGAGCCTTGCCCCGTAACCCTGACGACGACTGCCAGTTTTTCGCATCGGGGGGAAAGAGGATTGGCTGGTTTGGAACCACTCCAAACCAACATCCCTTGGGCCAAACACTTCTCAAGGTGATTCCCAGAAAACCGGGTGATGTGATTGAATCAACTGCATGGCCCGCCATTGCCGTGCCTTGGATCAATGATGACGGTGACAATGACACTGGCACTGACAGCAAGCTGATTTTCGATCCTCCCGAAACCGGCGAATTTGTCGCTGAAATCAGCGATGCGTCAGGAATCTCAAAAATCAAGGCGGCGTATCACCTGTCTATCAGGACGGCGGATGAGAGTTTTGCCGCTTCCACGAGGTCAGGTGAATCCCCGCTTTCGGATGGGGGATCCGCCGAGATCGTTGTCGACATCAAGCGGAATGATGGTTGGGAAGGGTCTGTCCTGGGTGAAATCATAGGGTTGCCAGAAGGAATGATCGGAACACGCGGATTTGCGTCGGGATTGGAATCCAGCATGTTGTTGACCTTGTGCGCGCGAGAATCGAAAGTGATTCCTCCGTTTGAGGCGAAGATCAGGTTGACCGGGCAAGTTGGTGGCCAATTGATCGTCCGGGAATTGCCTTTGCCCAAGATCAAGCCGATGTCAGAAGGCGATGTGACCATTATTCCAGGCCTTCGAGAACTATCCGTGGAACCTGGAGGCAAGGTTTTGTTACCTGTTGCCATAGATAGGCGCATGGGTTTTTCCGGGCGTGTACCCATCGATGTCCGGGGATTACCCCAAGGAGTTCGAGTACTGAATGTCGGGCTTAACGGGATACTTCTTCCACCCGGCCAACAAGATCGCGTTCTTGAAATTGAGGTGGATTCATGGGTGTCACCCAGCAGTCTTACCTTCGTGGTCTCCGCCCGCCGTGAAGGAAAACCCGAGTTTGTAGGAAAACCCATTTCCCTTCATGTTCGTCGTCCCGGAAACTAAATAAACCTTTTCAACGATTGGAGTGACTGGAATATGCAAAAGTTGATTTCCGTGGCCCTCTCTTTTGCTTTCGTTTTCCAGGTTCTCGCCTTGGGTTCATCGGATGGAGGCCTGATTGTTGGAAAACTGACGGCCAAAAATGAAACCGCCGACGGAAAAAATATCAATTTTGAGGTGCTGTCTCCCGGTGAGGACAAAGCCAGGAAATACCATGTGGTATTCGATCAGAAGTTGAAAAAACCAGATCCCAAGATTCTAGAGGTTGTTCGGTCCGCCAAGGTCGGTGAAACGGTGGAATTGGAATGGATCAAGACCGGTCACGGTCCGGCAGCCAAATCATTCAAGGTTTTGCCAAAATCCCAAAAATGAGAGCGGATTCAGGTTCCTCAATAGCTCGGGAACTATTCAAGATTGCTTGAGAGTTTTCAATGGACCAAGCGCCTCGACGGAAACCTGCCGCAGTGGATAACGATCCAAGACTTGGCGGATTTGGTGATCATTGACCTTTCGATACTTGTCCATTTCCTCGGCCACTGAGAGCGTCTTGTTCAAGTAAGTCCATTGCGTGCCGATCGATAGCATGCGTGACATCGGCTTTTCGCTGGATCGCACCATCCGCGAAAGCATCTTTGTGCGCGCCTTCTCTAATTCGGCGGCGGTCGGGCCATCTTTTTGGATATCCGTGAGGATGGCCATGACCCTTGATAAATTTTTCTGGGCCTTGCCTGGCGAGCATGAATAAGTGGCCGAGTACACTCCCGTGCCTTCATATTCCCTGAAATAAAGTCCCGCGGACTCGGCATGGCCGGGATCAACCATGTCCCAGTAAATGCGACTGCCACTCGAGTCGCCCACCACCATCGCGATCAGGTCCGCGGCGAACCGCAGCGGAGATGAGGCTGGCGGTCCCTGGGTCGTGATTACCACATGCTCGAGATTGGTCCGTGTGTCATGCCTGACCTCGAAACCCTCGGTACCGGCTGTTTGCCTGATTTCGGACCTTGGGGACGATCCCGCCGGCCACCTTGAACACAGTTTTTCCGCCTCATGGGCCAGCTTTTCAAAATCAAAGTTGCCGGCGACAGCCAGCACGATGTTTCCCGAAACATACCTTCGGTGGAAATACTTGATCATTTGGGAGCGAGAGAGATCCGTGATTGATTGAACGCTGCCCAAAACGGAATTGCCAAGCGGATGATCGCCGAAATAGAGTTTGCGCGAGTAATCATGGATCATGTCGGACGGTTGGTCCTCGTACATGCCGATTTCTTCAAGGATCACCTTTTTTTCCATGTCGAAATCTTCGGACCTGAGGGCGGGACGAAGGATGTCCGAAAGGATCGAAAGGCATTCAGCCCGGAATTCCGGGAGGCATGAGGCATAGAAGACTGTGAGTTCCTCGCTAGTGAAGGCATTCGGGCTGCTGCCGATCTTGTCCAGATCCCTGTTAACGGCAAGCGCATCGCGTTTCTTGGATCCCTTGAACACCATGTGCTCAAGAAAATGACTCACGCCGGATTCATCAGCGGTTTCGTCACGGCTTCCTGTTTTCACGAAGAAGGCCATGGCCACGCTATGGGCCTTGGGATTTTCCTCGCCGATGATCGTTAGGCCGTTGTCGAGTTCCGTGTGGTGGAACATGGTTGTCATTTCGCTTCCTCATTTCCCCGATTTCAATCCGGCGGGATCAAGCGGTTTCTTGCCCATCGATACCAGTGTCATGGGGGATGGCGGATGTTTCTTGAAATAATCCTTGATGCGGGCGGCGGATATGCCGGCCACGGACTCCTCCAATTCCTCGATGGGCCGAATCCGTTTCAGGTTGAACCAATCGTTCGACAGCGAAAAGGCCCGTGAGGCGCTCGAATCCTCCTGCTTGAAAAGCGAGGTTCTCATGCCAACCTTGACCCGGTGGATTTCCTCCTCCGTGAGGTTTTTTGCCACCCTGTTCAATTCGCCTGCCATTACCTCGAGTGTTTCCTGGGCCCGGGCCGTCGTGCTGCCGGCATAGCACTGGATGGCGGCATGTTCCCTGAAGGCGGTGTATGTGGCCCAGCAGGCGTAGCACAACCCGCGCTTTTCCCGAACTTCCGTGAAAAGCCTTCCGCTCATGCCCCCGCTCAGGATTCCAACCATTCCCAGCGCGCCGTAATAGTCGCTGTGACCCACCTTCACGCTTGGGAAGGCCAGCGCGATATGGGTTTGCTCCGAATCCTTTTCGACATGGGTGAAGGGCTTTCCAACCTTTCCTTCCTTGATGGTTGGGCTTTTTCCGGGCTTCCATTCCCCTAGCAACTCGTTCAGGGTGTCCTCAACCTGACCGAATTCAATATTTCCCGCAATTCCGATGATTGTGCCATTGGGAACCACATGGTCCTTGTGGAACTTTTCGAGATCCCCAATAGTGATTGAGTTCACTGTTTCCAGCGTTCCGCGGGGATCATTGCCGAATGGGGACGGAAAGTGCTGGCGGGACAATTCCAGCATGACCTGCCTTCTCGGCTCCTCCTCAAGGGCCTGGATTTCCTGGCTCACAAGTTCCTTGACAGCGGCAAGGTCCTTGGATGGCAATTTGGGACGCATGATGACATCCGCAATCAGAGCCATCGCAGGCTTCAGGTTTTCCGCCAGGAAGGTCGCCGTGACGGCGATCATGTGGGTTCCGGCTCCGATTGAATAGTCAGTTCCAAGGGTTTCAAACGCGTCGGAAAGCTGCTTGCTGCCCCGTGAACCGGCGCCCCGATCCATCATTTCAGTCATGAGATTGGCCAATCCGCGCCGTGGCAGGGGATCGTGGATGCCACCGGCTGGAATGAGAATCCTCACGGCCACCGAATGAAGGTGTGCCATCCTCTCGGCCACCATTGTCATGCCGCCAGAGAGTTCAGATTGATGCAGTTGCTGGCGCACGGCGTGCCGGACTCCCTTGGTTTGTCATTTGCTGATGACTGGATTCATCCAAATACCTTTTTTACGAAGAATTGCGTGACTTGGCCTGAAAAGCTTTCAGTCAAACCAGGATGGTCGCGGCGGGCTTGAACAATTCATTTGTTTGCCTGAAACCCATGTTCCGATAAAGCCGCACGGCTCCCTCGTTGTTGGCTGAAACTTCCAGTTGAACTTTTGGAATACCGGCCAAGGCATAGCCGGTGATGGCCGAAGCCAAAAGTGATTTTCCAATGCCCTTCCCACGGTTCTGGGGAACCACGCCAACATTCTGGATCATTCCAACCGGCCCTGTGCGAAGCCCCTGAATGGTTCCAACAGGACCGATGGGACTCATCGCCAGCCATGTCGCTCCCGGAACGAAATCCCACCTGCGCGCGATTTCCCGCATCAACTCCATGCAACCTTCGCGCGAGGCCAGGATGGGAAAAAGCATTCGGTCGTCACTGTCGGAAAACGCATGGGCCAAGGTCTCCGCATGATCCTGAAGGAGACTGGGTTCATATGGGAGCATCGTGATTGAGCCTCCCGCGGCTGGTTCGGGCAGTTTTTCCGAGAGCCGTTCCATCTGGTAGCGCCTGAATGTCGGCCACGGTCCTCCACCCAAACCAATGATGGTTTCCATCATGGCGCTCCTGCCATTCACCCAATGCTTGGTTTTATATAGATTTGTGATTGTGCGAAAGCCTCTGACCGGGCTGGCGCCTCCCCGTGAATCCGGCTTATGGCCGGAAACGAACACAAATGGTTCTCTCACCAGTCCAGGATGCCTCTCCATGGCCGACACCATCACCTCGATGCTTCGGGAAGGTCGATTGTTCCCCCCTTCCGCCGACTTTAGTTCCAACGCCGAGATTTCCTCGCGAGCCAAGTATCAGGAAATGTGGAACGAGGCCACTAACAATCCTGAAGGTTTTTGGGAGAACGAGGCGAAGCGCCTTCAATGGGAAAGTCCGTTTGGAAAGGTTTTGGAATGGAACGAACCATTCGCCAAATGGTTTGTTGGGGGAAAAATCAACGCGTCGGTCAATTGTTTGGACAGGCATGCCGCCGGTGCCCGCCGCAACAAGGCCGCCATCATCTGGGAAGGTGAACCGGGTGAGATCAAGGTGCTCACCTACCAGATGCTCCTTGATGAGGTTTGCCGATTCGCATCCGCGTTGAAACTTCTCGGCCTTAAGCCCGGGGACAGGGCGACCATCTACATGCCCATGGTCCCTGAAGTGGCGATCGCCATGCTGGCATGCGCCCGAATCGGGGTGGCCCACAGCGTTGTGTTCGGCGGATTCAGCGCCGATGCCGTCGCCGACAGGACCATCGATGCCGGCGCCCGCATTCTGATCACCGCGGACGGCGGTTGGCGGCGTGGCAAGGCCATTCCTCTCAAGGATAATGTCGACAAGGCGCTCGAGCGTTGTCCTTCCGTTGAAAAATGCATCGTATTCAAACGGACTGGCCAGCAGGTTGGCATGGTGCCCGGACGCGACATTTGGTGGCACGACATCATCGCCGGCGCCAAGCCGCACTGCGATCCGCAACCCCTTGATTCGGAACACCCCTTGTTCCTGCTTTACACGAGTGGGTCGACTGGCAAGCCCAAGGGGATCCTGCACACGACCGGCGGCTATCTTCTTGGCGCTTCCTATTCACACCGCTTGGTTTTCGATCTCAAGGAAAATGATGTTTACTGGTGCACCGCCGATGTCGGGTGGATCACCGGCCACAGTTATGTCGTTTACGGCCCATTGTGCAATGGTGCCACCGTGCTGATGTACGAGGGCGCCCCGGACGCTCCGGCCAAGGACCGGTTCTGGGACATCATTGAACGGCACCGGGTCACGATTTTTTACACCGCCCCCACGGCCATCCGCGCGTTCATCAAGTGGGGAGATGATCTTCCCGCGCGCCACGACCTGGGGAGCCTTCGGTTGCTGGGAACCGTGGGAGAGCCGATCAATCCCGAGGCATGGATCTGGTTTCACGAAAAAATTGGCGCCGGACGATGTCCGATTGTCGACACTTGGTGGCAAACTGAAACCGGAATGATCATGATCGCCCCCCTGCCTGGCGCCGTCGCCGCCAAGCCGGGTTCGGCGACTTTGCCACTTCCCGGGGTTGTCGCCGAAGTTGTCGACAAGCAAGGAAATCCAGTCGGCGCCAATCAGGGTGGCCTGCTGGTGATTCGCAAGCCCTGGCCTTCGATGCTCAGGACCCTGTACGGAGACAATGAACGGTACCGGCAGGCCTACTGGTCGAATGTGCCAGGCAACTACTTCACCGCCGATGGCGCCCGCCGCGACGATGACGGATACATCTGGGTCATGGGCCGGGTTGATGATGTGCTCAATGTCGCCGGGCACCGTCTCAGCACCATGGAAGTCGAATCCGCGCTGGTGCATCATGCCACCGTGGCGGAAGCCGCCGCAGTGGGCCGGCCTGACGAAATCAAGGGCGAAGGTATCGTTTGTTTCGTGACGCTGAAGTCTGGAATCGAACCCACCGACGAACTCAAGGCGAAACTGAGGGAGCATGTCGCGAGGGAAATCGGCGCGTTGGCCAGGCCGGATGAGGTACGGTTCGCCGACGGCCTGCCCAAGACCCGTTCCGGCAAGATCATGCGCAGGCTTCTTCGTGACATCGCAAGCGGAAAGCAAACCACCGGCGACACCACCACCCTTGAGGATTACTCGGTGCTGGCGAAACTCAGGGATGACGAAGAATGAGAAGCCGGCGCCACCTTCCCCGCGCGTTCCCAGCGATGGCCACCTGCCTTATGGGATTCATGTTCATGGCGACCCATTCACTGGTTTTGGGAGAGGAGCAAGGGGCAACCTGGCTCAAGTCAGTCGGACCTGTTCCAGCGCTTGCGATACCTTCCTCGGCCGACGATTGGAAAATCACGCGTGCCCGAATCAGGGAGAAACTCAACAGCCTTCTTGGCGACCTGCCTCCCCGGCCTCCCCTGGATGCTTTCAAAGTGGTCTCCAAAACCGATAAAGGAGACTATTGGCACGATGTTTTTGAATTCGCCAACGGCGCGGGCGAAACCGTTCGGGGCTACTGTTTTGTTCCCAAGGCGGCGTCCCCGTCATCCAAGTTCCCGGCCATTCTTTACTGCCACTGGCATGGTGGCCAATACGACATAGGCAAGGATGAACTTTTGGGAACGAATGCCACTCCGGTTCCGGCCGGTCCCGCGCTTGTCCGCGCCGGTTATGTTGTCCTTGGCATCGACGCGTGCTGTTTCGGTGAACGGCAGGGGCGCGGGCCCGACGGTCCGGCGCAAAAAGGTTCACAGGGGGAGATGAGCGCGGCCAAGTTCAATCTGTGGATGGGTAGAACCCTCTGGGGAATGATCCTCCGCGACGACCTTTCCGCCCTCGATTACCTGTGCTCTCGCCCCGAGGTCGATCCCTCCAAGATCGGCGTGACCGGGATCAGCATGGGCAGCACCCGTTCCTGGTGGATCATGGCGCTTGACGACAGGCCGCGCGCCGCTTCATGCGTCGCCTGCATGACCCGCTACCAGGATCTCATCGCGCAAGGAATGCTCAAGGCCCACGGGATCTACTATTTCGTGCCGGGCATGCTGCGGCATTTTGATTCCGAGGCCGTGATTGCCTGCGCCGCGCCTCGCCCGATGCTTTTCATGACGGGTGACAAGGATTCGGGATCACCGGCATCCGGATTAAAGGCCATAGGCCAGGTCGTTGAGAAGGTTTACGCGGCACACGGATCGTCCGGGGAAGGGCGTTTTGCCAACGAGATTTTCGCTGGATTGGGCCACGAGTACACGCCTGTCATGTGGCGCAAAACGGTTGACTGGATGGACCGTTGGCTCAAGCCAAACCCGAGGTGAAAAGCTACTGGCGGCTGTCCCGGGCTTCATCCAAACCTGTCCTGAAACGATGTCCCGTGGCAAGGATTGATGAGAGCACCTGAACCGCTCCCTTGTTATTGTCGGAAAGGGCACCGCGGGCCTGCCCAAGTTTCATGATGATCGCATCGATCAGAGGAATCATGGCTGACCGGTTGTCGAGAAGGATTCCGGCCCAGAGATCCGGGTCGCTGGCGGCTATCCTGGTCGTGTCGCGGAACCCTCCTCCCGCGAAAGCCTTGTCCTTTTCCGCAGGCAAGCCGGCCAAAAGGAATGCGATAAGATGAGGCAAATGGCTCGTGGCAGCCAAGGCCTTGTCATGTTCTTCGGCATCCATGCGGATAGTGCGCGAACCGAGTGATTGCCAAAATTGTTCAATCCTGAGAACCGAATCCTCGGATGCCGTTTCCGGGCAGATAACCGTGAGCTTTCCTTCAAACAAAGCACCATCGGCATGGGCGCAACCGCTTTTTTCCGATCCGGCGATCGGATGTCCCCCGACAAATGCCGCGCCACCCGCGAGCATTGGCCCGATTCCCCTCATGATTGATGCCTTGGTGCTTCCCAAATCGGTTACCACTGTCCCGGGTCCGCATGATGGTCCGACCTGGGTTGCGATTTCCGGCACCTGATTGACGGGGCACGCCAACACCACGATGTCGGCACCCGCGACCGCGTCCTCCGGGTCGATCTCGATCCGGTCCACCAAGCCTCGCGCCAAGGCGGTCGCGCATGCCTTGGCGGAAGGATCCCAACCGGCGACCGAGCGGGCCATCCCCTTTGATTTCGCGGCCAGAGCTACACTTCCGCCCATCAACCCCAGGCCGAGAACCGCAACCGAGGGACTCATGGGGTTTCAAGCCATTGGCGCATTTTTCTTTCCATTCGCTTGCGCAATTCCGCTGTGAGCAGGTTGCCATGATCCTTGCCAGGATGAATTTCCACGACGGCATCCGATTTCAACCTGGCCAAGGTTTCCTTGAGCAGGATCGTCGCGCCCTCGAGGTAGAAGGTGTCAGCCGACCCGCAATGCACCTCGACTTTTCCAGCCAGTTTCGGGCCGAGCACGGGCCATTGCTTCTCGATGTATTTCCTGATGTCGTATCTTTCCCACGACTTCATCACCGCGGGATCCACCCGTCCGCTGGTCCTGTCCCACAAGGGACGAGGTTTGCCGTCAATGCCACGGGGGCCGAATACAGCCTCGAAAGACCCCAACTGGCCCCCGCGTCCCATCACCACCTCCATGTCGGAAAAATCCTTGTAGAAAAGAACAGGCTTGTCGTTCCGCCGCGCGATCGGCCTTCTCCTGCCAATCTCGTCAACAAACATCGACACCGCTGGCGCAGCGTAAAGGTCGATCCTTTGAAAATCCCGGAAATCAACAGGGTCGGGGGCGGTGCTCCAAACCCCCCTGAACGATTCGGGATGTGTCACATGGATCCACAGGCTGCTCCATCCGCCCGATGAGTGCCCGGTCACCACCCGCCTGTCGGACAGGCATCGGAATTTCGACTCGATGGCAGGCATCAATTCCTTTTCGAGGGCCTGCGCGTAGGGCCCGTTCGTGTCGGAATCGGCGAAGACATGGTGGCCCGTCGGGCAATCGGGATCGAGAACCACCCAGACGGTGTCCAAACCATCCAAACGGGTCAGGCCTTGGGCCATTCTTCCATGGGCGCCAAAATGATTTCCGCCAAATCCTGGCACCTCGTAAACGACGGGATACTTCCTTGACCCGTCCTTTCCGTGGCTTTCAGGCAAGGCGACGCCCGCGCGCAACCGGACTGTTTTTCCATGAAAATCGCCCAGAAGCTTGCTTTCGATAGAAACCAGCTTCACCCTGTCGGTTTCGCGGAACGGGGTGTCCTGCCAGACTGAATCGAGCTTGATGTCAACCGTGCGCTCATCACCGCCGCCCAATTCAACGCGGGGAATGACTCCGTAAGGATTTCCAGGGCAAGTGGCGAAACTTTTTCCCCCGCCATTGAGATCCATCACGGCTTGAGCCGTGTAGGTTTTCCTCGGCAGCTTGTCGATGGCCACGGGGAACCCCAGGCAACCCGGCCCCATGATGAGCGGTTCCCCAGCCTTCCATCCGGTGACATCCATGGCGAAAAACGGCTCCGGATGAAACCAGTCGGGGCCTCCTCGAAGCCTTTTGGTTTCGGCCTCGAACAGCATCACATAAACCCTTCCAGTGAATGGGCCCGCGTGATCCTTCGAGCTGTATTCAAGCCGGAATCGGGGTCCGGCCGCGGTTGTGTTTCCGCAGGAGGCCGCCAGCAAACCCAAGGCGATGATGATTCGCGCGCGCATCTGAGTTCCCTCACGCCCTGCCAAGGTTGGCCCACTGCCTTTCGGCGGAACTGGGTTGAACATACAGCGGTTCCAAAAGGTGGGGCTCATCCGACTCATGAGCCGCCAATCGCCTTAATCCGATGGCTCCGATCCCTTCAAGGGCCGGTTCGGCCACCGACGCGTTTGCGGGGCACCCCGGCCATCGCGTCGACATGGCCACCACCGGATGCGGGGTGGAAATCAGCGGCACAACCTTCAGTTCATCGGAGGGATTCCAACCATGCTCGTCCTTCTTGAATGTTTGGACGTAGGATCCGCCACGAAGGGCATCGGCGACCACCGTGGCCATGCCGCCCGGAAGATCGACCTGTTCGGCGATGCCATGAAGCGAACCGACTCCGACAATTTTCGCCCCGGTCGCGTAAGCCAAGGCCATCGCGGTGGCCAGGCCGACCCTCAATCCCGTGAAGCTTCCCGGTCCCCGGGCGACGATCACGCCTTTCGTGTCTGCGGGAGTGTATCCATGGCCCCGCAGAATCAGCCCGACCTTCGCGGCCAGGTCACGAGCGTGCCTGCGCTCCGAATCGAGCGACAGGCGCGCCACCATGGCGCCATCCACCATCAAGCCCACCTGGCCCTGGAAGCCCGATGTTTCAATCACCACCACCGGTCCTTGCACGGAACCTCCCCCGCATTTTCCTTCCTTCAATTCATACGCTAACCCGATGAAAAAGCATGGCCAATGGATCGCCCATACCGATGGCGCCTCGAGGGGAAACCCTGGCAAGGCGGCGTACGCGTTCGTCCTTGTCGGCCCGGATGGCGATGTCTATCAGGAAGCCGACTGCCTCGGCACCCAAACCAACAATCAGGCGGAATATGCCGCTTTGCTTCATGCCCTGAGGCGGGCCGCCGAACTGGGAATCGGTTCGCTTGAGGTTCGAAGCGATTCGGAACTCATGGTGAAGCAGATGCAGGGCGTCTATCAGGTAAAAAATCCAGACCTTCGCGACCTTTTTGTTGAGGCCAGAAAAGCCGCGGCGGCCCTTGGCGGCACGGTCACCTTCACGCATGTCCGCCGCGAAGCCAACAAGGTTGCCGACGGGCTGTGCAACGAGGCCCTCGACGGGAAACCCCGTCCCCGCCCCGCGCCCGGGCAGGCCGAGTCGGCCATTCAGTCTCTTCCCCCCGAGGCTTTCGCCCAGGCCGCTGTTTATCCCTCGGGTTTCCTGCAGACATTGGGAACGGCCTTGGCCGAAATCCGGGCAGGATCGACCCTCACCACCGAGGGACTGGCAAAGCGGCTGGAGCCTTATCTGCGCCCCGGGCCCTGATGCGGCCGGCTCAGCCGCGGCCCAGCGCCATCGAAGCGACCCGGATCAGGAACGGGATTAGCTCGTAAAGGGTCATCGAACCCAGACAGAGCGCGAACAGGTACATGAAGCAGGTGGCCTGGAAGCTCAGGCCCGTTTCCGTGAATGTCTTCGCATCTTCCATGACGCGCCTCCTTCAAGGTCAGGGTGTGAGGAAATTGCGGTTGATGTCGTTGTAAAAGACCAGCGCGAACAACGAGAGAATGATGGCGAGCCCGAGGTAGCCCGCCGCCGCTGAAACCCATGCCGGCGGGGGCCTTCGGGTGATGGCCTCGTAGATCAGGAACACCATGTGTCCGCCATCGAGGATGGGAATGGGAAGGAAGTTCACCACGGCCAAATTGATGCTGATCATGCCGAGGAACAACACCAGCTCAACGGGTTGTTCGGCGGCGGAAAACGCCTGCGCCGCGATCTCGATGGGGCCGCCGAGGTTGTTGGCCGAGAGGTCGCGCGTGATGAGCCTGAGCAGGTTCATGTAAATCGTCTGCATCATCTTGAGGGTGGCCCGCCATCCCAGCCGCGTGGCGGAAACCAGGTTGTCCGCCTTTTCTAGGAAGGAATCGGGTAGCAGGAACAGGCCCCTGTCGATTCTCGCCCAGGTTTTGTCCGGCTCGCATGTCACATCAACCGCTTGCTCGGCGTCCGCCCTGCGAATGGTGAGCTTGAGGGAAACACCCTTGCCGTCGCCGCCATCAGCGAGCCTGTCGAGAAACCAGGCGCCCTGGTCATATCTCGAAGTCACCGCGCGGTCGCCGCTTGTTGGGGTTCGTGTCTCGAGGTCGGCGGGCTTGGGGGACCGCTTGCGGCCATCTCCATTCCATACGGCCCGGGTGATCACATCGCCGGCCTTCAGGGGTGAGGATTCCGGGGCCGAAGCCACGATGGTTTCAATCCGGTAGCCGATGCCCAACTGGGGAATCGATTGAGGACTGTCCGGTTTCATCGGCATGTCCTCGGCATCGTTCCAATCGGGGTCCCAGTCCATGCGCAACGGTTCGGGAAGGGGCGATGACTCGACCCGATCCTGCTTGCGGTTCACCCAAACCTCCACCTTGGCCTGGCCCTTGCCGGCGGCATCCGCCAAGGTTCCACGGAGGCGGGTGGGATCCGTGGTTCCCTTGACGAGGTCGAGATCCGTGGCGCGGCCTTCGCCGCTGGTCAGCCGCATGCGGGTGATCCGGTCTCCCGGAAGCAGTCCCGATTTCTTGGCGGGAGATTGATCCCTCACCACGGCAACCTGTCCCATGGTCAAGGTCGCTGGCAAGGCGACCTTGTAGGCCGGCGGCACGAGCAACTTGCGGGTGCTGTCGTCGGCCGCCTTCACCTCCACGACAAGCGGCTTTCCCGACAGCCGAATCAGTCGCGATCTCCAATCAAAGAAATCGGCCAGCGGTTTCAGTTTCCAGGGAGACTGGCCATCGGGGTCAGTCATGGCCGCGAGCCTTTCACCCGGTTCAAATCCCTTGCCATCCAGAACAACCGTCCGCTTGCCGCCGCCACTTTCAACCTCGGCCTTGGGCCGGGTTCCCGATGCCAGCGCCATCGCAAGCTCGGCCGCGAGTTTCCAGGGATCGGCCGGAGCCTCTTTCATCGCGTCCGGTTGGGCCGGGTCGGTGATCTTGAGCACGCGGGCATCCGGCCCCCATGGAATTTCAACGGCCTTGTCGGCCGCCGTGCCAGCCATCGCGACCTTGCCCTGCGGAACCTGCTTGGATTCGGGAAGGTTGAGCGATTGTCCGGCCGTCATCCCGATCACTGGATTGGGGTCGTAAGGTCCCCGTCGCGGCCTCACCGGCAGGTCCACGGGAGGCTTGCCTGGCTTGTCGAGACGCAGGTCCAGGGTCGTGCCGCTTCCGGTCAGCGCCACTTGCACGCGGATGTCCTCGAACGACATCCCCTCGACGCCCCCGATCGCCTCGATCCGGCTACCCGGATGCAGTCCCGCTTCCCAGGCGCTTCCACCGGTGTCCAGTTGCCACACCGTCGGCACTGTCCGGTAAAGGCCATGCATCCTGAACACGAGCAGCATGCAGACGAGGCCGAGCAGGATGTTCATGATCACCCCGGCGGAGATGATCAGCATCCTCTGGAAAACGGTTTTCCGCTTGAACGACCGCGGGGAATCGTCCTCCTCCTCGCTTCCCTCGCCAACCATCAGCACATACCCGCCCAAGGGAAGCATGCCGATCATGTAGGTCGTTTCACCGGACCGGAACGAACAGCCCGGAAGTGAGGGGCCGAATCCGATGCTGAAGGTTTTCACATGGACATCGCACCACTTGGCGGCAAGGAAATGCCCGAGTTCGTGGACGAAGATCACCAGTCCCAGGCCCAGCGCCACCAGTCCGGCGCGCAGCACTCCCCCGGGGCCATGGAAATACCAAACCGCGCCGACCGCGGCGGCGAACGCCACAAGGAAGGTGGAATTCTGGGCCAGCCAGGCGGCCGGTGACAGGGGCGCCTCCGGCATGCCGGAATCGTCCGCCGGCGGCCTTACTCCGCCATCGCCGCTGTCGTGTGACGCCACTTTTCAGCCTCCTGCCTGGCCAACCGGTCAACGCGCTTGAGCGTCCCGAGGTCGGGGGCGCCGTCATGCTCGTGGCCTTCCAGAATATCTTGAACCAGCCTTGGAATCGCCATGAATGGCAGCGAACCCGCCAGGAACCGGGCCACGGCGACCTCATTGGCCGCGTTGAGCGCCGCTCCCGCCGTGCCGCCCATCCCCGCGACCTTGAATCCCAAATCCAGCGCCGGGAATGCGGCGCGGTCGGGGCGTTCGAAGTGCCATGCCCTCAGTTCATCCCACCGCATCCTTCGCGTAGGGCCGGGCACCCGGTCGGGGTAGGTGAGGGCGTACTGGATGGGCAGGCGCATGTCGGGCGGGCTGGCCTGGGCCACGACCGAGCCATCGACGAACTCGACAAAGCTGTGCACCACCGATTCCGGATGAATGATGACATCGAGGCGCCCGGGACCGATGTCAAACAGCCAGCGCGCCTCGATCACCTCGAGGGCCTTGTTCATGAGAGTGGCGGAATCGATGGTGATCTTGGGCCCCATTTTCCATGTCGGGTGATCAAGCGCCTGTTCAATGGTCACGCCAGCCAACTGCGAGGCGGTCCTTCCCCTGAAGGGGCCCCCGCTGCCGGTGAGAACCAGCCTTTCCACGCGCTGGGCGGCCCCGGGTTCCTGAAGCAGCTGGAAAAGCGCGGAGTGCTCGCTGTCCACGGGCAAAAGCCTAGCGTTCCTGCGCCGTGCCAGGCCGGTCACGAGCGGCCCCCCAACCACCAGGGTTTCCTTGTTCGCCAGGGCGATGTCCTTGCCCGCCTCAAGCGCCGCCCAGGCGCTTTCCAATCCGGCGGCGCCGACGATGGCGCACACGACCATGTCGATGCCGGGTTCCGCGACAGCCCTTGCCAGGGAGTCGTGGCCGGCCAGCAGCCTGATGCCCTGAGGCATCTTGGCGCGGGCCTCATCCACCTTCGACGGATCGCTCAAGGCCACCCATTCGGGCATGAAATGACGGGCCTGGGCGGCCAACCTGTCGATGTTCGCGTGTCCGCTCAGGCCGACGACCTTCACGCGGTCGGGCAGGTGCGAGGCCACATCGAGGCTGTTCACGCCGATCGTGCCGGTGGCGCCCAAGATGGCGATCCGGCGGCAAGGCGGGGAAGCGGAACGATGGCCAGACGCGGTCACGGGCCGCTCCTTTCCGATGCGGCGATCATAGGTCGGCCAAGCTGGCCGTCGCAAGGGTGCTTGCCGTGGCCTGTTCGGTCGTCATACTGACTGGAGCGCCAATCCGATTGGCGCGGAGACGCGTTCGTTCATATCCCCGGAGTCGGCAACCATGGCGAAGGCGCGCGGCGGAGACTTCAGCGACATCCTCGTTCGCGATCAGCTGGTGAGCTCCGACCAGTTGGCCGAGGCCCGCTCCATGGCGGAATCCTCCGGCGCCAAGCTGCAGGACATCCTCATCAAGCTCGGCTATGTCACGCAGGAACAGGCCGTCAAGGCCTTCGCCGAATTCAACAAGATGGAGTTCGTCGACCTCAACGGCCGGGTCATTCCCGAGGAGGTGATCAACTCCGTCCCCGAGTCGGTCGCCCGCGACAACATCATCATTCCACTCGAGGTCGACGGCCCCATGCTCAAGATCGCGATGAGCGATCCCACCAACTTCGATCTTGTCACCAAACTCCAGTTCATCCTCAACAAGGAAATCGTGCCCTCCGTGGCCAGCAAGGATCAGATCACGGATCTGATCAACAAGTATTACGGAAGCGACGACGACAACGCGGTGGCCCAACTGCTCAAGGAAGGATTCGCCGATTATGAAGATGGGGGTGGCGGCGCGAAGGGCCCGGGCCTGTCCGATTCCAACGAGGGCGACGCGCCCATCATCCGCCTGGTGAACCTCATCATCCAAGAAGGCGTCAACGACCGGGCCAGCGACATCCACATCGAGCCTTTCGCCGAGCGCATCCGGGTCCGCTACCGCATCGATGGCGTGCTCGCCGAGCGCGAAAACCCGCCCCGCAAGCTGCTCATGCCGCTTCTTTCCCGCATCAAGATCATGGCCAAAATGGACATCGCCGAAAAGCGCCGCTGCCAGGACGGCCGCATCAAGATCAGTTTCGGCAAAAAACATTACGACCTCCGGGTGAGCATGCTGCCCACCTGCCACGGCCAGTCGTGCGTCATGCGCATCCTCGACCGCGGCAACATCATGGTCAGCATCAAGGACCTCGGCTTTAGCGAGACCGACTACTCCAGGTTCGCCCGCATCATCAAGCGCCCCAACGGCATCTTCCTGGTGACCGGCCCCACCGGCTCGGGCAAGACCACAACGCTTTATGCCGCGATGAACGAGATGAACAAGCCCGACAAGAAGATCATCACCGCCGAGGATCCGGTCGAGTACTACCTTCCCGGCATCAACCAGGTGGAGGTGAAGCACCAGATCGGGCTCGACTTCGCCCGCATCATCCGCGCCATGCTCCGCCAGGCGCCCAACATCATCCTCGTCGGCGAAATCCGCGACCGGGAAACGGCCGACATCGCCGTCCAGGCGTCGCTCACCGGCCACTTGGTGTTCAGCACGCTGCACACCAACGACGCGCCAAGCGCCATCACCCGCCTCATCGACATCGGGGTTCAGCCGTTCCTCGTGGCCAGTTCGGTGATCGCCATCATGGGCCAGCGGCTCGTGCGCATCGTCTGCCCCAAGTGCAAGGCGCCCGGGAGTCCCCCCGAGGAGGAACTCAAGGCGTCGGGGCTTACCCAGGAGGAGATCAAGAACGCCACCTTCACCAAGGGCAAGGGCTGCTCCAACTGCAAGGGAACCGGCTACCGCGGCCGCCGCGGCATCTTCGAGATGCTGCTCATGAACGGAATCATGAAGGAAAAGACCTTCAAGCGCGAACCGGCGCAGGAACTGAGGCGCGTGGCCCGCGCCAATGGCATGAAGACGCTGCTTGAGGACGGCCTCATGAAGGCTTGCAAGGGCCTCACCACCCTTGAGGAGGTGCTCAGCACCTGCCACCATGAGCCCGGCCTTTGACAATTTTCAGCGTCTTCCCCGGAATTTCTCCAAGGTGGCGATTGAAGGGGCCGTTGGTTCTCCGATAATGGCCTTGATGAATGCGTCCGGCGTGGCGGCGGAGCCTCATTTCTTGCCGCCGGGCATGCGCGATCGGAAGGGTAACCTCTCATGAGCTCCGGCCAGGTCCTCATCGATAAGCTGCTCAAGACCGTCATCGACCTCAAGGCCGCCGATTTGCACATCAGCGTCGGCCAGACCCCGCTCATTCGCAAAAGTGGCCGCATGCGCAAGCTCGAGACCAAGATCCTCGAGCCCGAAGACACCTTGTCGCTCATGAAGGCCATCACCCCCGACCGGAACCAGCAGGAACTGCAGGAACGGGGCGGAACCGACTTCGCCATCGAATTCATCGATGGTTACCGCTTTCGCTGCGCCGTTTTCAAGCAGCGCGGCTCCATTGGCATGGTGCTCAGGCGGATCCCCAGCGGCTTCCTCAGCTTCGAGCAGATCGGCATGCCCGAGGTTATCAAGCGCCTCATCACCCGGCCCCGCGGCCTGCTCCTGGTCACCGGGCCCACCGGTTCCGGCAAGACCACCTCGCTGGCCAGCATGCTGAACTTCATCAACGACAACTACGACAAGCATGTCATCACGCTGGAAGACCCCATCGAGTACTTCCACAAGAACAAGAAAAGCCTGTTCAACCAGCGCGAGATCGGCATCGATGTCGGCAGCTTCAAGGAGGGTATCCGGCGCGCCCTGCGCATGGACCCCGATGTGATCCTCGTCGGCGAAATGCGCGACCTCGAGACCATCCACGCCGCCATCGAGGCCGCCGAGACCGGCCACGTGGTGTTCGGCACGCTGCACACCAACAGCGCCTCCAGCACCATCAACCGCATCATCGATGTCTTCCCGCAGGAATCCCAGGACCAGATCCGCACCCAGCTTTCCTCGGCGCTGATCGGGGTGCTGTCGCAGTGCCTCATGCCGAAGAAGCCCGAGGGCGTGGTGGCCGCCTACGAGATGATGGTGGTGACCCCGGCGATCGCGAACCTGATCCGCGAGAACAAGACCTACCGCATCGACTCGAGCATCCAGACGGGTCGCAAGGAAGGGATGTTCCTCCTCGATGAAGCCTTGTTCCGGTTGTGGAAAACCGGGCAGGTGGAGAAGGAGGAGGTTCTGGTGCGCGCCCAAAAGCCGGCCGAACTGGCCGACCGCATCGCCCAGGCCGAAAAGGGTGATGACGATGAGGAAGAAATCGAGGAAGTCGAGGATGATGAGGAAGAGGAGTAATTTCCCTCACGCCTCGGGAGCCATCTCGCATGTCGAACGCGCCGGACAACAAGCCGCCCCAACCGCCCGCCGGCGCCCCTCGCCCGGCCGCCCCCGCCGGGCAGCCTTCCGCCGGTGCTCCGCGCCCGGCGGTTCCGGGTAGCGCTCCGGCGCGGCCCCCCGGTGCCCCCGCGCCCTCCGCCGGAGTTCCCAATCCCGCTGGCGCCCCCACTCCCGCCGGTGGTGTTCCCAGGCCCGCCGGTGCCGCTCCCGCCGGTGCCGCTCCCGCCGCCGCCAAGCCCGCTGGCGCCCTCACTCCCGCCGGTGGAATTACCAAGCCCGCTGGCGCACCTGCTGCCGCCCCAGTTGCCGCCAAGCCTGCCGCCGCTCCGGCCCCCAAGCCCGCCGCGAAACCGGCGGCCGCTCCCGCCGCCGCCAAGGCCGTGCCCCGCGCCTCGGGCGGTTCCGGTGAAAAGGGGCGGAGAAAGTTCGGGCAGGTGCTGGTCGACCTCGGGTTCGTCGACGAGGACCAGCTTTGGGAACTGCTCGAGGAGGCCAAGACGACGGGCAAGAAGCTCGGCGAAACCGTCATGGCCCGCGGCATGATCAACGCGGAGCAGTTGCTTCAGGTGCTTGCCGAGCAGAACGGCCTCAAGCTTGCCAGCCTCGCCGACGCCAAGCCCAGCCCCGAGGCGCTGGCCATGGTTCCCCAGACGATGGCGGCGGTTTACAAGGTGATGCCGCTGTCGGTGAAGGACAAGGTTCTCACCATTGTCGTTTCGGATCCCGCCAACGCCTCGGCCGCCGACGACCTGCGCAACCTGCTCAACCTCAACGAGGTGGTGGTGCAGCTTTCCACGCAGGAGGCCATGAACGAGTGCCTCGAGCGCGCCTACAGCAACACCAAGGAAGAAAGCATCGTCGACCTGATCAAGGAACTGGAAACCTCAAGCGCCCTGGCCGGTTCGGGCCGGCAGTCGAGCATCGACCTCGACAGCGCGATGGAAATGGCCGACTCGGCTCCTGTGCGCCGGCTCATCAACATGATCTTCCTCAGTTCCATCCGCGACCGCGCCGCCGACATCCACTTCGAGCCGTTCGAGGAGGAGTACCGCATCCGCATCAAGGCCGACGGCGTACTCCAGGAACTCCAGCCGCCGCCCAAGTTCCTCGCCAACGCCATCAGCAGCCGCATCAAGGTCATGGCCAACCTCGACATCACCGAGCGCCGCATGCCCCAGGACGGCCGCATCGAGCTCAATGTGGGCGGCAACCAGGTCGACATGCGGGTTTCCGTCCTGCCAACCATGTTTGGCGAGAGCATCGTCATCCGGATCCTCGACCGCTCGGCCGTCAAGCTGGAACTCGACAAGATCGGCATGGACGCCAAGGTGCTCAACCCGTTCAAGGAAATCATCAAGAAGCCCAACGGCATCATCCTCGTGACGGGGCCCACCGGTTCAGGCAAGACCACGACGCTTTATTCAGCCCTGAGTTACCTCAACGAGGTCACCGACAAGATCATCACCACCGAGGATCCGGTGGAGTACGAGATCGAGGGCCTGGTGCAGTGCCCCATCAACCATGAGATCGGCCTTACCTTCGCCAGCGCCCTGCGAGCCATCCTCAGGCAGGATCCCGACCGCATCCTGGTGGGCGAGATCCGCGACCTCGAGACCGCCCAGATCGCCGTGCAGGCGTCGCTGACCGGGCACACGGTGTTCAGCACGCTGCACACCAACGACGCGCCCAGCACCATCACCCGCATGCGCGACATGGGACTCGAGCCGTTCCTCATCACCGCCACGGTGGAGGCGGTGCTGGCGCAGAGGCTCGTGAGGCGCATCTGCACGAACTGCCGCACCGAGTTCAACCCGTCGGCCGACATGCTGATGGAACTGGAACTCACGCCCGAGACCGCCAAGGGGATGAAGTTCTTCTATGGCAAGGGATGCGACAAATGCGGCGAAACCGGATACAAGGGACGCATGGGCATTCATGAGCTGCTGATCATGAATGACGACATCCGGGACGCCATTTCCAATGGCGTGTCCACCGACGAGTTGCGCGCCGTGGGCAAGTCGAAGGGGATGATCACCCTGCGCGACTCGGGCCTGAACGCCATCAACCTGGGCCTGAGCACCATTGAGGAAGTCGTTCGCGAGACGGTCGTCGAGTGACCGTCGGCGGACAATTGGTTCCCGTATTGTTGGAGTGCGTGGAGAGGGTTTCCTGCGATGCCGACCTACAAGTACGAGGCCATGGACACCGGCGGTTCCGAGGTCAAGGACTCGATCGAGGCCGCGACCGAGGAGGAAGCCCAGCAGAAAATCCGTCAGTTGGGTTACTTCGTGACCAAGCTGACGGAAGTCTCCGGCGCCAAGAAAGGCAAGAAGAAGGGGAAGAAGAAGAAGGGTTTTTCCTTCGGCGGCGTCTCGAGCAAGGCGCTGTGCACCTTTACGCGGCAGTTTTCCACGCTGCAGGATGCTGGCCTTCCCATTTTGCGCAGCCTTCGCATCCTTGAGCAGCAGATGAAGGGCGGCGTTCTCAAGAACGCCATCGGCGATGTGGTCGAGGATGTCGAATCGGGCAGCAGCCTGTCGGAGGCGTTTGGCAAGCATCCCCGCTGCTTCGACCGCCTGTATGTGAACATGGTGAAGGCCGGCGAGGCCGGCGGCGCCCTCGAAGTGATCCTGCAGCGCCTGGCCGACTTCAAGGAGAAGGCGCAAACGCTGCAAAAGCGCATCACCGGCGCCATGGTTTACCCGGCGGTGGTGATCTCCGTCGCCGTGGCGATCCTCAGCTTCATCATGCTGTACATCATTCCGAAGTTCGAGAAGATCTTCCGCGACTTCGGCATGAAGCTGCCCGACCTCACCCAGTTCCTGATGAACACGAGCCAGTGGTTCGGCAAGTACTGGTACATTTTGCCCCTGTTCCCGATGGGCTTTTACCTCACCATCAAATTGCTGCGGATGAACAAGGCGGCCGGGTATGTGCTCGACCGGATGATGCTCTACATCCCGATCATCGGCACGCTCATCGAGAAAACCACGATCGCCCGGACGATGCGCACGCTGGGCACGCTGATCAGTTCGGGCGTGCCGATCCTCGAGGCGCTCGCCATTGTGCGGGAGACCTGCACCAACCAGGTGTTCGAGCGAATGTACCAGCGGGTGTATGAGTCGATCCGCGAGGGTGACACCATCGTTCAGCCTTTGCGCGAAAGCAAGATGGTGGACGACATCGTGACGAACATGATCGATGTGGGCGAAGAGACGGGCGACCTCGACTCGATGCTCTACAAGATCGCCGACATCTACGACGAGGAAGTGAACATCGTCGTGGAAAGCCTTTTGAGCCTGCTTGAGCCGATCATGATCGTCGTGCTGGGGGGTATCGTGGGCACCATTGTCATCGCGTTGTTCATGCCGATGTTGAGCCTGCTGGACAAGCTGTCCGGTTAGCGCCGGGAAAGGGGAGACGGAACCATGAAGGCCAATCAACCGACCCGGCGGCAGGCGTTCACACTGGTGGAAATGCTGGTGGTGATTCTCATCATGAGCATTCTGGTGACGCTGGTGACGCTGGGCGTGACGCGCGCGATGCGATACGCCAGCGAGGTGGGCACCAAGACGGAGATGGCGCAGATCGAGCAGGCGCTGGGAGTGGCCGCGCTCGATCTGGGAAGGGTGCCGTATATTCCAAGTTATTTGGTTTTAAAAAAATACCCCTCCGATTATGGTTCTACACCTTGGGAAGCCATGTCCAGAAGACTATTACAACAAATGTTTCCTAAATGGGTGGATGCGGCAGCAGGTGGTCTCGGTGCTAGCTGGCCAGTGATGACACTTGATGCAACTCAAGCCTATATGTTTATCCTTGGCGGAGCGAACGCAGTCGACGGATTTAATGGAAGCAGCACTAATCCGTTTGCTCCAATAGGTGCAAACGACAAAAGAAAAGGCCCATATTTTAATTTCAAACCAGAAAGAATTGTAGCAATTTCCGGAGGCATTTGTTCATACAAGGATTATTGGAATAACAATAAATATTTAATTGTTTATAGTTCCCAGATGGTTGCTGGAGGAACACCACCATCTGGTGAAGCGCCGTCTGATTACCCTGGTAGGCAGTCAATCAAGTCAGGAAGGTATTATATGCCCAAGGGATACCAAATATTTTCCGCGGGGAAGGATGGGGTTTGGGGTGTATCGGGCGGTGGAGCCGGTCAATATGGCCAAGCTGCGTTCAACGGGTTGTTGGTAAACAACCCGAGTACCGGTCTTGGAGGTGAAGACGACCAGTGCAACTTCTCCGAAAGTCCCCTTGGCAAACCGATCAACGATTGAGGTGCGGCATGAAGGCTGTCAATCCAATTGCTGATCAAAAAAGGTCAACTCGCCGAGGCTTCACGCTGGTGGAGTTGATGGTGGTGGTTGCCATCATGGCGGTTTTGGCGGCATTGGTGGCCGGTGTTGTCATCAAGGCCACGGAAGCGCAGCGCAATTCCAACACGCTCACGACCATGGAGGTGATCAAGTCGTCGCTTTCCAAGCAGTTGCAGGCCGTCATTGATGACGGGAAGAAGAAAGGCGATATTACAAAAGCCGTTACGGATGCGTTTCCAGTTAGCGTCGCATTTGCCAACAGCCCAAATTACATCAAATATAAAAAGTCGAATGATTACGGTTATCCAGGTTGTGATTTAGATTCCTACCTGTTGCGAATGATTCTCGAGGCAGGGCCTCATTCCAAGCTAGAAACAGACATGCTGCCCAAGGGGGCCATTTCACCCGATAAAGCTCAGGTGTTAGACGCTTGGGGAGACCCAATTAAATTAAAGATTTCAATCGGTTCAAAAACTAAATTTACCCTTTCCAGCAACAATGTCTCAGAATCGGTAAGTAATTGAACTGGTTTTGAGGAGGGCCCGCGCCATGAAGCGACACATGTCCAAGCGCCCGGCCTTCACGCTTATCGAGTTACTGGTTGCCGTTGGTATCATCGCAATGCTCCTTGGTTTGGTGGCCATCAGTTTTCCGCGTTTCAACGAGCGCGAACAACTCACACGAGCGGTTGACAAGTTGCGGACCGGACTTTTAACGGCAAGATTGTGGGCTAAGCGTGATCAGGTTGTCAGTGGTATCAAGTTTTTAAAAGATCCTAACGGGAAGTATTACGGATATCAGTTTGTGCAGCAGCCGGTTCTTCCATCTGTTGGGACAATAAGTGGCGATTACGCTCTTGGAAGCACTGGCCCTATTTCGTTAACGAAGACCAACTCAACAGCTATAAATGCCTACTCTGATTACTTGGTAATCTCCGGTCTTAATTCCCACTCTGTGAACTCTATCAGCGGGAACAAAGTCTTTCTTGCCAGCGGACTGGAAGCAGCTGCCTATGATAAGACGAATTTCCGGATCATTCATGGGCCAGTTGTTATTCCCATGCAGGAGGATGTTATTTTTCAACCCGATTCTTCAAACGATCCTGTCTCAAATCCGGCGATGATTTATATTGACACATCTGTTCCAAACTTCAGTCTGACTAATGACTCAGTGCTTTTTCTTCCCACAGGTAATGTCATCAATCAGAGTTCAGGAACTATCAAGTTTGTCGTAAGTCAGGTTCTTGCAGATCCTAATGCCAATATTGAAACCGCCGATGTTTTCCTTGATTGCATGTCCGGCACCAATCGTTACATCAGCCCCAACTAAATACGGATGACGGGAGTACCACAGTCATGTCATCCTTGGGAACAAGAAAAGGTCTCACGCTTCTCGAGGTGCTCATCACGATTTTCGTGATGGGGATCGGAATGCTGTCGGTGTTGACGCTCTTTCCCTTGGCGGCACGCAAGATTGGCATGTCGATCGACATGGATCGCGCCACGCAAATGGCTGGCAACGCCAGCGCTTTAGCTTCAATGCCATTAACAATCAATGGTCCATCAGTACGAAGTAAGGTTAAAAGTTATTTTGATAGTGTGGAAATCGGAATCAGGGAAAACAATCCTAATGATCCAATACTTGCTTTGCCTAGCGAAATTATCCATTATGATTTGGCAGCAATCAATGACAGCAAAACATTTTCTGAAATAGGAAAGCTCGTGCCATTGCCTGGCTGGCCATTTTTTAATCGCAATCAATGGGTAAGTCCGGATGAGTATCCATTTTCAGACAGTGGCGTTCCTGAAATTGGTTCTCGAAGGTCTGAGAGATACTCACCTTCCTATCTGTTCAGACGCAAAAGACTGGATGATGAAACTTCCATGGAGACACTCATCCTGATTTACGCCGGGAGGCCCTATGATTTTGGTACGGCCATGGAAAAACGACTTGATCCTTTTCTTCTTGGTGGCAACCTTGCCGGATCATCAGAAATCTCATTCAAGCCTGGAACCTTTCCGCTGCAAGGGCCCGGTGGCCCGGACCGTGTTTTCCATCGTGGATCGTGGGTGATGGATACCAAGAATTGGAAATCCTTTTACCGCGTCATCAGCATTGATGAAGGTACCAGCAAAGCTGTCATTGATCGGCCTTTGGATTTTGATTTGGTCAATGCAGTTTGGATCGACTACATGATCGATTGGTTCGACCGGGGGTCGGCGCCATGATCCCCGCATTTGATCGCCGTCACACATCACGCAAGGGATTCACCCTTGTCGAGTTGCTTGTGGCCATGGCCCTGATCTTGTTCATCATGTCGATCGTTTCGGTCGCCTTTGTCGATTCGACCGAATCATTCCGCATTTTCAGGGCGAGGGCCGAGCTTTCTGAAAAGCTGCGGTTCATCACCCAGACGCTTCGTGCCGACCTTCGCGCCAATCATTTCGAAAATGGAAGGAAACTGAGTGATTCAACCTTTTGGGATGACGGGCCTCCGTTGGCTGGTTATTTTCGAATTGAACAATTAGCTCCTTATATTGTTCCCATAACCACTACTATGGAAGGAGATCCTATTTTATCAGCAGGACCATCTCAAAAACATGTGATGATGTTCACATCATTTTTGCAGGGGCAGGACTATCGGGGTTTCCATTCCATCTCCATGACAGATCCTACAAGTGAATCCAAAAATTTCAATCAATTTAAAACTTGGCTTAGTTCTAATTCGGGGTTAAACGCGCCTGATGACTCTCGATTGGAAATTGCGACAACTTACAATAGCCCGAATGCTGAAGTTGCTTGGTTTCTGGGTGATCCGGCTTCCGGTTCCGTCTCAGTTACCCCTTATGAATTTGCAACCAACGGCACTTCCAACAAGTTGGTTGCACCGGACATTGATCCTAATCTGGCGGTTTACAAACTTTACAGACGCGTTTGGCCCATGCTGCCTAGGGAAATCACGAGCGCCACGACGGCAGATCCAATATTAGGAAATTTCACTCAATCCCGATTGAGTCAGGTACCTAACGGTTCATTGACAGCTCAAAAGCGCCTGAATTTCTTGTCCACTCAGTTGGATTTGCAAGCAAATGTCGATGTTCCGATGCGACGCGGTGTTGGCTACTATTTTGCCAACAGTTCTTCCATAAATGCATGGAGAAGTCCAGGTTTTAACACGAACACTGCCAGCGCTCAATGGGCTGTGGTAGCCGACAATGTCGTTTCATTTTCCATTGAAGGTTGGTTTGAAGGGCGAAACGGCTTTGCACCATTGAGTGATAACAATGGCTTGGGCTTAGGACAATCGGTTTTCGATACATGGTGCGGGCGTCCAGCCGACCCGAATTGGGGTGTGAACGCTGATTTCGCATCAACCAATATGGCCGGTGTGCCAAAATGGCGGGATGCCGCTGATGCCAACAGGGTTCCGATG